>JACXTT010008614.1_pt1 | contig 14111 bp, 13 predicted proteins | sample 9270951 | NCBI WGS metagenome assembly JACXTT01 (sample SAMN15532306, study PRJNA645909) | rock metagenome | isolation source: weathered quartz diorite | place: Puerto Rico | collected 2017-06-21 | reverse complement strand
AACTTCGAGATCCTTCCCAAGGTGGCAAGCGACGACCACAAAGACTGGCTGAGGATGGCGTTAGTCAGCCCCGCGGGCGAAATCACGTACAACTATCGATTCTGATTTGCTATCATTTTTATTTTTTACGCGTAGCGCAAGCGCGCTAGCGCGCAGCCTCAATAAAGGGAGACCTGATGGCAAACCATCCATCCGCGCTCAAGCGGTATCGTCAAAGTCAACACCGGCGCCTCGTCAACCAGATGAATCGGCAGAAGCTCAAGACTCAAATGAAGAAACTGCGGGCGGCTCTCGCGTCGGGAAAGCCGGATGAAGCGAAAACACTGCTGCCGGCGACTCTTAGCGTCATCGACCGGTCCGTGAAAAAGGGCGTCATCAAGGAAAACACTGCTCGGCGTTACAAGTCCCGCCTGACGAAGAGAGTCAACGCTCCGGCCGCCTAGCGGCACGTATCCTGTAGGGGCGGTCTATGACCGCCCAGAATGTTCAAATCCACGATCTCGGCGGTCAATAGACCGCCGCTACAGCATCTTCCAGAGCATCACGTCGAAATACCCTTCGGGATTCGGCGTGGATGCCTTGAATGCCCGGTCGGCATTTAGCAGGAGCCTGAAGCCGGCCGCAAGCTGCTTCCATTCGAATTTCCGGCACGAGGCCGCAAAGTCCGTGGCTTTCCACACGGGCACGAGTGCCGCGGCGGCGACATCCTTCGCACTTCGTTTTCCCACCAGCGATTTTCCGACGAACAGTTGACGCCACACGCGAACGATCCGCGCGAGGACCATGAGCGGGTCTACGCCTTCATCGAGCATCGCTCCGATGACCTGAACCGCCTTGTTGTAATCGCGGGCGAGGACGGCATCGTCGAGTTCGAAAGGACCGAACTGCTCGGAGCGCAGGATCAGGACGTCAACGTCTCGCGCTTCGATCTGCCGCGCATCGCCAACATAGGTTCGCAGTTTTTCGACTTCGCTGTGCAACTGGTACAGGTCCGTGCCGACGTTGTCGACGAGATATCGGGCGATTTCCGGTGTGAGTTTGTATCGGTCCAGCAGCCATCGGGCTGTATCGGAGGGCTTCAACCCATCAATCTCAACGACCGGAAAAAGTTTCGCCCACGAATCAACCGACTTTCGTGAGTTCGTCACGAGAATGATTCGGAGCGACGCATTCGGAACATCCTGAATCTTCCCCAGGTCTTCGAGGCGGCCTTTCGTGATCTTGTCTGCATTCGTGACGATGAGAATGCGGTTTTGCGTGAACAACGACGGCGTCAGCGCGTCGTCCATTAAACGGCCTGCTGGAATTTCCTCGAACTCTTTCGCCGCGAACTTTTCGAACACCCAGTTTCCCCCGAATATGCGCTGCCAGACCGGACGTGACTCCTCGACAAGAAACTCGTCCTCGCAGACGAAGACAAAGACGTTAGCGCTCTGCTTCGGCTGGAATTGTTTGAACTCGGAAAATTTCATTTGGCGTGCATTACGGATGCGACAAGCGACGAAGCGAAACGCCGCGCCAGCCGCTCGACAGCGGCCGGGTCTTCCGGTACGAAGTCACTCGAGCTCTGCGCAAGCTCGAAGACGTCGCGAAACGTCCAGCGTTCGTTCTGAAACAAAACCTTGCCGGTCTGCGTGTCGCTGACGCGTACGCTCAAATCAACAAGGATGCTATATGCCGAGCCTCTTCCCTGCTGGTTAAAGAGGATCGGGACGGCTGCGTAGCTGAGAACTTCGCCCGTCAGGACAACATCGCCGGTGTTGTCCGGGATGACCTTGAATCGCGTTCGGCGGATCAATTCGTGGCGAACTTCTTCAGTCAACCGTTGCTCGATTTTGTACGCCGTTGTCCTGTTCGTAAATGTCGGCACAGCGATCGTGCGGCCATTGCCCTCATTCAGTTGTTTATTGGCGAGACGGTAGCCACATCCGCTTGCGAGCAGGCACACAACCATGATGAATTTCCGCACCACGCCGTATGATAGCGTAGTCATGAACGAAATCTACTTACACGCGCTGAAACTCTTGCGAGGACGCGATTACACGGTTTCGGAGCTGCGCGCCAAACTCGAAGCGAAGTTCGGCGCGGTCCCGCCCGAATTGATTGAGCAACTGCTGCAGAAAAAGTTTGTCAAACCGGACTGGCCCTCGCTTAAGGAAGCGCTGGCGGCTAAAATGAACGATTGGACTTTGCGCGCCCCTCTTCAACCGCGCGATGCCGGCCGTCTTTTCAGGGCTTTGCTTCGTCTTGGATACGATGAGGACGCCATACGAGAGGAAATAGAATCCGTGAACGGAGTGAACGCAAGCCCGACGCGAAGCGCAAGCGCGATAGCGCGCAGCCGTAAGAAAGGGCGCAGCCATCAAATCAATGAACAGTAACGAAATCCGCCTGCGCTTTCTGCAGTTCTTTGCCGACCGCGGCCACACCATCGTCAAAAGTTCTTCGCTGATTCCCGCCCAGGATCCGACGCTTCTTTTCGTGAATGCCGGAATGAATCAGTTCAAGGACGTCTTCCTCGGCCGTGAAGCGCGCTCGTACAACACGGCGACAACCTGTCAGAAGTGCGTGCGGGCCGGCGGCAAGCATAACGACCTCGATAACGTCGGCCACACGCGGCGTCACCAGACGTTTTTCGAAATGCTTGGCAACTTTTCTTTCGGCGCTTATTTCAAAAAGGAAGCGATCGACTATGCGTGGACGCTGCTGACGAAAGAATTCAAGCTGCCCATCGACAAATTGTGGGTGACGGTATTTCGCGAAGACGACGACGCTGCCAACTTCTGGGCCTCCGGGCCGGGCGTCGCCCGCGATCGGATCATACGCCTCGACGAGAAGGACAATTTCTGGCAGATGGGAGATACGGGCCCTTGCGGACCATGTTCAGAGATTCATTACGATCTCGGTCCTGAGGCCAGCGAGTTGGGTCATCCGAATTGCGCTTTTCCCTGCGATTGCGGCCGGTATGTGGAGATCTGGAATCTCGTATTCATGCAGTTCGACCGAAATTCGGAAGGTCATCTGTCGCCGCTGCCAAAGCCATCGATCGACACGGGTATGGGTCTGGAACGTGTCGCTTCGGTGCTGCAAGGAAAGATCAGCAACTACGAAACGGATCTGCTCAGGCCCATCATCGATGAGGCGAGCGAAATGTTCGACGTCGAATATGGCGCCGCAGCAGCATCCGATGTCTCGTTGCGCATCATCGCCGACCATGTTCGCGCTGCAACGTTCCTGATCAGCGACGGAGTGATTCCATCGAATGAGGGTCGCGGCTACGTGCTTCGAAAGATCATGCGCCGCGGCATTCGACAGGGCACGTTGCTCGGATACAAGGAACCGTTCCTCTATCGGCTGTCGGGATACGTCGCGCAGATGATGAAGGAAGCCTATCCCGAATTGATCAATACGCGCGAATATGTGGCTCGCGTCACCAAAACCGAAGAAGACCGTTTCGCGGCGATGGTCACCGTGGGACTGCAGCGGCTCGAAGAGACCATCAGTCAGCTTTTGAAGGCCGGCAAGAATGTCATTCCCGGAGTCGAAATCTTCAAGCTGTACGACACGTATGGATTCCCTCTCGATTTCACAAAAGAAATCGCCGACGAAAAATCAATGCGCCTCGATATGGAAGGCTTCGACGCCGAATTGGAAAAACAGCGCGAACGCGCGCGCCAGAGCTGGAAAGGCGATGAAGCGGCCGTCAGTCCGCTTTACGAAAAATTTGTCGAAAAGGGCGGGACACAGTTTCTCGGTTACCAGGCGGTTCAATCGGCGAGCCGCGTCACGGGCATTCTCATGGATGGCGCGTTAGTGGATTCGATCGAAGGCCAGCAGACAGCAGAAATCATTCTCGATCAGACGCCGTTCTATGCCGAATCCGGCGGCCAGGTAGGCGACACCGGTACCCTGACATCGCCAGCGGGCGTTGCAAGTGTCGCCGATACCTACTCTCCAGTTCGCGGCGTGACCGTTCATAAAGTGCAAATGGAGTTCGGAAAGATCGCCGTGGGCGACCAGGTTCAGGCTCAGGTGGACGAAGAACGCCGTCTGCGGATCGCCGCCAATCACACGGGCACCCATATTCTTCACGCCGTCCTGCGCGACACGCTTGGAACTCACGTGAAGCAGGCGGGGTCGCTGGTCGCGCCCGATCGTCTCCGCTTCGACTACACGCACTTCGCGCCCTTGACGGATCGCGAGATCGAAGAAATCGAGCAGAAGATCAACCGCATCGTCTTTCGAAATCTCCCTGTTCGGACGGAGGTTATGGATATCAACCAGGCCATCGGCCGCGGTGCGCTCGCCTTCTTCGGAGAGAAATATCAGCAGCAGGTCCGGGTTGTATCGATTCCGGAGGTCAGCATGGAATTGTGCGGCGGGACGCACACGAAGATGACCGGCGATGTCGGTCTCTTCAAGATTGTGGGCGAATCGAGCATCGCGTCCGGTATCCGCCGCATTGAAGCCCTGACCGGGTTCGGCACGTACGTTCGGCTCGAAGAAGACGAAAATCTGCTCCAGGAGATCGCCCACACCCTGCGGGCGCCCAGGACCGAGCTCACGCGAGCCATCACACGTTTGATGGACCAGCAGCGGCATCTGGAAAACGAACTGGAAGACCTGAGGCGAAAGTCTGCCAAATCGCAGATCGGAAACCTGGTCGAAAACCCCAAAACCGTTAAAGATGTGGTGGTTGTTGCCCGAAAAGTTGAGGGTGTCGACGCTTCCATGCTGCGCGAACTGGCTGAGAACGCAGGCGCAAAAATTGGTTCTGGAGTTGTTGTCCTTGGGTTAGCCTCTGACGGTAAGGCGTCGCTGGTCGCGGTCGTTTCTCCGGATCTTCAGAAGCGGCTGAATGCCGGGAAGATCATCAAAGAGGTGGCCGGGCTGGTAGGCGGAAGCGGCGGAGGCCGTCCGGATTTTGCCCAGGCCGGCGGAAAAAACGCCGAAAAGCTGGAAGAGGCTTTACAAGCCGTGTACAATATCGTGGCTGAGTTTTTGGGCTGAACACTGCAAATAGTAGAGTAGAGTGAGGCGGAGCGAACGTAAGCCCGGGACGAAGGGCAAGCGCGACAGCGCGCAGCCCTAAAAGAGGGCGAAACAAGTAAAGCGTGAGCGGAGCGAACGTGAGCCCGGGGCGAAGCGCAAGCGCGACAGCGCGCAGCCCTAAAAGAGGGCGAAACAAGTAAAGCGTGAGCGGAGCGAACGTGAGCCCGGCAGGGCGAAACAAGTAAAGAATGCTAATTCGATTCTCTCTAATCGTGAGCGGCTTGGCCACTCTGTTGGCAATCACAGCTGCGCCTTCCCTGGCGGAAGAAAAAATCCAGGCCGTTGTCGATTCGAACGGGAGGATTATCTTCACGAACCTGGTGGACAACACGCCTCCGCCGCTACCTCCGATAATTGCTGAGAAGACCGATATTCTTGCGCAGGAAATGCCCTCGACGCTTCTTTCGCTTGTCGACACGATCTCGGCAAACCACGGGATCGATCCCGCGCTGGTTCGTGCCGTTATCAAGACCGAATCGAATTTCAATCGCTGGGCCGTCTCCAACAAGGGCGCCCGCGGACTGATGCAACTCATTCCGGAGACCGGCGCCCGGTATGGTGTTCGGGATTTCTTTGATCCTCAGCAGAATGTCGAAGGAGGCGTGCAGTATCTGAAATTCCTTCTCGAAAAGTTCAATGGCAATCTGGATCTGTCGTTGGCTGCATACAATGCCGGCGAAAACCTGGTCGAGAGACTGGGACGCATTCCTCCGATTGTCGAGACGACGAATTACGTTCGCAGAGTACGAGCAAATTACGTGAAGAAGCCCACTCCTGTTGTGCGCGAAGCGCAAGCCCGGAAGGGCGCAGCCGTAATGGAAGATGCAGCGCTGGCGCAGGTAAAACCGGCAGCTTCTCCAGCAACATCGGCATCGGCACCGGCGTCTGCTGCGAAACAGCAACCCCTTAAAGAAGCGAAGCAGGAAACGCCGGCCATCTTCCGATCGATCGATGAACGGGGTGTGGTGCACTTCTCGAATGTCGGACCACCTAACTGATGAGCGGAGCGAATGCAAGCCCGACGCGAAGCGCAAGCGCGATAGCGCGCAGCCTCAAGATAGGGCGCAGCATCAATGAGATGAGCGGAGTAGGGCGTAGCCATCAATAGAGATGAAACGTAACGCAGTTCTTATTACTGCGCTGTTACTTGTCTCCTCAATCATCGCGGCACAGTCTGCCCAGAACTCTTCGTTACTTCAAAAAGCCCGCCAGGCCTATATGGCCGCGCAAGCTCTCGAAGCCGAACTGAACCAAAAACAGGAAGCCGACCGCAGTCGCGACGAGTATTTGAAAGTGATCAACGCGTATCAACGCACGTACGTGATAACCCCGCACACCAGTTATGCGGACGATGCACTGATCGCCATCGCGCGGCTTTATGAGGAAATCCACGACACCGCTGACGCAATCAAGACGCTGAACTTCATGCTGCACGAATATCCGGCCACGCCGTTCAAGGGTGCCGCCGAAAAGGATCTCGCGCGACTCAGCGGTGCCGTCGTCCAAAAGACGGGGGGCGTGGACAATATCCGGTATTGGGAAGCGCCGAACTCTGTGCGCGTTGTTGTCGATATCAGCGGCGACATCAGTTTCAAACAGGGTGATGCAAAGGATCCGGATCGCGTTTTTGTCGATGTCTCACCGGCCCGGCTTAATTCCGCGCTGGTTGGCAGGCAGTGGCCTGTGAAATCCGGGCTACTGCAGCAAATTCGTGTTGGACAGTACGATACGTCCACTGTGCGCGTCGTCCTCGACGTCGGTACCGTTGGCCGGGTAACAAGCTTCACGCTGCGTGATCCGGACCGTCTTGTGATCGATGTTCTCGGGAAAGATGTCGCAGCGGTGCCCAACACTCTTGCCGATGGTCCGGCTCCCGTCGCAGAACCAGCGCTGACAGAACCACCGAAGGTAGCGCCAAAACCAGCGGTGCCGGTCGCGGCCGTCAAGAAAGCCGCGGACAAACCAGTTGAACCGGCGAAAGTCATTACACCGGCGAAGGCACCCAATGCGGGAACGCGTTCGCTCGTTCGCAGCCTGGGTTTGAAGCTGACGCGCGTTGTGATTGATGCCGGGCATGGCGGGCACGACACGGGAAGCATCGGCTCGGGTGGTTTTACCGAAAAAGAACTTGTCCTCGATGTGGCGCAGCGCCTTCGCGATTTGATCGAGATGGAACTGGGCGCCGAAGTCGTCATGACGCGAACCGACGACACGTTCATTCCGCTGGAAAGCCGCACTGCCATGGCAAACCAGCAGGAGGCGGATCTCCTTATTTCCATCCATGCCAATTCGAGCCGAATCCGATCGGTCCGCGGCGTCGAAACATATTTTCTGAACTTCACGTCTTCCCGGGAGGCTCTCGAAACCGCTTCTCGTGAAAACGCCGCGTCTGAGCGATCGATCCACGAACTGCAGGATCTCGTAAAAAAGATCATGCTGCGCGACAAGGTGGATGAGTCGCGAGAGCTGGCTCAGAAGATCCAGCATGCGATGGCCGGACGAAAAGGATCCGGAATGGATCGCGGTGTCAAGCAGGCGCCTTTCGTGGTCCTGATCGGCGCGAACATGCCATCGATACTTGCCGAGATCTGTTTCATCAGCAACCCTCAGGAAGAAAAACTTGTCAAGACCCTCGCCAGCCGCCAGGCGATTGCCGAGTCTCTGTTCGAAGGTGTAAGATCGTATGCGGAATCCCTGAGCGGCACGAAAACCGCAAAAACACAGGAGAAAATTCAGGAATAACTTAATGGCTAGAAAGTGGTTCTGGAGCGCGCTGCTGGTGCTCGGATTGGCAGCGGCTCTGCAGGGCCAGTCGCGGGAATCCGTTCTCAAGGCTGTTGTCCAGAATTCGAAATGGTCGCCTGCCGATAAGCCCGTCCAATACGACGAAAAAACTCTCGAGACGCTCGAAGGTAAACGCGCCGCAACGATCAATCGCTACGGATTTTCGGGCGTGACGATCCAGAACTGGAGCGGAGCCGAAGGAAACGTCCGCCTGACCCTGTACGAAATGACGGATGCCGGCGCGGCTTACGGGCTCTTCACGCTCGAGCGAAGCCGGATCCAGGCGGGCATGACAACGATACCGATCGGCACTGAGGGTTTCCGTGCGGGCAATCGCGCGTTTGTGTGGCAGGCGAAGTATGTCGCGAAATTCGAAGGTGCCTCTGCGGCAGCCGACGCGTTTGCGCGTGTCGTTTCCGAAAACATTTTAGGCCGATCGCGAAAGCCACCGGTTTCCAGCCACCTCCCTCCTGAGAATCTTGTTCAGGGCACCGAGAAATACATTGTCGATGCCGCCAGTATGGGACGCGCTCTCGAGCTGAATCCGCAAACACTGGGATTCGACGACAGCGCCGAGGCGGCAATCGCGGACTACAGCGTGAATGGAAAAACAGCGCATCTCGTGCTTCTGATGTATCCCACGCAGCAGGTCGCCAGGAAATACGAAGACGAATGGGCGAGCTCCGGGAAGGATGAACCGGCGTTTCGAAAACGGGTGGGTCCGCTGATCGCCCTGGTTCGCGGATCGCATGATCCCACTGTCGCGAAATCGATTCTCGATGGCGTCAATTACGAATCCCAGGTGACTTGGGACCAACCCGGACCGGACCTTTCACTACGGCAAATCATCCTGACCATATTCACTTTTATAGGAATCGCACTTCTCTTTACCCTCGTTGTTGGTTTGAGTTTCGGCGGCGTGAGAATTTTCGTGAAAGCGCGTTATCCCGATCGCGTATTCGACCGGCCGGAGGATATGGAGATCATCCAACTCAAACTAGCACAAGGAGTTATCCACAAAGAGCTCAGCGAATAAAATTGCCGTGGTCGAGCTTTTCGAAGTAAACGCAAGCACGTGAAGGGGTTGAAACGGCCCAAATTAATTCGTTGACAAGGGGGACCCCCCTCCTTAAATTAACTGCATTGGAGCTTTGGACCCCGTCTTTTAAGGGGTTTTTCGATCCTTTTTCTCTTTACAACTATTGCTCACCCCTTTCCGGGTGAGCATTTTTTTGCCGGCGTAGCTCAGTTGGTAGAGCAGCTGATTCGTAATCAGCAGGTCAGCGGTTCAAGTCCGCTCGCCGGCTCTGCTGAAAACAAAAGTAGTTAAGCCCGTTTTCCGAACGGGCTTTTTCTTGCCGAAAATCGTCTGGGCAACGCCGACGCAATCAGACTCTTGGAGGGCTTGAATGAGCCTATGACTGCAGTGGTCCACGCGGGCCGGCACCGCAGCTTGTGATTTGTGCTTCGACACTCCGGATCTGTTTTGTATCGCCACAGAAAACCAGCTGAACTGAATTCTGTGCGGCAACACGGAGCAACTCCCAGGGAAGTCTCGGAATTCGTCTACAGCAGAGCTGAAACCCGCTTACAGTTGTTTATAGGCTTTCGACTTGTAACCTTCCCCCGTTGCTGTTCTTAATCTCGCCGCCGGCCCCCGCCGCCACCACCACCGCCACGGCTGCCGAAGTCCCTCTTTTGCACCGGCCTGGCTTCGTTGACAGTCAGATTGCGTCCGCCGACTTCTTTGCCGTTGAGTTGCTCAATTGCTTTCTCGGCGGCGGCGTCATCCGCCATCTGCACAAAGCCGAAACCTTTCGAGCGTCCGGTATCGCGATCTGTGATGATTTGAACCGATTCAACCTGGCCGATCTCAGCGAACATGTCACTAAGGTCAGTTTCTGTGATTTGAAATGAGAGATTCCCAACGTAGATTTTTTTTGCCATCGCATCAGTATACGCGGATCTGACACTGAACTTGCGATGTTTGTCCGTGGGTTGACTACTTTCGCTCGTCGAGGGGTTCGCGACGCACCTTCTTACGGCTGCGTTTCCGGGCCAGTGCTTGCTTGATGCGTTTCTTTTCTCCCGGCTTCACGTAGAAGGAGTGTTTCTTGACCTCCTTAATGATGTCTTCCTGCATCACTTTGCGCTTGAAGCGACGCAATGCATTTTCAATGGACTCACCTTCATGAATCCGAATCTCCGCCATTCCTTCCTCCGCTGTCCGATACATTACCAGAATCCATCGCCGCTCGCGTTCTATTCGTGTTGTTATCACATGCGGTTCGGATTATGCTAATCATGCCGATTCTTTCCGATTCATTCCTGGACTGTCTTCCTCGTGGCGGTCGAATACTTCCAAGAAGAATCCTTATGCGTACTTCCGCGATCTCGCGCTTCGATATGGAAGGAGAACAGTTTGGACGAGCGATTTAATGCGGAATTCAGCGCCGCTCTGCTGGCATTCAACGGGGAAGCCGTTGTCTACTGCAGGGGCATCTCCGACACCGTTGCGCAGGAGTACGCCATGGAGTACGCCAGAATGCTGCAGAATCGCGCAAAAGGAATCGAAGCCCAGCTTCCTCGGATTCCACCCGGACTCTTCGAGCCCAATCGCAATTTGATCCGGTCCACGCTGGACAGGATGTGGGAAAAGCATTTTCCCGGGAAGTGAAGAGATCCTGCTAGTGTCCTTGAGATTGAAAACTTGATGCAAATGAGTCAAGTTTTGTAATCGTCAAAATCCACATGCTCGGCGGTCTGAGGCGAAGCCTCGTTAGTGTTGTGTTTGCAAATTAGTGACTTATTGTGGGCGATATATTCCCCTCCTTGAAAAGGAGGGGAGGATGCGGCGCAAATGAAAAGGGGCGAAGCCACCGAAGCGCCGCAGACGGGGTGGTCAGTTTGGCGAACATGTTCAGGCCTAAAGATTTCGCCTGACTTTTCTCGAGGCTGCGCCCTATCGGGCTTGCGCTTCGCGCCGCCCCGTCTGCGCGAACCAGGGTTGCTTCAATTCTCCTCTGTGCCGATGCAATCGATACTCGCTGCCCGGTTCAATCAGCCGGTTGACGACGAGCAACTCCAGAACTTTTCCCCAGCGGATCGCCTCGCGTGCTTCCGGCAAATGTTCTTGCCAGAACTCCTCCAGTCCCAGTTCAGCGAACGGCCGCATCGACGATCCGAAGGCCGGCTGGAAGGGTAAGGGGCTCTGGGCCGACTTTGCCAGCTATGCGGGCTGGTATAGAGAAGGAGGACCGGAAACACTACCAAAGGCAGTGAAATTCCAACTTCGGCCAAATCCCCTGGCCAGATGAGCACACTTCGAATTTATAAGAAAAACACTAAATATCTTCCAGATTTGTGACGATAGAAAATTCAAGAGTTTCCAGGCGATGGAGGCCTTTTGAAACCGAGCGTTACATTTAAGACTCTCCCATTTGCGGCACGACGCGTCATTGTTCTATTCGGATTAGCCGGTATTGGCGCGCTGGCATGGGCAGTCGGGCATGAGACAGGGGCTCTCCTGTCCGTCCGCTTGATCGGCCTGCTCCTCCTTGCAACGGTGACGGCGCGCGCGAAGGCCAGACTCTATCGCGGAACGACGATCTCGTTCTTAACGGCGATTGTATTGATCGCAGTCATTCGGGATGGCGCGGCGGTGTCGATCATCATTGCGATGTGGGGCGTGACAGTCCGAACGCTGTTTCCATTCAGGAAGCTGATCCTTCATCGACTGGTGTTCAATTCCGGAATGATCGCGCTTACAGCGGGGGCATCTTCCTGGGCTTATCACTCGTTCGCAACGAGCACCCCATCGGGTCAGGTGATTCCCGCCGGGATATTGGCGACGATTCTCGCAGCTTTCGTGTACTTTGCGGGGAATTCGATTTCGATCTCGCTCATTGTCGCTGTGACGCAGCGAGTGTCCGTGTTCGACATTTGGATTAAGCACTTCATGTATTCTGCGCAATCATTCTTGATAGCCGGCCTTCTTGCGTTCTTGTTCGTCGTATTGGCGAGCACCAGTCTTGGGTTCATCCCGGTCGCTGTCAGTCTCGTCATCGTATACGCGTATTACTGCTCAATCCGGCATGCAGCCCGCCAGTCCGTCGCTTAAGTCCGGACTTTAGTATGTCTTGGTAAACCCGTTGCGGCCATTCGTGACGGTGAATGTCCCATCGGCCTGAGCCGATACTTTGATCCAGTAAGCGACGCCGTTGTGCGCCGGGGGCGGTGGAGCCTGTGCCCCTTGCGGCAGCGGTTTCGGCGCGGCGGGCATAGCGGCCAGCGGCTCATCGAATGAGTTGGCGATGAACATTCCAGGCACCGTGTACTCCTGTCCGCTGAGCTCCGAGAAATGGATCTGCCAGAGGTCCTGCAGCCGAGGCGAGCCAAGAAGGACCTTCATCGCATCGGGTTGTCCGCCTTTCCGTGTCCCATTGTTCGTGATGATCACTTTCGGCCGAATCGCATGCGCGAGCGCTTCTGAGTTCGAACTGGACTGCCCATGACGTGAAGCGACAAACAGGTCGACCGTCCCTATGCGGTTGTTGGGACAGTTCAGCTCGAATTCCTGATTCCACGTGAAATCACCCAAATAAAGGACACGGAACTTGCCGAACGTAATTTGGCTGCCGACCGATTGTTCGTCTTCAGTGTTGCCGACAGGCTGGCCCGAGACAGGATTCACCACGTGCCGCTTGAAGTTCGCGCAGTAGGGATTCGCTGCGCCCGCACCGGGAAGCGGAGTCGAGAGCACGTGTCCGCCGGCCGTCACGATACGCCAGTCCAGACCACTGACGGCAACTTTGTCGCCGGGCTTTGCGACTCTATGCTTCACCTTCGCATTCAGCTCCGCATACTGCTGCAAGATCGGATCGACCGCCGGGGCGGGCTGGACATTGGGTCCATGATCGATGAACTCTTGAATGGGAATGCGTTTCGCGACTTCCAGAAGGCCGCCAACATGATCGCCGTGGTAGTGAGTCGTGATCAGGTGGTCGATCTGTTTGAGGCCCGCAGCTCTGGCGGCAGCTACGATGCGATCCGCGTCGCGTACTGCCGCTGCGCCAGCATTGCCCGTATCGATAAGAACCGACTCCCCGGAGGGCGAAACATAAAGTTGCGAGTTGCCGCCCTCGACATCGATCACATAGATGTCCAGCGTCTTCGCCGGTCGACTCTGCGCGGAAAGCATCGCCCCCATAAGGGCGAGCGTTGACAGCAAAATTACGACTCTTCGCATGGTTATCTCCTCATCGCAGCGGCGGCGTGCTCGCGGGAGGCTTTCGGATCTTCGCCGCTTGCTCGAAGGCGTAGGCGAGCTTGAGAAGTACCGGCTCGCTCCAGTCGGGTCCCAATAATTCGATACCCACGGGTACACCCACCGGCGCGGAATTCGTGGGAGTCGAAAAGCCACCGGGGAACGCGATCGCAGGGAAACCCGTGCTGTTCGATAAAACTCCATTCCGATCCACTTGATCTTCGCCGATGGAAACAACCAGCCGCCGCTGGTGTGGATATAGAATCGCGTCCAGCTTGTTATCGGCCATGACGGTCATCACCGCCTGGCGCAGATCATTTCGGCGAAACAGCCGATTCTTGTACTCCGGATCGTTGAGGCCATCAACGACACGCTGATCTGATTCAAGACCTGCCTTGAGCAAACTGTGAAATTCGCCGCGCGCGATGAACTCCTCCAGGGTTTTCACTGGAGCACGTGGCCCCAGTTTCGCGAGGTAATTGTTGAAAGCGACTTTCGTCTCGTACTCCGCAACCTGAATGTTCCGTGTCAGCCCGTCGAGGTTCGGAATATTGATGCGGATCAAGGTGGCGCCGGCCTCAGTCATTTTCCTGACGGCAGTCTCGGTGACAGCATTCACTTCCTGATGCACGGCTTCGCGGCCGAAGAAATCCGTAAGCACGCCAATACGAGCGCCTTTCAAACCGTCCCGATCCAGGAATGCAGTGTACGTCCGGGGAATCTTTGGCGCACCGAACGCTGTGATGGGATCGTCAGGATCGTAGCCCGCCATCACGTCCAGCATCCGCGCGGCATCTTCAACTGTGCGTGTGATCGGCCCGGCCTCATCTTGAGTTGTGCTTATCGGAATGATTCCACTCCGGCTGATGAGCCCTCGCGTTGGACGCAGACCAACAAGGCTCTGTGCCGAGGCCGGCGACCGAACCGATTGTCCGGTGTCGCTGCCTGTACCGACGATGGCGAAGCTCGCCGCAATCGCCGCTCCCGTGCCGCCGCTGGACCCGCCGGG
>JACXTT010008613.1_pt1 | contig 14112 bp, 14 predicted proteins | sample 9270951 | NCBI WGS metagenome assembly JACXTT01 (sample SAMN15532306, study PRJNA645909) | rock metagenome | isolation source: weathered quartz diorite | place: Puerto Rico | collected 2017-06-21 | reverse complement strand
GCCAGCGTGACGTACTTGCCGGGGGAGCCGGTGAACACTTCAGCAACGTGGAACGGCTGGGAGAGGAAACGCTGGATCTTGCGGGCACGTGCCACAGCCAGTTTGTCCTCGGGGGCCAGATCGTCCATGCCCATGATGGCGATGATGTCGCGCAGTTCACGGTAGCGCTGCAGCGTGCCTTGCACCGCACGGGCGGTGTTGTAGTGGTCTTCGCCGACGACCAGCGGGTCCAGCTGGCGGCTGGTGGAGTCCAGCGGGTCCACGGCGGGGTAGATACCCAGCGACGCGATGTCACGGGACAGCACCACGGTGGAGTCCAAGTGGGCGAAGGTGGTGGCAGGAGACGGGTCGGTCAAGTCATCCGCAGGCACGTACACGGCCTGGATGGAAGTGATGGAGCCCACCTTGGTGGAGGTAATACGCTCTTGCAGACGGCCCATTTCTTCAGCCAGCGTGGGCTGGTAACCCACAGCGGAAGGCATACGGCCCAAGAGTGCGGACACTTCGGTACCGGCCAGCGTGTAACGGTAGATGTTGTCCACGAAGAACAGCACGTCACGGCCTTCGTCACGGAAGGATTCCGCAATGGTCAGACCGGTCAGGGCCACGCGCAGACGGTTGCCCGGGGGCTCATTCATCTGACCGTACACCATCGCCACTTTGGACTCGGGCAGGTTCTCGAGGTTCACGACGCCGGAATCGGCCATTTCGTGGTAGAAGTCGTTCCCTTCACGGGTACGCTCGCCCACGCCGGCAAACACGGACAGACCGCTGTGCGCCTTGGCGATGTTGTTGATCAGCTCCATCATGTTCACGGTCTTACCCACACCGGCACCACCGAACAGACCAACCTTACCGCCCTTGGCGAACGGGCACACCAGGTCAATCACCTTGATGCCGGTTTCCAGCAGCTCTTGCGAGGGGCTCAGTTCGTCGTAGGTCGGGGCCTTGCGGTGGATGGAAGCAGTGTGTTCCTGGCTGACGGGGCCGCGCTCGTCGATGGGCGTGCCCAGCACGTCCATGATGCGTCCCAGCGTGGCCTTGCCCACCGGCACAGTGATCTGTGCACCGGTGTTGAACACCACCAGACCGCGGCGCAGGCCGTCGGACGAACCCAGCGCAATGGTACGCACCACGCCGTCGCCGAGCTGTTGCTGCACTTCGAGGGTCAGCGGGGAGCCTTCCATCTTGAGCGCGTCGTACACACGGGGCATCTGGTCACGGGGAAACTCCACGTCCACCACAGCGCCGATACATTGAACAATTTTTCCTTGGGCTTGCATTTTTCGCTCCAATAATTTTGAATTCGCTTAGCCGCTGATGGCAGCTGCACCAGACACGATTTCAGACAGCTCTTTGGTAATCGCGGCCTGACGGGTCTTGTTGTAAACGAGCTTGAGTTCGGCAATGACGTTACCGGCATTGTCGGTGGCGGCCTTCATGGCCACCATGCGTGCAGCGTGTTCAGACGCCATGTTCTCGGCCAAGGCCTGGAACACCAGAGCCTCTACGTAACGCACCAGCAGATCGTCGATGACGGTCTGGGCGTCCGGCTCATAGATGTAGTCCCAGGCGTGGTTGCTGCCTTCGGCCTTGCTCTCTGCTTCCATCTTGGCAGCAGACAGTGGCAGCAACTGCTCGACCACCGGCTCCTGCTTCATGGTGCTGACAAACTTGTTGTAGCACAGATGCACTTCACTGATCTCACCCTTGACGTAGGCGTCCAGCAGCACCTTGACAGGCCCGATGAGCTTGTCGAGGTGCGGGCGGTCACCCAGGTGGGTGACGTGGGACACCACTTGGGCGCCCACGCGGTTCAAGAAGCCCAGACCCTTGCTGCCGATCGCAACCGCCTGCGTGGTCTTGCCGGCAGTCTGCGTCTCACGCAGCTTGCCGGTGACCTGGCGCAGCAGGTTGGTGTTGAGACCGCCGCACAGGCCCTTGTCGGTGGTCACCACAATCAGACCCGCCACCTTGGCGTCGTTGGTCTTCATGAAGCTGTGCACATACTCGGGGTTGGCTTGTCCCAGATTCGTGGCGATGTCCCGGATCTTGTTGCTGTAAGGGCGGGCAGCGCGCATACGCTCCTGCGCCTTGCGCATCTTGGAGACCGAGATCATTTCCATGGCCTTGGTGATCTTCTTGGTGTTTTCCACCGATTTGATCTTGGTGCGTAGTTCCTTGCCTGCTGCCATCAATGGCTCCTTGTGATCAGGTGGAAATCAAGCAAAGGTTTTCTTGAACGCGGCAACAGCAGCAGTCAACTCAGCCTCGGCATCCTTGTCCAGTGCCTTGGTGTCTTCCACCTTGGCCAGCAGGGCTGCGTGTTTGTCCTTGAGGTAGGACTGCAGGCCGTGCTCGAACGCCAGGATCTTCTTGACTTCCACGTCGTCCATGAAGCCCTTGTTCACGGCAAACAGGGACGCACTCATCATGCTGATGGACAGCGGGCTGTATTGCTTCTGCTTGAGCAGTTCGGTCACGCGGGCACCGCGGTCGAGCTGCTTGCGGGTGGCTTCGTCCAGGTCGGAAGCAAACTGCGCAAACGCAGCCAGTTCACGGTACTGGGCCAAGTCGTTACGGATACCACCAGACTGGCCCTTGACGACCTTGGTCTGCGCTGCAGAACCCACGCGGGACACCGAAATACCGGCGTTGATCGCGGGACGCACACCGGCGTTGAACAGCGAGGTTTCCAGGAAGATCTGGCCGTCGGTGATGGAGATCACGTTGGTCGGAACGAAAGCGGACACGTCACCGGCTTGGGTTTCGATGATAGGCAGCGCGGTCAGGGAACCGGTCTTGCCCTTCACAGCGCCCTTGGTGAAAGCTTCCACGTAATCGGCGTTCACGCGAGCGGCGCGTTCCAGCAGACGGCTGTGCAGATAGAACACGTCGCCAGGGTAGGCTTCACGGCCTGGAGGACGGCGCAGCAGCAGGGAAACCTGGCGGTAAGCCACGGCTTGCTTGGACAGGTCGTCATACACGATCAGCGCGTCTTCACCGCGGTCGCGGAAGTACTCGCCCATCGTGCAGCCGGAGTACGCAGACACGTACTGCATGGCAGCAGATTCGGAAGCGGAAGCCGCCACCACAATGGTGTATTCCATCGCGCCGGCTTGTTCCAGGGAGCGCACTACGTTCTTGATCGAAGAGGCCTTTTGGCCGATCGCGACGTAGACGCAGGTCATGTTCTGACCCTTCTGGTTGATGATGGCGTCGATGGCCACGGCGGTCTTGCCGGTCTGGCGGTCGCCAATGATCAGTTCGCGCTGGCCACGGCCGATCGGCACCATGGAGTCGATGGACTTCAGGCCGGTCTGCATGGGCTGGTCCACGGATTTACGTGCGATCACACCGGGCGCAACCTTTTCGATCACGTCGGTCATCTTGGCGTTGACAGGACCCTTGCCGTCGATAGGCTGGCCCAGCGCGTTGACGACGCGACCCTTGAGTTCGGGGCCCACGGGCACTTCCAGAATGCGGCCGGTACACTTGACCGTGTCGCCTTCGGAGATGTGTTCGTACTCACCCAAGATCACGGCGCCGACCGAGTCGCGCTCGAGGTTCAGGGCCAGACCGAAGGTGGGCAGGCCGTCGGAACCTGCGGGAAACTCCAGCATTTCGCCCTGCATCACGTCAGACAGACCGTGGATGCGGCAGATACCGTCGGTCACCGAAACCACGGTACCTTGGTTGCGGATGTCGGCGCTGGCGGACAGGCCTTCGATACGGCTCTTGATCAGTTCAGAAATTTCTGCGGGATTGAGTTGCATGACTCTTTCCTTCTTTCTTTAATTGGACTTCACAGCAGGCGGCTCGCGCCTCAGGCTGTGAGAGCCACTTTCATTTGTTCCAGACGGGCCTTGACGGAGGTGTCAAGAACTTCGTCGCCTACCACCACACGAATGCCGCCGATCAGCGCTTCGTCGATTTCAACCGAAACATTGAGCTTGCGGCCGAAGCGCTTTTCCAGCGTGGCAGCCACGTTGGCCACCGCAGCGGCGTCCATGGCAAAAGCGCTGTAAACCACCGCGTCGCTGGATCCGCTCAGGGCATTTTTCAATGCGCGGAACTGTGCAGCGATTTCCGGCAGTGCAGCCAGACGGCCGTTGTCGATCACGGTGCGCAGGAAGTTCCTGGCCTGCTCGGTCAGCGTGGACTTGGCCACACCCACGAAGAGGTCGAACACCTGGGCAGCAGTCACATTGGGATTGGCCGCAAACTGCTGCAGTTGCGCGTTGCCGGCAATCGCTGCCAGCTCGTCCACCCAGATGGCAGCGGCCGCCAGGTCCTTGGAAGAGGCCTTGAACAAGGCCTCGGCGTAAGGACGGGCAATAGTGGCGAGTTCAGCCATGGTGTCCTCTTACAGCTCGGTCTTCAAACGGCCCAGCAGATCGGCATGGACGCTGGCGTTGACTTCCTTGCGGAGAATCTGCTCGGCACCCTTGACAGCCAGTGCAGCGACCTGCTCGCGCAGTGCTTCGCGGGCCTTGACGGTTTGCTGCTCTGCTTCCACCTTGGCGGCAGCAACGATCTTGTTGCCTTCCTCGGTGGCCTTGGCCTTGGCTTCTTCAACAATGGCCTGGGCGCGGCGCTCAGCATCAGCCAGGCGCGCGGCTGTTTCGTTGCGCGACTTGGCCAGCTCTTCTTCCACGCGCTTGTTGGCGCTGGTCAATTCGGCTTTGGCCTTGTCGGCGGCAGCGAGGCCGTCGGCGATTTTGGATGCGCGTTCATCCAGCACCTTTGCAATGGGGGGCCACACGAACTGCATCGTGAACCACACCAGGATTGCAAAAACGATAGCTTGAACGAACAGGGTTGACGTGATACTCACAGCAACGCCCTTTCAGTCAGTTGAGGGTTACTAACGCTTAGTGCAACACGAAGGGGTTGGCGAACGCGAACATCATCGCGATACCGACGCCGATCAGGAAGGACGCGTCGATCAGACCGGCCAACACGAACATCTTGCCTTGCAGCTCGTTCATCAGTTCAGGCTGGCGTGCAGCAGCTTCCAGGTACTTGCTACCCATGATGCCGATACCGATACAAGCGCCGATGGCACCCAGACCAATGATCAAACCAGCTGCCAAAGCGACAAAACCAAGCACGTGTTCCATTTAAGAGCTCCTATGGATTTAAGTTAACGAGAAAGAAAAAAGAAAACTACCGACAAACTTTTAGTGGTGCTCGTGGGCCTGGCCCACATACACCAGCGTCAACATCATGAACACGAAGGCTTGCAGACCGACGATCAGGATGTGGAAAATGGACCAGACCGTACCCGCCAGGATGTGGGCGATCGGCAGCATGATGCCGGAGGCCGACACGGCGGCAGCGCTGCCCATCAGGGCGATCAGCATGAACAGCAGTTCGCCTGCGTACATGTTGCCGAACAACCGCATGCCGTGCGACACGGTCTTGGCGATGAATTCAATCATCTGGAATACGAAATTGAAGGGCCAAAGCACGGGGTGCGCACCGAAAGGCGCGGTCACCAGCTCATGCGCCCAGCCGCCGATACCCTTGATCTTGATGTTGTAGGCCAGGCAGACCAGCAGCACCGACACCGACAGACCCAGCGTGATGGACAGGTCGGCAGTAGGCACGACACGCATGAACGCGTGGTGGTCGCCGGAGAGGGCCTGCCATGCCAGCGGAATGGCATCGACCGGCAAGAAGTCCATGGAGTTGAGCAGGAAGATCCACACAAACACGGTCAGTGCCAGCGGGGCAACCAGCTTGCGGCTGGTGGCGTTGTGCACGATGCCCTTGGCTTGCGTATCGACAAACTCGACCAGCAACTCCACCGCAGCCTGGAAGCGGCCCGGCACGCCGGCTGTGGCGCTTTTTGCGGCGCGCCACAGGAAGAAACAGCCAAAGACACCCAACAGTACCGACCAGATCAACGAGTCGTAGTGCACGACGGAGAAGTCAACCACACCAGCGGAGGGATGGTTTTGCCAATGCGTCAAATGGTGGGCGATGTACTCGCCCGCCGTGAGGCCTTCTTGTGCAGCGTGTTCTTCAGCAGCCATCAGTTACTCTTGTTCAGTTACTTTTGCCGTTAAGCGTTTCGTTTTGCACCGGGGACGGCTTGCGACCAAAGCGCAACGCCACCCAATACACCTTCATCGTTACCACCAGGCCCACCAGCATTGCCGGCCAGCTCAAGTCTCTTGCCCAGAGGTGGGCTGCAAACAGCACCCCCACCGTCACCACTATCTTGGTCAGCTCCCACACAAAGAAACTCAGCACCGCGGCGCCAGGATTCATGGATGCAAACTGCCCCGTTACGCCGCGCGCAAACAGCGCCGCCGGCAGGACCACCGCCAAAGCTCCGTAGGCCGCAGACAGCGCCACCGAAGATTTGCCTGTAAGACCCCAGGCTGCCAGGGCCACCAGAACCCCTACCGCCAGTTGACCCGCAACCACCCACCAGGGAGAGATTGAGGGATTTTGTGCACGAAGTGCTTGTGCCTGCGCTGCCGTCAAAGGCACGAAATCCGACGCGTCGTCTTCGTTCTCTGATTCGGGTGCCATTATCGACTTCTCCAATTACACCCCGGTTACAGCGTTCTCAGTACAGCCGACGATTATACGTAGAAAGCCAGGGGCTCCAAAACATGCCGCCAAATTTAGGCCGGCAACCCCAGCGCCACGGGTGGACTGCGATAATTCCGACATGCACAACCTGCCCCGCCTGCCCTGTTTTCTCAATGGAGACTACACCGTGCTGCCCGAGGCCAAGGTCAGCGTCATGGACCGCGGATTCATCTTCGGCGATGGCGTCTACGAGGTGGTGCCGGTCTATGGCGGGCGCCCCTTCCGCTTTGCCGAACACATGGCCCGGCTGGACCGAAGCCTTGCCGCGACCCGCATCACCGCACTGCACACGCATGCCCAATGGCGCGAGATTGCTGCGCAATTGATAGCTGCCTACGCAGCATCCACGGGGGTCAAGCCCGAAAACACCAACCAACTGGTGTACATCCAGGTGACCCGCGGTGTGGCGCTGCGCGACCACGTGATGCCGCAGGACATCCGCCCCACCGTCTTTGCCATGAGCAGCGGCATGACGCTGCCCACGCCAGAACAGCGCGCCCAAGGCGTGGCCTGCGTCACGGCCGATGACTTTCGCTGGGAGAAGGCCCACATCAAAAGCACCAGCCTGCTGGGCGCGGTGTTTGCCCGGCAGATCAGCCATGACGCCGGCGCCGCTGAAACCGTGATGTTCCGCGACGGCTTCCTGAGCGAAGCCGCCGCCAGCAATGTCTGGGTCGTCAAGGACGGCAAGCTCATCGGCCCGCCCAAGGACCATCTGGTGCTGGAAGGCGTGCGTTACGGCCTGCTGGAGGAAATCTGCCGCGAGGCCGGCATTCCGTTCGAGTTGCGCCGCATATCACGGGCTGAGGTGCTGGCCGCCGACGAACTGCTGCTGTCGTCCGCGGTACGGGAAGTGCTGGCCATCACCACACTGGACGGCCACCAGGTGGGCAATGGGCTTGTCAAAGGCATGCCCGGCCCCATCTATCAAAAACTATGGGACGGCTACCAGCGCGCCAAGGCGCAATAGCCGTTCCCTTCCAGAAATCGAGTCCCTCCGTGTCCACGCCCCCCACCACCCCCCAAACACCGCCAGACGGCACCACGTCGCGCGCCGATTCGCTGATCGAATACCCCTCGCTGTTTCCTATCAAGGTCATGGGGGAACGCGCGGACGGGCTGGTGCACGCCATCACCGAGATCGCACGCCAGTTCGACCCGGCCTTTGACGCCTCCACCATCGAGCTGCGCGAAAGCAAGGGCGGCAAATACCTGGGCGTGACCGTCACCATCACCGCCACCAGCCGCGAACAGCTCGACGAGCTGTACCGCACGCTGTCCACGCACCCGATGGTCAAAGTGGTCCTCTGAACCCCGTGGACATTGCCATTTCCCGGCTCGGCCGCGTGGACTACCTGCCCACGTATGCCGCGATGCAGGAATTTACCAGCCAAAGAGGGCTGCAGCACCCGCCCGGCGTGCGTGATGAGCTATGGATTTGTGAGCATCCACCGGTCTTCACCCAGGGTCTGGCGGGCAAGCCGGAGCACATCTTCCTGCCCGGCGACATCCCGGTGGTGCAGACCAACCGCGGCGGACAGGTCACCTACCACGGCCCCGGCCAGGTGGTGGGTTACCCGTTGATAGACCTGCAGCGCGCCGGCTACTTCGTCAAGGAATACGTCTACCGCATCGAAGAGGCCGTCATCCGGACACTGGCCCACTTCGGCGTCACTGGTCACCGTGTGGCTGGGGCGCCGGGCATCTATGTGCGGTTGGAAGACCCGGCCGGCCACGCGCCGCTGGCGCAGCGCCCGCAAAAGGGCACCGCCAGCGCCGCCGACCCGGACTTCACCGGCCTGGGCAAGATTGCGGCCTTGGGCATCAAGGTCAGCCGCCACTGCACCTACCACGGCGTGGCGCTGAATGTGGCGATGGACCTGGAACCCTTCTCGCGTATCAACCCTTGCGGCTACACCGGGCTGCAAACCGTCGATCTTTCTACAATTGGCGTTGAAGTCGGCTGGACGGAAGCCGCCGACGTGTTGGGCCACAAGCTCGCAACCTACCTGGCGCCCTGACCGGCGCACCGCCCCATGAGCCACAGCGAAGACACCACCCTCCAAACTGCCCCCAACGCCACGGTGCGCGAAGTGCAGTCGCTGGACGCCTACAAAGCCACCGACAAACAAAAGGCCGCGGCCAAGCTGTCGCGCATCCCGGTCAAGGTGGTGCAGGGCGAAGTGCTGAAAAAGCCCGAGTGGATCCGCGTCAAGGCTGGCAGCCCCACGACCCGCTTCTATGAAATCAAGGACGTGCTGCGCAAGAACAAGCTGGTGACGGTGTGCGAAGAAGCCAGTTGCCCCAACATCGGCGAATGCTTCGGCAAGGGCACGGCCACCTTCATGATCATGGGCGACAAGTGCACGCGCCGCTGCCCGTTCTGCGACGTAGGCCACGGCCGACCCGACCCGCTGGACGTCAACGAGCCCGACAACCTGGCCAAGACCATTGCCCAGCTCAAGCTCAACTACGTCGTCATCACCAGCGTGGACCGCGACGATTTGCGCGACGGCGGCGCCGGCCACTTCGTGGAATGCATACGCAAGACGCGCGAACTCTCGCCCCACACCCAGATCGAGGTGCTGGTGCCGGACTTCCGCGGCCGGGACGACCGCGCGCTGGAAATCCTGAAGGCCGCACCGCCCGACGTGATGAACCACAACCTGGAAACCATCCCCCGCCTGTACAAGGAAGCCCGCCCGGGCTCCGACTACCAATTCAGCCTGAACCTGCTGAAGAAATTCAAGGCCCTGTTCCCCGACGTGCCCACCAAGAGCGGCCTGATGGTCGGTCTGGGCGAGACCGACGAAGAGATCCTGGAAGTGATGCGCGACATGCGCGCGCACAACATCGAGATGCTCACCATAGGCCAGTACCTGGCGCCGTCCACCAGCCACCTGCCGGTGCGCCGCTACGTACACCCCGACACCTTCAAGATGTTCGAGCAAGAGGCCTACAAGATGGGCTTCAAGCACGCGGCCGTCGGCGCCATGGTGCGCTCCAGCTACCACGCGGACCAGCAGGCACATCTGGCAAGCCAGGTGTGAATGATTAGAAGTTATTGCGACAATCTAGAAGTTGTTGCGATAAATATTAGAAGTTAACGCGACAATTGGGCGTGAGGAATCCCGAAAAAACCCCAAAGTTTTCGGAATTTCCCAATGGAGCACCACTAATTTCGGCCTTGCCAACGGGGCCAAATTTTTGGCGAATTGATTGGTTCGGTGACATTGCCTATCCAGACCGATCTAACCGCCGGAAACAGCCCTCGGTGTTTGTCCACCTGTCTAGGGTCGCAGACGAGCGCTTCCGAAGCGATCCGTCCGTTTTACTTTCGCCAGAAAGCACCGGCCCCGTCCACTTCCAGAAGCGCGCCTGGATTTCCATCGGCACCTTGCCACTGCTGCGGGTAGGGGACATCTGGCGTGATGGCCAACTTTATACGCAACCTGACTACGAGCTGGAAGAGTTCAAGGGCATCCAGATCGACACGAAAACCACCACGCTGATCAAGGCTGGGCTAAATATCGACGATGCAGGATTCCTGCTGCCTTTGACTGAACACCCTTGGCATCTGCAATGCACGCGGTCCTATTGCGTCATGGTGAATTTGTCTGATGACACGCGGTTGATCATTCCATGCATGGAGTTGATCCGGTTCTACTTTGGATCTTCTAGCAACCTGCTCTCAAAATTATTCATTCCGCCGCTTGATCGCAAGTCCCTGTACAGCACCGCTTCATTTGAAGCTCGCTCAAAACATCTATTCCTTCAACTCGCCGAAAAAATATCTGGCGCATCAGCTGCAGACATTGGACGCTTGCATCTGAGCCCGCTCGCATGGCGCGCGGCAGTAGTGGTTGGCGCCTCGCTCCTCAAGGCATCGGTGGCCCAACAACCGATTTACCCGCAGGCGCTTTTTCCTTTCGAAGGCAAGACAACCTTGATTGCTGCCGGCAAATGGTTGTCTTTCGCAGGACGGCCTCGCGCAACGTTTCTGATCTACAACCTACGCTCTTGCGAGCATCCATTTCCATTCAGGTCTTTGAGCTACAAAGTCACATATGGTCGTGCAAAACCCGAACAACTGCCTGGGGACACAGATCAATCGCGAACACAGCCCATACGCGCCGCCGCTCGAGACGCACAAGACCAACCATTGGTTGAGCGTGATGCATCCAACAACCTTGCGCCAAGAACGCGAACCTACCGAATTGAGCCACGATTTCCAGATCTCACCCCTAAACCTATCTGGAAGAGTCGCACGCTAACTCATACCGAATGGCTTGAAAAACTAGATCGGAGGCGCAACACAGCAGCGGTCGCGAACGGCGCGGTAGGTGACCCTGGGTCAGAGCGCCGAGTGCGCTCCATTGACTTTGCTCTATTGAGCAAAATGAACCCATCCTATGTTGAGAAGGCACCAGAGTTTTTACGCCCTATCGTACAAGAACTATGTACCCTCGAAGACGTCACCGTCGAGTTGCTGACAGAAAGTGACGACGATGGGTGGACCGTGCCTATATCCCTGCACACCGATACAGAGGGCGAAATCGACCACAGGCTTTTTACACCGACTGTGGGTGAAGATTCTCGGCTTCGGCGCGTCAGCATGTTTTCACTCAAGCATGGCGAAAAGAAAAACTGCCTGGTAGTAATCGAGTCAACACCTGTGCACATCAGGTCATTCTCTATGCCCGACTTAGAAGATATTCTCGAAATCCTTCGACACTCCACGGCCGATTTCTTAAACACGCCAAGTACCGCGGTGCCCAGCTTTAGCCTTTTAAAACGCAATATTGTCTTTACCGGAAACCAGTAGGCTGGCATGTTGCGCCAGCGTAAGCAGTTAGTTTGCGAATACGCTGCGGCGACTTACTTCCTAGTTACGATCACTTCCATCTCGAACCTTGTCCCCTTCTTTTGAGTCGACTGGTAGCGCTGCCGTTTTCTCTGAGTCGTTACGGTCGGGCATATTCGTTGTACTATTCATGCGAGAAAAAATGGCGGCGCGTAACAATGTTTCCGCGACCATGTGCCTTGGAAACTATTTTGCTTGCACGCAAGCGCTCGTAACAATTTTTTGGAGGATGCCTACATCGTGATGGAGGGGCATGGCCGCAGCTCATGGGTGAAGTAATCGAGCCCTCGCTTTGACAAAACCCCAGCCTCCTCGCACTCCTTCCAATTAGGGCCTGCTCACACTAATTTCCCGAAAGCGAACGAGGTGAAAACGGCGCCAATCTAGGAGCGACGACGCCCAGACTGACCGTCTGGGCTAGGAGTTCAACGACGGGTGGCGCTGTTTTCACCCCGTTCCCTCCGGGTTGCAGTCAAAAAGGTTATGCGCCGCGTTGCGAAGCCTTGCCCGGGGGCCTACCCCGGCTGCGTTTCGCGCCTTTCGGTTCGATGTAAAGTATGCTCATACAACGAGGAAATCGTAATGACAAAAAGAGACCGGGGAGAGGCGAGCAATGCGGTGAAAGAGGAAGCCATTCACTGCATTGTTTTTCAGCGCGACAAAAAACGCGGCACAAAGGCACTGTGTGGGTCACGCGCTTCTGATGAAGCAATGAGCATGGGAGCTCATATGCTCAATATGCATACTGGCTGTATCAGGCGCTGCATTCATGCGACGAAAATGGTAGTGAGAAACAACGTCCAGGACTCTGAGATGACCGAGGTCATTCTCCAGGCCAAGAATAGCTGACGGGTACCTGCGCAGTGGATACTAGGAATTCCAACAAACCTCAACTCAAGATCGCAGCCCACGTCGTCATTCAGTTGGGCCAGGAATTGGTTACAGACGTCGAGCAGGCTTTTCTTGAACTCGCTAAAAACGCCTTCGATGCGGATTCCGAGACGTGCGACATCCATATTGAACCTGACTGGGTTGTTGATACCAGCGGCAAGGAATATAAGCTTTTGGCCCCATCCATCCGAAATGCGAAAGATGGTAAGGGCAATGAGCACAAAGTTGGGCGTGTGCGGATCGTTGATGAAGGTGTGGGGGCTAGCTCTGAGGGCGTCACGGATGGCTGGCTAACAATCAGCGCCTCCCTGAAGCGCGCCACGGGGGCAAAGAAACCGAAGACAAAAAAGGGCCGCACACCAGTCGGTGACAAAGGCCTTGGCCGCCTGGCCACGATGAAGATCGGCGATCTGTTGCTGTTTCGGACGGCGCAAGAAGGTGAGCGGTACGAGCGGGTGACGGCATTTTCTTGGGGGCAATTCTTACGGGTCCGCACGATCGACCAGGTCACCGTAGATCAGTGGACCAATCCGCGTAAGCCACCATATGAACAAGGCACAACGGTTGAAATCGTGGGGTTGCACGAGCGTTCGCGCTGGCAGAACGAAGACGAGATAAAGAAGCTCGCGGCACGCCTGTCCCAATTGGTGAACCCTTACAAGTCCTTTGATGATTTCGACATCAATATTCGTCGCGGTCGTAAGGTTCTTGAGCTGCAAAAAGTAGGAGCCGAGGTACTGAACTTCGCGGCGGCGAAGTTCATTTTTAATTGGGATGGCAAGAGGCTTGAGAAGAAAGCATACATCGCCAAGAACCTGTTTCGTGGCACCACAGGTGAGGAGTCTAAGGCACGCTTTGAGGCAATTTTTGCGCCGACGAACAATGCAGCTTTGAAACAACGTTTCAAGGAGAGTAAACGCTTGAGCAACCGCGGGCTTAACATTGACCGCCCATCCAGCGGCTGGCTGATGCAATTCACAGAAGAGGACGACTCTAAGGGTCTGGATCTGAAAGCTCTTAGCGCCTCTTGTGGCCCGTTCAGCGGTGAGATTCACTACTTCATGTTCAATGAAGAATCGAGGAACAAGCTGCAGGGCAATTCCTCATCGGTGGAGCACGTCCAGCAGATGTCCGGTGTACAGGTCTTCAGAGACGGTTTTCGGGTCCGTGTAGACGACGACTGGCTCGGTTTATCAGAAGGGACCACCAGCGGTAACTTCTACAATCTACGGCCGTCCAACACGCTGGGATACTTCGCGGTTACCAACGAGGACAATCCAGGCCTGGTCGAAAAGTCGGATCGCGAGGGTTTCGTCGACAACCCGACGTATCAGCAGTTCATGGAGATCAGCACTGCGTGCAAGGCGTACGCGAACGATATTCTGTACGGCGTGCGGCAGGAAATGAACGGATTTTGGGACTCGCTGATGCTGGGTACCACCGTCGTCGCTACGCCCCGTGAGGCGCAGGCCAAGATTAAGGTGACGCGCAAGCACACAGCGCAGGAGATGCTGCGCATCAATAACGCCACCTCGAAAGCCATCAGTAAGGTCGAGAGGACTAAGACTATCCTGATGAAGGCTGTCGGTACTGACACTGCTGCAAAGGCGGCCATTAAAGAGGTGGATCAGGCCTTGCTGGCATTCACCGAACTGGGTGCCGGGATCGCTGAAGTTCAGTCGCGCGTCGCCGAGATGGACCGTGCGACGGATGTAATCGAGAGTTTCCGCAAAAGTGAGTCGGATCGG
>JACXTT010008612.1_pt1 | contig 14112 bp, 12 predicted proteins | sample 9270951 | NCBI WGS metagenome assembly JACXTT01 (sample SAMN15532306, study PRJNA645909) | rock metagenome | isolation source: weathered quartz diorite | place: Puerto Rico | collected 2017-06-21 | reverse complement strand
CTCCTGTGCCGGCCAAAATCCCATCTGCTGGAGCGGGAGTCGGTGGTTCGAATCTGGTTGCGCCTGGGTTGCGTCCCATGCCAGGTTGTGCCACGTTCTGCACGACTGGCGGCTCTAAGTATTCGATACTTGGCGCTCACGATGACTTCTTCTGGAAGTTTCGGCCAGTTCTAAACCCGTGACGCTTCACGCGGTGTGAGCGGGCTGGCCTCCCGCCGGCCGGCTGGCATGAGACGCCTGCTCGAAGTGGTCCCCCTGTCTCTTTGGCTCGCACCTCCCCTATTCGTCCTGACGCTGCACGCGGTGCGGGTGCCGCCAGACAACCTGCTGCTCGCGGTCTCACGGAACACTGTCAGGGAGGTCGCCGCGGCGGCCCTCCTCGCGGGGTTGGTCTACGCTGCGATGCGCCACGGCGCCAGCAGGGCCGGCGCGGAGGACTCCGGCGCCATCGCCCGGTACCTTCTGGAGCCGCTTCACCTGCTGCTGCTCCAGCCGTTGGCGGTCTTCATGCTGTATCCGCTCGGCTGTCCGGCGCCCCTGCTGGTGCTGATTACCCCTCTCGTCACCGGTCTGGCCGTTGGGGCGGCGCTAGCGCACCGCCTCCTCGTCCAGGCAAGCGTCTTTCGGTGGCGGATGCCGGAGATCCTGACCACCGCGCCGCCCCGCCACCTGGCCGCCGGAATCTTCGCCGTATTCCTCCTGCTCTTCGTCGCCGCGACCTGGATCGACGACCGGCGCGAGACCCTGATTGGTGACGAGCCCCACTACCTGCTGACCGTGGAGAGCCTTCGGCGGTTCGGGACGACGGACCTCACTCGCATCCTTGGCGAGGCCGACCTCGGCGAGGGGCTACAGCGGGTGACCCCGCACCGGAGCGAGGCGTCCGCGCCCGATACGATCTACGAAGTCCACGGGATCGGTCTGCCAGTGCTCCTCGTTGTGCCCTACGCGCTGATGGGCTACTTCGGCGTGATTCTCTTCTTCAATGTCATCACCGCGCTCGTGCTTGCCCATACCTTCCTCTTCTCGTGCGAGGTGACGGGCCGGAGGTGGACCTCCCTGCTCGCCACCGTCCTAATCGGTCTCGCCGTGCCGTTCGGCGTCTACTTTCGCTTCGTCTACCCGGATGTAGTCGCCGCCCTGCTAGCTCTGTACGCGCTGCGAGTCGTGCGCGCTGACAACCGGCGTCCCTGGGCCGTTGCCATCGCCGGTCTGGGCGCTGCCTACCTGCCCTGGCTCCACGTGAAGTTCCTGGTCCTTTCGGCCACGCTTACGGGCCTGGCGGCCTTCCGCTTCCGGCACGAACGCCAGCGCCTGCTCGCCTTCCTGGTCCCGTTCCTCCCCGCAGGGCTTGCACTCATAGCCTTCTTCCTCAGGGCCTACGGCAGCTGGCTGCCGACGGCGCAGTACGGGCCTGACAGTCAGCCCCTGTCGGCCTTCTTCTTCCGGGGTGCTCCCGGCCTGCTGTTCGACCGCGACCACGGGCTGGTCGCGTTCGCGCCGGTCTACCTGTTCGCGGTTACGGGGACCGTGTCGCTGTATCGGCGCTTCCGGTCTGACGCGCTCTGTCTTGCCGCCCTCACGATGCCGACCTTTGCCGTCCTGGCATCACACTGGATGTGGTGGGGCGGACCAGCGCCGCCCGGGCGTTTCCTGATTCCGCTCCTTCCACTCGGCGCGCCAGCGCTGGCCCTGGCCCTCGCCGAGTATCGACGGGCGGCCTACGGCGCGGCGCTGGCGCTCGCCGTCGCCGTCACGCTGACGGTCTCGGCGCTGGCCGTGCCCCCCGCTGTCGTGAGGGAACTGACCGGGCACAGCCATTGGGTCAGGAAGGTCGTGCTCTCGGTGGATGCCTTCCCGTCGCTGCCGAGCTTCTTCTACCACAGGAGCGAGACTGTCCCCGCGGTCGAGTACCTCGTGTTGGGTCTTTGGCTGGTACCTGTGCTCCTGCTGCTGCTCGCCGGCCTACGACCCGCGCGCACCGAGGTGCCGGCTTCGCACTGGGCCCTTTTCGCGGGGATCGCCTTCTGCCTTTTGTGGCCGGGGGGACCGGCGCTCGTCAACTCGCTCGCCGACCCGCCGCCCCGGTCAGGCCGAGCCGGGGCCTCGACCGATACCTTGGCGCGGCTCAACTACGAGCTGGAGGCATACGCTCGGCCGCTCCGCCGTGCTGGTCTCACGCCGGGCAGACTTGGGGGCCGGCTTCCGGCGGTCGATCTCCACGCCGTCCTGCGGATCGGAGAAGAAGCGACCCGGCCGGCAACTGCCGCCGAGCCGAGGAGAGAGGAATACTTTGTGACCGGCCCTTACATCCCCCTCTTCCCGGTGCCGTATACGGCGAGCTTCTTCGTCGAGATGGAGGCGGCCCACGGAGAGCAGGCGGGCAAGGTTGACGTGACCGCGGACTGGGGCCGCATGATTCTCGGCGCCGCACCCGTAATCGGCGACGGCGGCCAGAGCCGCCGTCGGATTGACGTTGTGTTCCGGCCAGCACGGATTTTGAACGCCGGCGAGTTCCGGGCTGCGCTTACGGGGGTGGGTTGGCTCCGAGTGGACCGTGTGGAGATCACCGCCCGACTCGGCGCCGAGTCGGCGGCGCCGTGAGCCCCGGGTGCTGAGGGCCACGCTCTCCCCGGCACACTCACTGGATGTCCAGGTATGCATCGTCTCTCCGGAAGTCCGATGAGGAGGTCTCGGCCGACACCTTCGGGGGCGGGCGGAGTATGTTACCTGGGCTCTCTTGGTGGGCCGCTGTCTCGTAACGTGCTGGATTTGCAGGCACGCGCGTGGGGGTCAGATGCTTCTGGAGGTTTCGCCCGGTCCTGGGGGAGTAGGGAAGCCATTCTAGCCTTGCCCACTTGGCGAATCGCGTCCGAGAGCCCGGCGCCTCGGCTTTCGCTCCATGCAAGTCCACCACCCTGGTGCGGTTCTGGCCGGCGCGCGCTGCCAACGTCTGCTCACTTGGGACGCGCGACCGCGCAAGTGCTGGCCCGATCGACGATCCCCAGCCGAGTCCCGACGTGGTCCGACCGTTGCACCATGAGGCATCCAGAGCCGTCGGGGAGGCTAAATGGAGCGCGGAATGCGACCGCCAGACGAGCCGCGGGTGCTGGTCATCGAAGACCGGGCCAGCATCCGGGCGCTGCTCTGCGGCCTGTTCACGATGCTGGGCTGCGATGCTCAGCCGGCCTGTGACGGCGTGGAAGCGCTCGGGTGGCTCAAGCAGGCGCTCTACGACCTGGTGGTGACCGATCTCACGATGCCGGGGGCGAGCGGCTGGGACGTGATCGCCGTCGTTCGGCGCCACGCTCCGGGCACCCCCGTAATCATCGTGACGGGTACGGCGACTGACGCCGACCGGCAACGGGCAAGCGAGCAGGCGGTGGTGCTCGTGGACAAGCCCTTTCGGATTGAGCCGTTCAGGGCGGCGGTGAAGCTCGCGCTGTCCCGATCGGCTGCCTGAGCCCGGCCGGGGTCCGGCCGAGATTTTGTGCTGGGGCATGCTGCGAGCGGGCTGCTGCGACGTCCGCTATTCGTGATGTAGCGACATCGTCCAGGGCAGCGAGGCCATTGCCCGGTTCTGGCAGAGGGCGATGGATAGCGGCATTACGGATTGCGCAATGGCGTTCCCGCTCAGCGGTACGTCTTGACCTCGACCGGACCCACCTTAGAGAAGACACGGAAGGCGCGCACGGCTCGGCAGTCGCGCTGACCAGCCGAGGACCGGCGTCCCCCTCGGTTTCCGCGCCCTGTTGACCCCGCCCCGCGTCCCGCCGTAGCATCCTGGCCATCGGGACACACCCGACGTTTCGAGGTCCGACGAGTCGCCACAGGAGGAATCATGTCGACGGTCACCAGCGGAAAGGCGCACCGACGGCACGACGACGTCGAATGGCAGCAGCGAGTCGATCTGGCGGCCGCCTTCCGGCTGGCGGCCGAGCTCGGCTGGCACGAGGCCGTCGCGAACCACTTCAGCCTCGCCGTCTCGCCCGACGGCAAGCGCTTTCTCATGAACCCCAGGTGGCGGCATTTCTCGCGCATCAGGGCCAGCGAGCTGCTGCTCCTCGACACCGACGACACGGTGACCATGACTCGTCCGGATGCGCCGGATCCGTCCGCCTGGTGCATTCACGGTCACATTCACGCGGCGCTGTCGCATGCCCGCTGCATCCTCCACGCTCACCCGCCTTACGCCACGGCGATCGCCGCGCTGGCCGATCCCGAGATCAAGCCGATCGAGCAGAACACCGCGCGCTACTACGACCGCCTGGCCATCGACCTCGGCTATGGCGGGATCGCGGACAACGACGAGGAAGGCGAACGCCTCGTTCGCGCCCTCGGCAACCGGCGGCGCATCATGCTGGGCAATCACGGCGTCCTCGTGGTGGCCGACACCGTCGCCGAAGCCTTCGACGACCTCTACTACCTCGAGCGCGCCTGCCAGACGCTGGTCCTCGCCTATTCGACCGGCCAGAAGCTGAACGTCATGGCGCCGGAGGTGGCCGAGCGCACCGCCCGCGGGTGGGACGACTACCGGGGTGCCGCGTTCGCTCACTTCGACGAGATGAAGAGGATGCTCGACGCCAAGGACGCGTCCTACGCGGACTGATCGCCACCGCCGCCGGGAGCGCCGGGCTACTCGAAGCTCAGGAGCCGGAAGAGGTCACCCGTCAGGTCGGTGAGCTGGAAGCAGCCGCGGGGGCCGCCGGTGGCCTCGCGCAGGGTTGCCGGCCAGCGCTCGTCCAGCGTCATGCCGACCAGCGCCTGGTGTCGCCCCTGGGGCCGGTCGCAGATCCCCATGTAGGGCAGCCGTGGCGTCAGGGCCCGTGCGCGAAGGATGCGATGCGTCCTGACGTCGACGTCGTACCAGAGCTCGAATCCGTGCACCTGGTCGAACATCGACTGATAGAGCGTGAGGACGTCGCCCGCCAGCACCACCTCGGACCGCTTGTACCGATGGAAGGCCAATCGCGTTCCCGTGCGGGGGGCGTACATGTCGAGGGTCGCGGGGGCGCGCACACTCGGGCTCTCCAGCAACGAAGTCGCCGCCCCGCTGTAGGTGAAGCACATGTCGACGAGCTCCGGCCATGCCATCAGATCGAGCCGCCGGAAGTCGAGGGGGGTGGGGTGCGCGGGTATGTGCCGTTGTTCGAGCCGGGTCACCTGGCGCGAGAGCCTGGCGGCTTCCACCGTGGCATCGGCCACGTATGGGGTCCGCGGATCGTCCGGGCCGAGGACGCCGGCGACGGTGCGGCGAAAGCCCGGGACGACCCGGGTTCCCGCCAGGCGTGAGAGTCTGTCGGTCAGACCCTCGACCCGGCCGGCCGGCTCCGGCGATCGCCAGGCCCCCTCGGCGCGCACGACGTCGAAGGCGGGCGACGGCGTGACCTCGAGGGAGACGTCCACGCTGGCCCGGTGATCGCTCTGTCGTGCGCTCAGCCGGAGGAGCTCCTCCGATGGGACGTCGACCCAGCCCGTCACCGTCCGCTCGTAACGATTCGTGACGTCCAGGACCCTGCACAGGACCGACATCAACCGTCCTGGTCCGGGCAGCTCGGCCGCTCGTCACGCGCGCGCATGTTCGGTGACGCGAGAGTATGGCACGAGGCATGAAGGCGCTCAAGGGGCTCGGTGCGTTGATCCCCGCGGCGTGCGTGGCCTATAATCGGTTCCACTCCGATGGTACAGACATTGCCCGAGTGTCTCCTGTACTGGGCGGAGCGCAACCCCAACGCGGTCTTCGTCGGCGAGCCGGATCGGGGCCGCGTGTACACCTACGGCCAGGTCGCCGCGCGGGTCGCCCGGGTTCGCGGCGGCCTCGGCCGCCTCGGCGTGGGGCGCGGTGACCGGGTCGCGATGCTGGCAGAGAACAGCTGTGCCTGGGTGGCCGGCTATCTCGGGATCATCGCGCACGGCGCGGTGGCGGTGCCCCTCAACACGCGCCACGTGGCGGACGACCTGACCCGGGTCTTCGAGCGCAGCGCTCCGGCCGCGGTCTTCGCGGATCCCGAGTATCTGGCCCGCGTCCCGATTCGGTACCGGGAGCAGGTGTTCCCTTCCACCGAGGTGGGCGAGGGGCAGCTCGCGGGGCCGGCCCTCGACGGCTCGGAGGCGCGGCGGACGGACCTGGGGGTGGTGTGCTACACGTCCGGCACCACCGGCGAGCCGCGTGGCGTGATGATCCGGAACGAGGCGCTCGTCCGCAGCGCGACGACGTTCGCCCAGCTCTTCCAGTCGGGCCCGGACAGCGCGACAGCGGTCGTCTGCCCGCTGTTCCACAATACGGGGTACAACGACGGCCTGGCCCACATGCTCCTGGCGAACGGGCGGGTCGACGTGCCGCGCCGCTTCAGTCCCGAGGCCACGGCGCGCGCCCTGGCGGAGCGACGGTACACGTTCCTGATCGGGGTCCCGACGATCTACAGCCGCATGCTCCCGATGTTGGCCACGGCTCCGCCTCCGGCCGACCTCGTCTCCTGGTTTGCCTACGGAGGTGCGGCGATGCCGGGGTCGCTCGTCGCGCGCCTGGAACAGCTGGCGCCAGGCGCGCGGCTCGTCAACGTCTACGGACTGTCGGAGGCCACGTCGATCACGCATTATCTGCCCTGGCGCCCGGGCGCCCGCGATCTGACGGCGGCGGGCATCGCCGTGCCGGGGACGAGGGACCGGATCGCCACCGACGGCGAGCTGCAAGTGGATACGCCGACCGCCATGGCGGGATACTGGCAGGACGACGGGGCGACGCGCGCCCGGTTCGACGGACCCTGGCTGCGGACCGGCGACGTCGCGCGGCGAGGCGAGGACGGACTCGTGCGGATCGTCGGGCGCGTCGACGACCTCATCAACCGCGGTGGTGAGAAGATCGCGCCGCTCGAGGTCGAGAGCGTCATCGGTACGCATCCGGACGTGGTCGACGTGTCAGTCGTGGGGCTCCCGGATCGCGATCTCGGGCAGATCGTGGGAGCCGCGGTCGTGGTGCGACCGGGAACCGACATCGACGCCGATCAGCTCGGCCGGTTCCTGGCCGAGCGCATCGCGGACTACAAGCGGCCGGGGCGGATGCGCATCCTGCCGACGCTGCCGCGCAACCCGAACGGCAAGATCCTCAAGGACGAGGTGCGCCGGCTTCTGAGCCATGCCTGAGGGCGGAGCCAGCCGGCGAGGAGAGCAGATCATGGCCTTCCGGACGAGTGCGGAGTACCTGGCCGCCATCGGCAGACAGAAGCCGGTGGTCTACGTCGGCGGAGAGCGGATCGAGAATCGCGCGACGTACGAGCCGTTCGCGCCGACCCGCCACTGCTGGGGAACCTGGATCTACGACTGCATCAAGGACCCGGAGATCCAGAAGGTGCTGCCCCGGGTCAAGTCGATCGACGACGAGCCATGCCACCCGTTCTGGTCGTTCCCGCGGAATTCCGAGGAGCTCCTCGACAACATCCTGGTCGCCCGTCGAGTCTCGCGCGTGTCGCCCGCCGCCGGCTACGCGACGATCGGCCGGGACGAGCTGGCGGCCCTGTACGTGGTCGCCTCGGCCATGGCCCGCCAGGGCAACGGCGAATACCTCGAGCGCGTCCGGACCTACGTGCGCCGATTCCAGCGGGAGCAGCTGATGACGGCGGCCGCCATCACCGACCCCAAGGGAGACCGCCGCCTGCGCCCCGCCGACCAGCCGAACCGCGAGGCCTACCTGCGCGTCGTCGACCGGGGCAAGGAGGGGATCGTGGTCCGGGGGTGCAAGATGCACACCTCGGGAAGCGTCGCCGCCGAGGAGCTGATCGTGGCGCCCACGCGCGCCATGCGGCGGGAGGACGCCGACTACGCGGTCTCGTGCGCGATTCCCGTGGATGCCCCGGGCGTGAAGCTCATCGCCCGGACCGTGCACCGGGTCGAGGAGCCGGAAGTCTCGCCCCTCTCGCGGCGGGATCAGCTGCTCGAGAGCCTGACGATCATCGACGACGTCTTCGTGCCCTGGGAGCGCGTGTTCCTGTGCGGAGAGTGGCAGCACACGGGGGACGTCGCCAACATCTTCGCGAACATCAATCGGCAGGGTTACCTCGGGGCGGACGTCGGCAAGCTCGACATCTTCATCGGCGCCGCCCAGCGCATCGCCGCCCTCAATGGCGTGGCCGACGTGTCGCACATCCGGGACAAGATCACGGAGATTATCAAGGTCCAGACCTTGATCTGGGGGACCGGCGTTGCCGCGTCGATGCACGCCAGGGTCATGGAGCCGGGAGTGGGGGTGCCCGATCCAGTCTTCGCCAACACGGGCAAGCACGTCGCCATGGAGGGCCACTACGTCGCGACCCGCCTGCTCCTGGAGATCGCCGGCGGAGCGGTCGAGACGCTTCCCTCCATCGAGGACCAGCGAGCACCGGACCTGAAGGAATACTTCGACAAGTATTACGCCGGCGCGACTGGCACCGCCGAGGAGCGCATCCGACTCTTCCGGTTCATCCGGGATCTTGCCGCCTCCGAGTACGCTGGCTGGTGGGACGTCGAGATCATCCACGGCTCGGGCTCGCCGGCCGCGGAATGGCTGCAGATCTATCGGGAGTACGACCTCGCGGGTGTGACGAGGCACGTCGAGAGCCTGGTCACCGGCAGCACCTGAGTCACGAGCACGGGCGGCTGAGACGTCTCTCGAGGAGGATGCCATGAGTGCGATCCTTGGGGTCATGCTCTGGCTGGTCGCGCTGCCGGCCTTCGCCGCCGGCCCCATCCCCGGCGAGGTCAACTGCGCCAGGGGGATTGACATCGCGAGAGTGCAGGCCCTGGTCAAGAGGACCGCCGCGGCGCTGAGGAATGACCAGGCGCGGGTCATCCAGGAGATCAACCGCGGCGATGGTCGGTGGAAGGACGGGGACTACTACGTGTTCGTCGGCCAGGAGACCACGATCCTCGCGCACCCGCTCTTCCCGGCGTGGGTGAACCGGGATTTCGGAACCCTCCCCTGGATCAACTCACTCCAGCGCATGGCCATGGAGCGAGGCGAGGGGTGCGTCGTGTACGTGGCCCCGAACCCTGCCAAGGCCGGCCCGCTCGAGCACCGGGTCGCCTACGCCATGAACGTCGACGGGGCGATCTGGGCCGGCAGCGGAACCTACCTGACGCGCAACTGACGCGCCGCTACGTCGTCCGCACCGCGCGCACGGTGCCGATCAGTCGCCCGCGTCGCCCGTAGGCCCGCTCGAAGAGCGGCGTCGCTATCAGCGTCGTGACGATCGCCATCATGCCCATGATCGAGAAGAGCGTCTGGGTGATGATCCCCCGCTCGTAGCCGATATTGAGGATGATCAGCTCCATCAGGCCGCGCGCGTTCATGAGTGCCCCGATGGCCATGGCCTCGTCGCTCGGCTCGCCGTTGAGCCGCGCGGCCAGCCAGCACGCCGCGCCCTTGCCGAGACACGCCGCCGCCAGAACGAGCAGCGCGACGCCCCACAGGTACGGAGTGTTCACGAGCCCGATCTTCGTGTTGAGGCCGGAGTAGACGAAGAAGAGCGGCAACAGCAGGGTGGTCGCCAGGGGCATCATCAAGCGCTGGAGCTCCTCGGCGAACATCCCGCGGGGCATGGCGGTGCCGAGGATGAACGCCCCGAACACCGCATAGATCCCCGATCCAATCCGTGGACCAGGACCCGAGCATGACCAGTGTGAGGACGAAGCCCAGCATCGGATAGCTCATCCCGTCGCCGCGCTCTACCCGCCGGGCGAGCGGCGCCAGCGCCGGGCGGACGCCGAGCAGCACCACCAGCGCGTACACGACGCCGCCCCCGATCGCGATCACCGCGATCATGGGAGCGTGGCCGAAGCTCCCCAGGACGACCGCGAGCACGCACCACGCCGCCGCATCGTCCATCGACCCCGCCGCCAGCGCCAGCGTGCCCAGCGAGGTGCCGGAGAGCCCGCGCTCGTAAATGATGCGCGCGAGCATGGGGAATGCGGTGATCGACATCGCCGCGCCCACGTAGAGGACCGCCTGGCCGGACCCACGGTCGGCGTGAACATCGAGGCGTCGGCGTGGATGAGCAGCGCGATGAGGCTGCCGAGGGTGAACGGCGCCAGGATCCCGGCGGCCGAGACCGACAACGCGCTCGAAAGCCGCTGCCGGATCAGGTCCGCCCGGAACTCCACGCCGACCAGGAACATGTACACGGCGAGTCCCAGCTGGGCCACCGCAAAGATGATCGTCATCGACTGCCGGGGGAAGAGCAGACCGTGCCACTCGGGCAGCGCTGCTCTGAAGAGCGAAGGGCCCAGGACGACGCCGGCGATCATCTCGCTCACGACAGGGGGCTGGCCGATGCGTCGGGCGAGCGCGCCCACCGCGCGGCACGTGGCCAGGATGACGGCCATCTGGAGGAAGAAGAGGACGGAGAGGTCGAAGCTGCTCACGGGCTCGGCGTGGTGGACCGGATCACGTCGCCCGAGGATACCTCGCCGTCCGGGGGGACCCCCGGGCTCCCGGCCGGATCAGGCCGACGCCTCAGGCGCCGGCGTCGAGCTCGTGGGCCCGGCCCTCCCGGCCCTCGCGGGGCAGCAGCGTCGCATCATCCCGGCGGTCCTCGATCAGCTTGACCCACCCGAGCCCATCCGTCACCACGCTCCGGAGCTCTTCGAGCAGGTCCTCGTGGCCGCGGGCGACCACCAGATAGGCGGGCTCGCCGCCGTCGCCCGATGGGACGGCGGCCGGGGCGGACTCCAGCGGGGCCGGGCGGCCCCGGTAGTAGCGGCTGATCTCGCGGAGCCGGGTGGTGGGCAGGGCCACGAACGTGTGCGCGAGCTCGGGGTCGAACTGCCGGCCCGCCCCGCGGGCCAGCTCATCGAGCGCGCTTTCCAGCGTCTGGGCCTCCCGATACGGGCGAGGCGACGTCATGGCATCGAACGCGTCCGCGATGGCGATGATCCGGGACGGGAGAGGGATCTCCTCGCTGCGCTGCCCGGCGGGATGCCCGGTCCCATCGTACCGCTCGAGCTGGTGTTCCACGGCGTCGGCTTCGCGCTCGAAGTGCCGCAGCCGACGGAGGATACGGCCGCCGACCACCGGGTGCTGCCGCACGACGGCCAGCTCGTCCGGCGTCAGCGGGCCGGGCTTGAGCAGGATGGCGTCGAGTACCATGAGCTTGCCGAGATCGTGCAGTAACCCCGCCCGGCGGATCACCGCCACTTCGGCCCGCGGCAACCCGATGGCGCTCGCCAGCTCGCCCGCGTACAGCGACACCCGCGCGGAGTGCCCCTTCAGCGACGGATCCTTCGACTCCAGCACCGTGGCGAAGAACGAGATGGTATCGATGAGGCTATCCGCGCCGCTCTGATCGGTTCCCTGTCGCAGCGCGATCGCGACGGCCTGGCCGTAGCGGAGGAGCAGCTCCTGCTCCGTTGGCAGGAAGGCGCCGTTCCGGGCGTCGCGTCCGACGGCGAGCAGCGTGAGGCTTCCGGCCAGATCCGGCACTCCGGCCGCGATCACCGCCAGGCCGTCCCGAGGACTGGTCAGACACAGCGCCTCGCGCCCCTCGGTGCTCGCCAGGGGCGTCAGCGAGGCGTCGATCAGCCCGATGAGCTCGCCGACGACCGCGGCCTCTCCCTTCCCCCGCTGCCACAGGGTGCTCCCTTCGTCCCGCTGGACGACCACGGCGGCGTCACTCCGCAGCCCCTGCACCGCGAATCCGAGCACGCCGTCGAGATACGCGTCGGGCTCGAGGCCCTGGAGCCCCAGCTCACCGATGCGGAAGAGGGCCTCCACGCCGAGCTGCTGCCGGGCCTGCTCCTCCACCCGCCGCCCCGGCGCGCCACCCTCGGCGCCTGGGTCCAGCCGAGCGGCGGCGATGCCCCGTACGAGCTGCTTCACCTCGTCCACCGAGAAGGGCTTCCGCAGATAGTCGAAGGCGCCATGGCGCAGGGCGAACACTGCCGAGTTGACCGACGGCGCCCCCGTGATGAGAACCACGGGCGTGCGCGCCTGGCGCGCCTTGACCGCCCGGAGGAGGTCGAGCCCGCTGAGCGCAGGGAGCCGGATGTCGGTGAGGACGAGGTCGAAGGCGTGCTCGGCGACCAGCTCGAGCCCCTCTTCGGCGGTCGCGGTGGCGGACACCAGACAGCCTTCGGTGACCATCACTTCCCTCAGGAAGTCCAGCACCATCGGATCGTCCTCGACGACGAGGACGCGCAGCGGGATCCGGACGGCCCGGCCCGGGTCCACGCGCCGCGGGGCGGGAAACCGGCGCTCCCCATCCGCGCTCGCCCGCGGCCGATCCGGTGTCACGTCACTCGATCCCGGTACCCGATCTGCGCGCTTCTCGCTGGGTTCCCCGTGGGTCGTCGCGCGCACGCTCATGGCCGCGGCCCCGCGTCGTCGGGCGCCGGCGCGCGCCGGAACCACTCGTCGAGCGCCGCCTTGTGAAACCGCCACTGCCGCCCCACCTTCTGGCCGGGCAGGTCGCCGCGACACGCGAGGCGATACACGGTGGAGATCGGGAGCTTCAGGTAGGCGGCCACGTCGGGCGCGGTCAGGACCTCGGCGATGCCTCGAATCCGCCACTCCGACACGCTGGTCGTTGGTGGGCCGCCCGACTGGCGGAGACCCCGGGCGTCCGCCGGACCCGGATCGAGCTGCGTCACGCTGAGTCGCATCCGTCCCTCCCACCTGGGATTTGGGCAGAGCGGTCCCTGCCGGCGAGACCGTGGATGCAAAAACTGGTGCAACCAGCGGCGGTCAGATCGGACTAGAGCGCGCTACGCGAGGTTCGTCGGGGGTTTGTCGCGACAGAATGGAGTGAGGCTTCGGCGTCCCGCCGTCCGTCCTTCCGGGACAGAATGCTCAACCCTGCGCCTGCCGCGGACCCGGGGAAGTGATCCAAGTCCTCGGCGCGGCAGAGCTCCCGGCCCGTGGGGGGTGACGTGCCCGGATTGGCGAGGAAGTGACGGGACTGCCACGCCTCGGCACGCCCGGTGCCGCGGCTCGTCGGTCGGAGACCGGCCCCGGCGTTCCAGGCGGGACTACGAAGGTCCGGGTTCCCGAGCGTCGCGTGGCTTCTCCAGGTGCCTGGGCCCCGGCGTCGCCTCTAAGGCGATCGGCCGATGGCGCCTGGCTCGTCGGCATCACACTGGACCACGACAGACGAGACCATGCCGCCGAGGAGGTCGGGCCGATGCGACAGTTCTCGCTCTCGCCCTACGCGATCGCCGTCGTGCTCGCCGGGATGCCGGCGTGCGCGGGTCAGGCCCTTCGCACGCCGTGGGACGAGGCGGTGATCACGGGAGCCGTGAAGGCGCCGCTGGCTCGGGAATACGGGCCGGCCCTCACGCGAATCGACGTGGATACCGTGGGCCGGACCGTGTACCTGCGGGGGAGCGTGTCGAGCGAGGCGGTGCGCGACTGGGCGCACAACGTGGCCCTCGCTGTGCGTCCGGTTCGCGCGGTCGTGAACGAGCTGACGATCGCCGACTAGTCGAGGCGTCAGGCGCGACGGGCGCCGACCACCAGGAGCACGATCCCGCCGGCCAGCGCCAGGCCGCCCAGCACGGGCGGCAGGGGAATGGTCTTCTCTCGCTCGACCTCCGCCTTGAGGGGTCCGAGGTCCAGCACCTTCTCGGTCTTCGTGTACGTGATTCCCTGGTACGCGAGGGCGATCACGCCGAGCACGATGAGCAGCACGCCGACGAGCACGATGCCCTTCATGGACGTCCACCTCCAGCTGGCAGGTTGCGGGCGGGTCGTCCGGTCTCCACCTCCGTCTGTGCAAACCTGCGGCCACCCGGACGCGGCGGGAAGTCAGCGACGAGGGCCGGGCGCCGCGAGGGCTCAGAGTCCGAGCGCCGGCTGTTTCGGGGCGAACCTCGGCAGTATCCCCTCATAGGCCGCGTTCTGCCAGCCGGTCAGTCGCGACGGGCCGCCACGGCCGTGGCCGGGCGCCCCGGGCCGGGCCCGAGGAGTTCTCGGGTCCGAAGCTCCACGCGGTTCTCGAGGTCGAGGAGGGCCGGCACGTCCCCCTTCGCGGCCATCCCGCCCGCCCCGAGCTTCCCCCGCGCCGGGCGTGCCCCCGACTGCCCCCGGGCGTCGAGGTCAGCCGCGATTACCTCGCCGATGCCCGCGCCGGGCAACGGCCTCGCCCG
>JACXTT010008611.1_pt1 | contig 14113 bp, 16 predicted proteins | sample 9270951 | NCBI WGS metagenome assembly JACXTT01 (sample SAMN15532306, study PRJNA645909) | rock metagenome | isolation source: weathered quartz diorite | place: Puerto Rico | collected 2017-06-21 | reverse complement strand
AGCTGCTCGACCCCGGAGCCTTTCTCGACGAGCTCGTAGATCGCGTCTGACTTCGCGTCGATTCCCGGCACAGCTGTCCCCTTTCGGACCGAGTGTCGGCGCGACTCTATCGCTGTCGCGACGGGCTTTCACGGCGACGATCGATCATCGATCCCTCACCACGGGGTCGCTTGCGGTTCCGGCCGCGCGAGCGGGTAGGGTGCGGCCCGTGATCGCCGTCTGGATCGTCCTCGCCGTCGTCGCCGTGCTCGTCGTCTCGTTCGTGTTCGGCTTCAACCACCTCGTTCGCTTGCGAAACGAGGTGAACACAGGCTGGTCGAACATCGACGTGCAGCTCAAGCGCCGCGCCGACCTGATCCCCAACCTCGTCGAGGCGGTGAAGGGATACGCCGCGCACGAGCGCGGAGTGTTCGACAGCATCACCGAGGCGCGCTCGTCACTCCTGCGCGCCGACACGCCCGGTGCGGCAGCGCAGGCGAACGACGTCCTCACGACCGCTCTCGGCAGGCTCTTTGCGGTTGCCGAGGCGTATCCGGATCTCAAGGCGTCGCAGAACTTCCTCCGCCTGCAGGACGAGCTGACCGACACCGAGGACAAGATCGCCGCAGCGCGCCGCTACTACAACGCGACTGTCATGCGCTACAACACGAGGATCCAGAGCTTTCCCGGCGTCCTCTACGCCGGAGCGCTCGGCTTCAGCGCCCGTGAGTTCTTCGAAGCCGAGGAGGGCGACCACGCAGTGCCGCAGGTCGATCTGACACCGCCCACCTCCCGGTAACGGTCGGCGGGTGACGCTCCAGGAGCAGATCCGCGCGAACCGCCTCAGGAGCCTCGTGCTGATCGGCGGCTTCGCCGTGATCATCCTCATCCTGGCGGCGCTCCTGGGCGCCGCGTTCAACCTGTGGGTGGGCGCGTTCGCACTTGCAGGGGCGCTGATCTACGCAGTGTTCGGGATCATCAGCTCCCGCGGCATGGTCGCGGCGATGACGGGGGCGCAGGAGCTTCCACCGGAACAGCTGCGGCCGATCCAGCAGCTCGTGGACACGGTTGCGATTGCCGCTGGGCTCAGCGTGACGCCGGAGGTGCGGATCATCGACGACCCGGCACCGAACGCCTTCGCCACCGGTCTCACACCGGGCAAGAGCTTCATCGGCATCACCACGGGGCTGCTCGACACGATGCCGAAGCGGGAGCTCGAGGCCGTGATCGCGCACGAGATGTCGCACGTCCGCAACCGCGACACCCGTCTGATGACGCTCGCGGTCGTATTCGCGGGTGTGATCGCCCTGATCGCCAACATTGCGTTTCGCACGATGGCGTTCGGCGGCGGCGGCCGCGGGCGGAATCGCGGCGGGCCGATCATCATCGTGCTCGCGGTCGTCGGCTTCCTGCTCGCCCCGATCGCCGCAGGGCTCCTGAAGATGGCGCTGTCGCGCCGACGCGAGTACCTCGCCGACGCCACCGCGGCCGAGATCCTCAACGACCCGGAGGCTGTCGCCATGGCGCTACGGCGGCTCGAGCTGGACCCCACCACCGTCCGTCATGCCGACGTCTCCGTCGCGCACATGTGGATCGAGAGCCCGACGAGCCGGGTCGAGGACGCGCCACCGGGCGGCAGCGCCCTCGCGGGGCTGTTCGACACGCACCCGCCGCTCGCGTCCCGGATCGAGGCGCTCGAGCAGGCCGGCGGGTTCAAGCTGCCGGACAGGCTGCCCGACGAGCAGCCGTTCCTCTCCGGGGTCTGACCTTCCGGTCAGACCCGCCCTTCGCGCAACGCCGCCCGGCAGGAACCGGGTCAGACCCGAAGGTCTGATCCGGTCGAGGAGCCGGCCGGCGAGGCCGGCTCCTCGACGTGGATCCGCTGCTTCGCCTCCCGCAGCGGGCCGCCGCTCCGCTGGGCGCGCACCGCGAGGATCTCCGCCAGGATCGACAGCGCCGTCTCCTCCTGGGTGTCGGCGCCGATGTCGAGGCCGCACGGGCCGATGATCCGCTCGAGCGCCTCCTCGGCCACACCGGCTTCGAGCAGCCGTTCCCGCCGACGCTCCTGATTGCGGCGCGAGCCGAGCGCGCCGATGTAGAAGGCCTCGCTCTCGAGCGCCGCCATCAGGGCGGGCTCGTCGAACTTGTCGTCGTGTGTCAGCACGACGATCGCCGTCTGATGGTCGGGCGCGACCTCTGCGAGGGCCTCCTCCGGCCATTCCCCGATCAGCTGGTCTGCGGACGGGATGCGCTCCGGTGTCAGGAACGTGGCCCGCGCGTCGGCGACGATCGCCGTCCAGCCGAGAAGCTTGACCCCCCGGCACAGCGCCTCGGCGGTGTCGACTGCACCGTAGACGAAGACCCGCGGGGGCGGTCCGTACCACTCTGCGAACACCTTGGCGCCGTCGACGTCGAGCAGGCGGTTCCGGCCCCGGCGGACGAGCTCGTCGAACTGCGAGAGCGCCTCGCCCGGCACGCCCCGGCCTATCCGCTCGCCCGACTCGAGCACGAGCACCTTCCCTCCGACGCCGTTTCCTTCGACGACCGTGAACAGGACGGCGCGCTCGCCCGAGGCCACGAGCTCCGTCAAACGTTGTAGAAGCATCACTCGACGCGCTCGACGAAGACGTCGATCTCTCCGCCGCAGGGCAGCCCGACCGACCACGCGAGATCGTCGGTGATCCCGTACGTCAGCAGCTTGGGCTCGCCGTTCTGCAGGACCTCCTGCGCGTTCTCGTAGACGTCGCTCTCGACGCAACCGCCAGAGACCGAGCCGCACATCTTCCCCGACTCCGAGATGGCAAGACTCGTCCCGACGGGCCGCGGCGCCGAGCGTCGCGTCGCGACGACGGTCGCCACGACGACCTTCTCGCCGTCCTCCCGCCACCGCTCGACCTCGTTGAGGATTTCCTTCATCTGGTGATCTCCTTCACGCTGCGTGTCTCCTCTCGATGCCGGCGAGGGCCGTCGCCAGCTCCTCGAGACTTCTCAGATTATGGCCAGGGAGGAACCTGTCGACGAAAGGCAACGCGGCCCGCATCCCGCCGGCAAGCGGCTGGTAGTCAGGATTCCCCTTCAGCGGGTTGACCCAGACGACCGCGTAGGACGCGCGCGCCAGCCGCGCCATCTCCCGTCCCACCAGCTCGGGATCCTGCCGCTCCCAGCCGTCCGAAACGACCACGACGACGGCGCCCCGCGAGAGTGCGCGCCGGCCCCAGACGTCGTTGAACTCCTTGAGCGACGCACCGATGCGCGTCCCCGACCCCCAGTCCACCACCGCCTCCGTGCAACGCTCGAGCGCAGCCTCCGGATCGCGCGTGCCGAGCTCGGGCGTCAACCGCGAGAGCCGTGTTCCGAATGCGAACGCCTCGACGCCGCGCCCGCTCCCCACCACGGCGTGCAGGAAGAGGAGCAGCGCACGCGTGTATGCCTCCATCGACCCGGAGACGTCGCAGAGGACGACGAGCTTGCGCGGCACCTCCTTGCGCGCGCGGTGCGGCCGGTCGAGCGGATCGCCGCCGGTACGCAGCGATCGCCGGACGAGGCGCCGGACATCGAGACGGTCTCCGCGCGGGTCGGCGGTGCGGCGCCTCGATGAACGCTGGGGACGCAGCCTCGCGATTGCCGACATCAGGTCGCGCGCGCGTTTGAACTCCTCCGGCGTCATCTCCGCGAAGTCCTTCTCCCGCAGGAGCTCGACCGGCGAGGCACCCAGCTCGAGCGGATCGCCGTCCGCCTCCTCCTCACCTTCCTCGCCGGGCCGCGTGGGCTCCGAGCGGGCGACGGACACGGATCGCGCCTCTGGCTGCGGCACCGACCGCAAGGGCGCCGTCACGGGTGCCCGGAGGAACCAGGCCGCGAAAGCTCGGTCGAACAACTCGAGCTCGTCCCGCCGCGACACGAGCGTCTGTCGCAACGCCCAGTAGACGTCGTCCTGCGCTGTCAGATCGACGGCGTCGAGGCTGCGCAGCGCATCCTGCAGGCGACCGGGCCCGACCTCGACACCCACCTCGCGCAGCACGCGACCGAAGGTGACGACGTGCGAGAGAAGCGGATCGGACGGCATGGTGCTACCCCGCGCTGCGAGCCTGCGACACGAGATCGGCCAGCGTCTCGTCCCGCACAGCCTCGATGTCCTCGCGGTACTTCAGCACCGAGCCGAGCGTTTGCTCGACGACCTCGGCATCGATCTCCTGACGTCCGAGCGCGGCCAGCGCGTGCGCCCAGTCGATCGTCTCCGCCACCCCCGGCGGCTTGGCCAGGTCGAGCCCGCGCAGTCCGCGCACGAATGCAGCGGCCTCGGCGGCGAGCCGGGCGGGAATCCCGGGCACGCGCAGCTTGACGATGTCGATCTCGCGCTCGATCGACGGATGACCGATCCAGTGGAACAGCGCACGCCGCTTGAGCGCGTCGTGGAGCTCGCGCGTGCGGTTCGACGTGAGGACGACTGCCGGCTTCCGCCGAGCGCGGATGGTCCCGATCTCGGGAATCGTGATCTGGAAGTCCGAGAGCACCTCGAGGAGGAACGCCTCGAACTCCTCGTCGGCGCGGTCGACCTCGTCGATCAGCAGAACGACCGGCCCTTCGCTGTCGATGGCCTCGAGCAAGGGCCGGCGGATCAGGAACTCCGGCCCGAAGAGCTCCTCCTCCGAGACGGTCCCCTCCTGGGCCGCGCGGATGTGGAGGAGCTGGCGCGGGTAGTTCCACTCGTACACCGCATGTGCGACGTCGAGACCCTCGTAGCACTGCAGACGGATCAGCCGCGCTTCGAGTGCAGTGGCGAGCGCCTTCGCCGCCTCGGTCTTCCCCACGCCCGCCTCGCCCTCGAGCAGGAGCGGCTTCTCGAGCGCGAGCGAGAGGAAGAGCGCGGTCGACAGCCCTCTGTCGGGGAGGTAGTCGGCGCCTCGGAGCGCGCTTTCCAGCTCGTCGATCGTGCGAAAGCTCACGCTCACACTGTAGAGGTCGCGGGATCCGCGATGATCGCTGCGTGATCACGTACCTCGAGGCGGTGCGCGCGGCGCTCGCCGACGCGATGCGCGAGGACGAGCGCGTCTTTCTGCTCGGGGAGGACATCGGGGCATTCGGCGGCGCCTTCGGGGTCACGAAGGGGCTGCTCGAAGAGTTCGGGGCTGATCGCGTGCTCGACACGCCGGTCGCCGAAGAGGGCTTCGTCGGGGCGGCGATCGGGGCAGCCTGGATGGGCGAGCGCCCCGTGGTCGAGCTCCAGTTCGCCGACTTCGTGACCTGCCCGTTCGACGTCATCGTCACCGTCGCCGCCAAGACGCACTGGCGCTCGGGCCAGGCGATCCCGCTCGTCATTCGGATGCCGACGGGAGGCGGCGTGCGAGGCGGCCCGTTCCACGCCGGCTCTCCCGAGGGCTGGTTCGTCGGGCAGCCGGGCCTCAAGGTCCTCTGCCCGGGGACGGTCGAGGACGCGTACGGGTTGCTGCGGGCCGCCATCGACGACCCCGACCCCGTGCTCTTCTTCGAGCACAAGGGGCTCTACCGCCGGCTTCGCGCCGAGCCGCCCGCGTCAGGAATGCGCTCGCCGATCGGCCGGGCGCGGATCGCGCGGGAGGGCTCCGGCGCGACTGTGGTCACGTACGGCTCTGGTGTGTCCCTCGCGCTCCAGGCGGCAGAACGCCTCGGTGATGAGGTCGAGGTTCTCGACCTCCGTACGGTGTGGCCGCTCGATTCCGTGGCAATTCTCCGCTCGCTGGAGAAGACGTCGCGCCTGCTCGTGCTCCAGGAGGCGGCCCGGGCGACGGGCGCCGCGGGCCTCGTGCTGTCCCTCGTCGCACGCGAGGGCTTCGAGCTCCTGGACGCGCCGCCGGCGCTGCACGCCCCGCCGAACACGCCGGTCCCGTTCGCCCCGGAGCTCGAGGACGCCTATCTCCCGTCGGCCGATTTGACGGTCGCCGCCCTGGAGACGCTCCTTGCCTACTGAGCCCTGCGCACACTTTCCGCTGGTCACACAGGAGGACCGGCTCGAGCTCTTCAGGCTCGTCTTGCTGCAGCGGCTCTTCGAGGAACGAGCACTGACCCTGTACCGGCAGGGACGGATCGCCGGCTCGTTCTACGACGGTCGTGGACAGGAGGCAGTCGCCGCCGCGGCCGGGCTGGCACTCCGGGAGGGAGACGTCGTCTGCCCGCTGAACCGTGAGCTCGCCTGTCATTTCGCGCGCGGCGTCACGGTCGCCGAAGCGTTCGGGAACTTCCTCGGCCGCGGCGACGGGCCCACGCGCGGCCGCGACGGGAACATGCACTTCGGCGCCCCAGCGCAAGGCATCTTCCCGCTCGTCTCGATGCTCGGCGATCTCGCGTCGGTGACCGTCGGCGCGGCACTCGCGTTCAAGCGTCGCGGCGAGCCCCGCGTCGCGCTGACGTTCCTCGGCGAGGGCGCGTTCTCGGCCGGAGACACGCACGAGGCGCTCAACCTCGCTGGCGTCTGGCAGGTGCCGGCGGTGTTCGTGCTGCAGTCGAACCGGTACTCGTACTCGACCCCGGTGGAGCAGCAGATGGTGAACACGAACCTCACCGAGCGGATCTACGGCGGCTGGTCGATACCGGCGGAACGCGCCGACGGCACCGACGCCCTCGCCGTGTACGACGCCGTCAGAGCCGCCGTCTCGCGTGCACGCGGAGGAAACGGTCCGCAGGCGGTCGAGGCGTTGACGCTCCGGATCCACGGACATGCAGCCCACGACGACGCCTCGTACGTCCCGGCGGAGCTTCGCTCCGAGTTCGCCGAGCGCTTCGACCCGGTGGCCCGGCTCGAGGGGCGTCTCCGTCTCGACGGCCTCGAGGGCGAGGCGGCCGAAATTCGGGGTCGTGTGGAGGATGCGATCGCCGACGGGCTGGCCCTTGCCGAGTCGTCACCCGCCCCCGACCCGGCTCAGCTCGATGACGGCGTCTGGGCGGCGCCGGTCCAAGATGGTTGATCGATGATCGATTTCTCGCGGGCGCGACCGCGGAATTAGACTCCACGACGGTGCGTACCTCGACGCGAAGGACGGTTCATGGCCTCTGCTCCTGAAGTCCTGTTCCCCACGTCGCCGGACGACGCGGCGGCCGCGTTCGGCGATGGTGCGGGCGTGACGGTGATCGCAGGAGGCACGATCGTCATGCCCGAGATCAGCTACGGGCGGCTCAAGCCCGGCAAGACGGTCGTTCTCACGCAGGCCGGTCTGGGCGGTGTCACGCGCGAGGGGTCGACGGTCACCATCGGCGCTGCGGCGCCCGTGTCGGACCTCGTCGACTTCCCCGCGCCGCTCGGACCTTGCGCAGCGAACATCGCCGACCTCGAGATCCGCGGCCAGGCGACCGTGGGCGGCAACGTCTGCGCCGGCGAGGGGCACGGCGCACCGCGCGGCGATCTCCAGGGTGCATTGCTCGCTCTCGGTGCGACCGCGCGGAGCTCCGGCCCGGGCGGTGAACGTTCCGAGCCGCTCGAGGAGTTCCTCGCGAACCGCGCGGGAAGGCTGCTGCTCGACGTCTCGTTCGTCGAGCCCGCGGCCGGTGCTTTCGCCGCACTCGACCGCCCGCACACGCACGACTACACAGCACTCGCCGTATCGGCTGCGCGCGCGGCCGACGGCACGGTGCGCCTCGCCGTGACGGGCGCGGGCACAGACGGGCAGCGACTGCCCTCTGCCGAGAGCAAGGTCCCCGATCCCGCAGCTGCGGGCGAGGCTGCGCTCGCCGACGTCACTCCCCACGACGACGCGCTCGCGTCGGCCTGGTACCGCTCGAAGACTCTCCCGGTCCTCGTCCGTCGCGCGCTGACGCAGCTCGAGGAGGCGTCGTGAACCTCACCGTCAACGGCAGCAGCCACGAGATCGAGAGCGGCGCGCTCACGTCGCTGCTCGACGTCCTCCGCGAGGAGCTGGGCGTCACGAGCCCGAAGGCGGGCTGCGAGCAGGGAGGCTGCGGCGCCTGCACCGTTCTCGTCGACGGCGCCCCCCGCCGTTCGTGTCTCCTGCCCGTAGGCGCGGTCGGTGGTGCCGAGATCACGACCGTGGAGGGCCTCGGAACGCCCGACGACCTCGCTCCGATCCAGCAGGCGTTCACGCACCACTACGCCGCCCAGTGCGGGTTCTGCACGGCCGGGATGATGCTCGCGGCGCACGCCTACGTGGAGAACGGAGGTTCGGACGACCAGCACGCGATCGCCGAGGCGCTCGGCGGACACGTCTGCCGCTGCACCGGCTACGTGAAGATCATCGAGGCGGTTGCCGCGGTTGCCCGCGGGGAGTCGTTCGACCTGGCGACGACCGCGGCCAGCCCGGGCATGACCAACATCGGAGGTGTGAAGTGAAAGCGGTCGGAGCACGCCTTCCGCGCTACGACGGCATCGAGCACGTCACCGGACGAACGACCTTCGTCGACGACGTCCGCATTCCGGGGACGCTCTGGGTGAAGGCGCTCCGCTCGCCTGTCCAACGCGCGGACATCACCGCTCTCGACACCCGCGGGGCCGAGTCGATGAAGGGCGTTCACGCGGTGATCACGTGGAAAGACGTCCCCCTGCTCGAGTACGGGCACCTGTCTGCGCTCGGGATCCCGGCCGACGAGCCGCTGCTCGCGAAGGACGACCTTCGCTACAAGGGGCAGCCGATCGCACTCGTCGCGGCGGAGGACGAGGAGACCGCCCTGGAAGCGGTCGACGCCATCAAGCTCGACGTCTCCGAGAAGCCGGCGCTGCTCGACGTCCGGCAGGCCTTCGACGCGGACGCGCCGGTGATCCATCAGTGGGGCAACTGGTACCCGCACTACGAGGCCGAGATGGATCGGCGTCAGATCAGGAAGGGCGACATCGACAACGCCTTCGATCGGGCAGACACGATCGTCCAGGGGGTCTACCGCCCAGCGGCGATCGAGCACGTTCCCGTCGAGACACAGGTGTGCCAGGTCGTCCCCGAGGCCAACGGACGCCTGACGATCTACTCGTGCACGCAGGCGCTCTACTTCTCGATGGGCGTCGTCGCCGCGCACCTCCAGATTCCGCTGAACCGGCTCAAGCTCGTCGGTGGCACGGTCGGCGGCGGCTTTGGCGGGAAGGTGGACACGGCCACCGAGACGGTGTGCGCGCTTCTGGCACTGAAATCTGGCCGGCCGGTGAAGTGGCGGTGGACACGCGAGGAGGAGTTCCTCTGCTCCTCGACCCGCGCGCCGTGGCACATGGAGATCGCCGATGCCGTCACGAGCGACGGCTGGATCGTCGGCCGCAAGATGCTGACGCTGCACGACTCGGGCGCGTATGCGCGGTTCTCGCCGTACGGCCTCACCAAGCACAGCTTCCATCACACCGGCGCCTACACGATCCCGAACCTCTCCTTCGACGGTTACGTCGTGTTCACGAATCGCGTCCCGACGACGGCGATGCGAGGGTTCGGGGTGACCTCCGTCTCGTTCGCGGTGGAGACCCACATGAGCCGCGTCGCGGACGTTCTCGGCCTCGATCCGTACGAAGTCCGGCTGAAGAATGCGAACCGGATCGGAGACACGTCCCCCAACGGCGTCGTCTACACGGACCCGTCGACGGTGCCGACGATCCAGGCGATCGCAGATGCGATGGGGCACGAGCTGTCGGCCGACTACCGCACGATGAACCGACATGCGCGCGAGGGCGAGCTTCTGCCCGAGCACCTGCTGGCCCAGGTCGGCAACCCGGAGGTGCATTGAGATGGCCAAGCATGTTGGCCGCGGCTTCGCGGCGATCGAGTACCCGACCGGAATGAATCAGAACGGCGATCCGTCTCAGGCGTGGATCAAGGTCAAGCCGGACGGCCGCATCGACGTCTTCGCAGGGACATCGGATATCGGCAACGGCTCCAAGACGATCCAGTCGCAGATCGTCGCGGAGACGATCGGTGTGCCGTACGACTGGATCACGTACGACAACTCGAACACCGACTCGTCGCCGGTTTGCACCGGCACGTTCGCGTCGCGGGCGACGTTCGTCGCCGGCAAGGCGGTCGAGAAAGCAGCGCTCAAGGTCCGCGAGCAGATCCTCGAGATTGCGGGCAAGGAGCTCGAGATCGATCCGGGCGATCTCGAGATCACGGACGGCGAGGTGGTTGCGAAAGGCGCACCGCAGAAAAAGATCGGAGTCCCAGACGTCGCGGCTGCGGCCACCTGGGGTCACGGTGAGCTGATCACCGGGGTCGGCGCCCAGCTGAAGCCCTACGCGGCCATCGTCGAGCCGGAGACCGGCAAGGTCGACCTGCCGCCGCACTCCGCCATCTCGTACGCGGCATGCGCGGCCGAGGTCGAGGTCGACGACGAGACCGGCGTGGTGCTCGTGACCAGGCTCGTCCAGTGCTACGACGTCGGCAGGGCGATCAACCCCACACTCGTCGAGGGGCAGATCGAGGGCGGCGCCGTCCAGGGACTCGGGCTCGGGGTGCTCGAGAACTGCTACCCCTACTACCCCTCGGTGGAGCATCGCGGCAGCGAGTTCGGCTCGTATCTGGCACCGGGCATGGAAGACCTGCCTCAGATCGACACGATCATCATCGAGAACCCGTCCGCCGACGGGCCGTACGGCGCCAAGGGCATCGGCGAGATGGCCAACAACTCCCAGCCGCCCGCGATCGCGGCAGCAGTCTATGACGCGCTCGGCGTCTGGATCACGGAGCTGCCGATCACGCCGGAGCGGGTGCTGCGTGCGCTCGAGGCGAAAGCGGAGCCGCGGCGTGAGGGCAAGAAGGTCGTGTTCGACGAGGAACTGTCGGTGAACACCGTGTCGAACGGAGGCATGCGCTTCGAGGTTCCCGCCTGAGCGGCTTTCGCTCGTTCAATGGTCTCGAGCCCTTCGAGTTCCGGCAGGGTGTCGCCCTGCACGCGGTGGGCGGCGATCAGGTGCTGATGTGCCGCGTCACCTACGAGCCGGGCTTCGGTGTCGGCCTCCATTCGCACGAGCACACCGAGCAGGTCATGCTGATCCTCGAGGGCGACCTGACCATGACGATCGCGGGTGAGACGAAGCAGCTCGGCCCCGGCGACGTGGTCGTCGTGAACCGCGGTGTCGAGCACGAGCTGCGGTCCGAGTCGGGTGTGACCTTCGTCGAGGCGCTTGCTCCTGTTCCGCTCGACCACGTGCCGGACCGGGACCGGGACCTCGTGCTCGGAGATCTCGGCGGCAGCACCCACGTCGAGAGGTGAGCCGGAGCACGGTCGCGCTCGTCCACGGCGCCTGGCACGGCGCCTGGTGCTGGGACGAGCTCGGCGTGCAGCTCGAGAAGCTCGGCCACCGCGCAATCGCCGTCGATCTGCCGGCCGAGGATCCCGCTGCAGGGTTGCAGCGCTATGCGGAGCTGACGAGCGACGCGATCGGCGACGCGGACGACGTCGTCCTGGTCGGTCACTCGCTCGGCGGGGCCTCGATCCCGCTCGTGACCGCGCTCCGCCCGGTGCGCCAGCTCGTCTTTCTCTGTGCTCTGATCCCCGAGCCGGGCAGGAGCGTCACGGATCGCTACCGGGAGGAGGACGTGTTCGTGGAGGGGTTCGCGGGGAACACCGAGACGCGCGACGACGGCGCCTCGTTCTGGCCCGACCCGGCGGCGGCAATCCGGTGCTTCTACCACGACTGCACCCCCGACGACGCCGCGTGGGCGGCGGGCAACCTCCGGGCGCAGGCGGCCGCTCCGTCCAGGGAGGTGTGGCCGTTCGACGCGATGCCCGACGTCGAGCGGACGTCGATCATCTGTCGCGACGAGCGCTGTATCTCGCCCGACTGGTCGCGCACGATGTCCGCCGAGCAGCTCGGCGTGCAGCCGGTGGAGCTCGACGGCGGCCACTCGCCGTTCCTCTCCCGGCCCACCGAGCTGGCGGAGGTGATCGCTCGTGCCCTCTGAGCGCGTTGCCCTCGTCACGGGCGCGAGCCGAGGCATCGGCCTGGCGATCGCGGAGCGCCTCCGTGCGGACGGGTGGTGGGTCGAGACAGCCGAGCGCTCGAGTGGCGTAGACCTGTCAGACCTCGACGCTGCCCGGGAGGCCGTCGAGCGGCTCGACCGGATCGACGCGCTCGTCGCCAACGCCGGCATCGTGATTCGCAAACCCGTGCTCGAACAGACCTTCGAGGACTGGCAGCGGGTAATCGACCTCGACCTCTCGAGCGTCTTCGTCGTCGCACAGGCCGCCGGTCGCAGGATGGTCGCGCAGGGAAGCGGGTCGATCGTGCTCGTGGCATCGAGCCGGTCGTTCTCGGTCGGGGTCAACGTCGCGCCGTACGCGGCGGCGAAGGGCGGCGTCGCCCAGCTCGTCAAGGCGTTCTCCAACGAGCTGGCGCCGCACGGCGTACGAGTCAACGGCATCGCGCCGGGCTTCATCGAGACGGACATGACGGCCGACATCGAGCCCGAGCGCCGCGAGGAGGCGACCACCCGGACGCCGCTCGGCCGCTGGGGCACGCCTGAGGAGATCGCCGGGCCTGTCGCGTGGCTGCTTTCGGACGACGCCCGCTTCGTGACAGGTGCGGTGATCCCGGTCGATGGCGGGTTCGTCGCCCGGTGAACAGAATCGAGACGGATGTCGTCGTCGTGGGCGCGGGCATCGCCGGTCTGTCGGCTGCAAAGACGCTGAGCGACGCCGGCTGCGACGTCTGCGTGCTCGAGGCGCGTGACCGCGTCGGCGGGCGCGTCCTCAACATCGAGATCGGCGGCCAGGCGAACGAGCTCGGCGGCCAGTGGATCGCCCCCTATCAGGCCCGCGCCCGGGCCTATCTCGAGGAGCTGGGCATCGAGCTCTTCTCCAGCTTCCGCACGGGCAAGCACGTCTACATCGACCCGGCCGGAACGGTGCAGCGCTACGAGGGGCACGACGCGCCCCTCGGGGAGGCGTCGGAGCGGTCGTTCACGGCGGGAGACGCGGAGCTCGACCGCATGGCCAAGGAGCTCGATCCGGAGCGGCCCTGGGCGCATCCACTCGCGCTCGAGTGGGATTCGATCACGTTCGAGGCGTGGCTTCGCGCGGAAGTTGCGGACGATCTCGCCCGAGACCTCCTGCGCTCGTGGCTCGCCGGCGGCTTCCTGACGAAACCCGCGCACACGTTCTCCCTGCTGCAAGGGTTGTGGGTGATTGCAGGCGCGGGCGGCACATACGAGCTGTTCGAGCCGGATCAGTGCCTCGCCTACCGAGTCGTCGGCGGCTCTCAACTCCTCCCGCTGAAACTCGCTGAGCGGCTCGGTGACCGAGTCGTCCTCGACGCTCCTGTGCGCGGCATCCGCTGGTCGAAGCGGCGTGTCGACGTCGACGCGACTCGCGGCCTGGCGACGGGCCGGGCGGCGGTTGTGGCGATCCCGCCCAACCTCACGGGAGCGATTCGGTTCGAGCCGGCTGCCCCCGGATGGCGCATGCGGCTCGAACAGGGCCTGTCGCAGGGCGTCGTCATCAAGGCGCTGGCCGTCTACGACCATCCCTTCTGGCGCGAGGACGGCCTCTCCGGTCAGGGTTTTGCGCCGCATCTCCTCGTGCGCGAGCTCTACGACAACTCACCGCCGAGCGGCGAGCCCGGTGTCCTGCTCACGTTCCTCGCGGGCGAGAACGCGGAGGCGGCGGCGCGGATGAGTCCTGAGAAACGGCGGGCGGCGGTGCTGGACGGCTTCGCAGAGTACGTCGGCCCCGACGCCCGCGAGGTCGCCGACTATCACGAGCTCGACTGGTCGGCCGAGGAATGGACGCGCGGCGCCTACGCGGCGACGTTCGCGGTCGGCGGACTGACGCGCTTCGGCGAGGACCTGCGCCGCCCGCTCGGCCCGATCCACTGGGCCTGCACCGATATCGCCGGTATCGGACACATGCACATGGAGGGCGCCATCCGGAGCGGCGAGGCGGCCGCGGCCACGATCCTCGCCGACCTGACATGACTACGTAGGAAAGGAGCCTCCCGTGCGGTTGATTCGCTGCGAGCCGTCCGATTAGGACCGCACCGGCAGCCGCCGCGGCGATCCGCTCTGGTCCTCGCCGGTGCGCTGGAACACCTCCACGACGTACCCGTCAGGATCGAGGGCGAAGCCTGCTCGACGCCGTCGCCTCGCGGCATCGGACCGCCGCCGATCTCGACATCGTGATCGCGCAGACGGCGCACGACCGCCTGGAGGTCGTCGACCTCGAGCGCGAGGTGGGTGACGAG
>JACXTT010008610.1_pt1 | contig 14113 bp, 10 predicted proteins | sample 9270951 | NCBI WGS metagenome assembly JACXTT01 (sample SAMN15532306, study PRJNA645909) | rock metagenome | isolation source: weathered quartz diorite | place: Puerto Rico | collected 2017-06-21 | reverse complement strand
TGCTACTTACCTGGGACTTAGTTTCTCTCTTTTATCACTTTTGTACATTCCCTATATCGGGTATAGTTATTATTTCGGTCATACCATCTCGGGATGGAGTTCCATCATTGCTACCATCGCCTTCTTCGGTGGCCTGCAACTGATGATCCTGGGCATCATTGGCCTTTACCTGGGGAAACTGTTCATGCAAAGCAAACAACGTCCGCACTATATTATCAAAGAATCTAACCTTAGCTGATTACCATGCCTGCTGCTGCCCCCCCCCCTTCGTCAAAAAATTTTTTCACCAGGATCCTTTATAACAGGAATTTCGCAACCGCACTCTGGTTCGGTTTCGCCTTCATTGGTGTAGTGCTGGAATATTCAAAGAGTACGGGCAACAATTACTTAATCTTTAAAGGCGTCTTTGAACATACCATTCACCAGCAGAACCTTTACCTGGCCTATCCTGCGGAATATGGAGATTACAACCATTATGGTCCTGTTTTCAGCCTGGTCATCGCCCCCTTTGCTTTGCTGCCCAACTGGCTGGGCGTAGTGTTATGGGTGATGCTCAACACGGCTGTTCTGTACATAGCCATTCGCATGCTGCCCATTGCTGAAAAATGGAAGAATGCCATCCTTATTTTCTCTGCCCATGAAATGATGATCGCAGCGGAATGGATGCAAAGCAATGCGATGATCGGCGCCTTCATCATCCTCGGATTCGTATACATTAACCGGGGAAAGGAAGCCTGGGCATTGTTCTTCATCATGCTGGCCACTTTTATCAAACTATATGGGGTTGTAGGCTTTGCTTTTTTCTTTTTCAGTAAAGACAAGATCAGATTCATTGGATGGGCCATCGCATGGTCGGTAGTGTTTTTTCTCGCTCCTATGCTCATATCTACCCGGGCATTCATTGTACAATCTTATATCGACTGGTTTACCGAACTGCGTTTCAAAGACCTCCGGAATGCGCGCATGGACATACGCAATGATTTCCAGGACATATCCGTGATGGGTATGATCAGGCGCATCTTTCATTTCCAGGCGCTAAAGAATTATTTCGTAACCGTCCCGGCTGTATTGTTGTTCGCTTCTCAATACCTGTTGTTCAGGCATTTCAAGGATATCCGTTACCGGTTGTACCTGCTTTGTTCGGTACTGATCATGACCGTGGTATTCACTACCAGCGCCGAATCGCCCACTTATATCATTGCTTTTCCGGCTGTTTGTATCTGGTTTGCATTACAGCCTGCATCGAAGCGGGCAACCATCTTTTTCATCTTTGCACTGCTGCTCACCAGTTTTTCCTATTCCGATATTTTCACTCCTTATGTACGGGAACATTTTGTGAGGCCTTATTCCCTCAAAGCGCTTCCTAGTTTCCTGCTCTGGCTGATCTTATTGGTGCAGATATGGCGGAAACAATTCCTGCAGGTGAGTGCCGATAAATTGAATACTCAGCCAGTCAACGCATGATGCAACCTCATTCCCGATATATATTATTGAGTTTCGACGTAGAAGAGTTTGATATGCCGTTAGAATATGGCATCCCGATTGATGATGCCAGGCAAATGGAAATAGGGAAAGCCGGACTGGATGCCATCCAGCCCATACTGAATGAGCGTGACCTTTCCGCAACTTTGTTCACCACTGCTCATTTTGCCATGCATCATCCCGATGACATTCGCACACTGGCGCTGAAGCATGAGATCGCTTCCCATACTTTTTATCATTCCCGTTTTTCCAATGAGCACCTGCTGCAATCCAGGCAGCAACTGGAAGCCATCAGCGGACAGAAAATTTTGGGTCTGCGCATGCCCCGGATGCGTGAAGTGGAAATGGAGGCTGTAAAGAGCGCCGGTTACCAATATGATTCTTCGATCAACCCTACCTGGATACCCGGCCGCTACAACCATTTCAACCTGCCGCGTACCGTTTATACAGACCAGGGGCTGACCCGCCTGCCCGCATCTGTTTCACCTGGTATACGTATTCCATTGTTCTGGTTAAGCTTTAAGAATTTCCCCTATCCGCTATTTAAATTACTGGTGAAACAGGCCTTGCGGAAAGACTGTTATGTATGCCTGTATTTTCATCCCTGGGAATTTACAGATATCAGCCATTCCGGGCTGCCCGTTTATACCCGAAAGCCCTGCGGCGCCCCTTTACTCGAACGATTATGGCAGTTGATAAAGGATTTTCGGAAAGAAGGGGAATTCATCTCCATCAAAGACTACCTGCAATAAAAAAGCCTGGCGCATGGCCAGGCCCGTAAACCAACTGATCGAACCTTGTTTATTTCTCATTTTTAAAAAGGCTCACTCCACCAAAATGTGAAACCTCTAATATCCGCTTCAGGTTACCATTCTCCAGAGACACATAATAGTTTGATTCGCCATTGAGTTCCATGTGAATGGTTTCTTTCACTTTGTAATCAGGGTAGTTTTTCTGGATCTTCTTAATGGCAGCTGCAGGTAATTTCTCGAATGCAACGTGGCGACTGATACCGATCTGCTCGCCATCAGCTGAATAAAAAGCTTCCAGGCTTTGGTTATCCAGTTTGAAGGCAAAAGAAGTGAACTGGGGCGTAATACGCCAGCTGACATCGGTTGCACCGGCAAACTCTGCATCGAAAGCAGACCTTACGCGGTAATTCAAACGTGTAACATCGGCAGCGAAAGCGCTGGCGCCAACAGATGCAGCAATCAATACTGCAAGGAATAATTTTTTCATGATAGTAGTTTTTTGTTTTAAATATGATGATTTGCTTTTTTCCTCAATGGCAAGTCAAAAGTATTCTGCATTTTTTCCTTTTTTTTCCAATTATGACCGGTAACATGCTTTTTGCCTTCGATTGTTATGAGCGGTGTTAATGCCAATGTTAATAACAGTTAACAATAGCCCATAATCCAATACTGATAAGCATTACAGGCGATTATCCTGCCTGACCTGAAATGATCATTCACTGGATTAAATTGTAAACACTGTGTTAACAGATGGGATGAACGGAAATGGCTAACTTCATATTCCGATGAATTATCTGGCACCTGCATACCTTTCTTTTCGCCAACCCGAAATCCTGATAGGGAACATGATCAGCGATTTCGTAAAAGGGAAACAACAGTTCGATTATCCTCCCGGTATTCAGAAAGGCATCCATTTGCACAGGGCTATCGACAGTTTTACCGATACACACCTGGTTACCCTTGAAGCCAAACAATGGCTCAAGCCCGCTGCAGGACGTTATGCCGGTGCCTTTATGGATATTGTATATGATCATTTTCTTGCATTGGATCCGGAAGAAATGCCCGAAAAAGACTGGAGTATTTTTGCCAGTGAAGTATATGACCAGTTATTCCTTTCCAGGGCAGTACTCCCCGAAGGATTTGCCAACCTGCTCCCCTTCATGAGCCGGCAGAATTGGCTATATAATTACCGGTTTGACTGGGGCATCAGCAGGAGTTTTAAAGGCCTGGTATCCAGGGCCCGCTACCTGGAAGGGTCAGATAAGGTTTTTGCCTTATTTGAAACCCATTATCACCAGTTGGAGGACGCGTATCAACGATTCTTTCCTGATGTTAAAAACTTTGCTAAAGAAACCCTGGCTGCGCTCATGAAGCAATAGCGATTTATCTTTGCCAAAATTTTTTACATGAGATCGATTGTACTAGGCTGCCTGTTCATGGTATCCGCTTTTGTTTCCAATGCACAACAGAAACCCACCGAACTGGACAAATCTCCCATGGATATGAGTTATTGGCCTGCCAATTATCCTATCCTCAGAATGAGTGGCAAGGCCAAAGACGAACCAATAGCCCGTCTGATTTACAGCCGCCCCCTGAAAAGTGGTCGCGACATTTTTGGGGGCATCATCAAATACAATGAATTGTGGCGTTTGGGTGCCAATGAATCTACCGAACTGGAATTGTTTAAAAACGTACGCATCGGTGGTAAACTACTCCCTGAAGGAAGGTATACCATGTATTGTATTCCTGCCGAAAACAAATGGACCATCATCATCAACCGTGATAATTATTGCTGGGGCAGCTTTACTTATGATAACCGGAAAGATGTACTGAGAAGCGATATTGACGTGAGTCGTACCAACGAAGTGGTTGAAGCTTTTACCATGTATTTCGATGATGTAAAAAATGGTGCCAATCTCATCATTCTCTGGGACAACCTGAAAGCCGTTATACCTATCACGCTGAATGGCGATAATGCACAGCCTTCCAAAAAAAGCCCATCTAAAAAGAATTAATTTAGCTCCATGAAACTTGCAACCAAATACATCCACGCCGGCACCGAGCCCGATCCTTCTACCGGCGCCATCATGACACCCATTTACCAGACATCCACCTATGTACAGGAAGCGCCTGGTGTGAACAAGGGATATGAATATGCCCGCAGTCAGAATCCTACCCGTAAAGCACTGGAAGACGCTTATGCGCAGATCGAGAACGGAAAGTTCGGACTGGCGTTCAGCAGTGGTGTAGCAGCAACCGACGCTGTGATCAAATTGCTGGAACCGGGAGATGAAGTAATTGCAGCCAATGATATGTACGGCGGTACTTATCGCTTATTCACCAAAATATTTGCCAAGTTCGGTATTCGTTTTACATATGTAGATACTACCGATGCAGCTAATATCAGCAAAGCCATTTCACCCGCCACCAAACTCATCTGGATTGAAACACCTACCAATCCTTTGATGAACATTACCGACATCGCAGCCGTAGCTGGCATTGCTAAAAAAGCGAACGTGCTGCTTTGTGTAGACAATACATTCGCATCGCCTTACCTGCAGAATCCGCTGGACCTGGGTGCTGATATTGTTATGCATTCGGCTACCAAATACCTGGGCGGTCACAGTGACGTGATACAGGGCTGCCTGGTAATGAATGATACCGACCTGAGGGAGAAACTTTATTTCATACAGAAAAGCTGCGGTGCCGTTCCGGGCCCGCAAGACTGTTTCCTCGTATTGAGAGGTATTAAAACCCTGCATGTACGTATGCAGCGGCATTGTGAGAACGGAGAGAAAGTAGCGCAGTTCTTACGCACACATCCTAAAGTGGGCAAAGTATACTGGTGCGGTTTCACCGATCATCCCGGCTACGCCGTGGCCAACAAGCAAATGCGTGGATTTGGCGGGATGATGAGTTTTGAATTGAAAGACGATAGCATTGAAACGGCAAGAAAAGTATTGGCCGGAACCAAAGTGTTTGCATTGGCAGAAAGCCTGGGAGGTGTTGAATCGCTCATCAATCACCCTGCATCCATGACCCATGCATCCATACCCCGCGAAGAAAGGATTAAAAATGGCCTTAGCGACAGCCTGATCAGGCTAAGTGTAGGTATTGAAGATGTAGACGACCTGATAGCCGATCTCAACCAGGCCATCGGATAAACGATCATTCATGAAGCCTACTTCCTTAAAAGCATTCTTTGATGAAAAAGCGGACTTGTACAACAGGCCCGCTTTCATCAAAGAAGATCCCATCTGTGTTCCGCACGATTTTTCCAGGAAGCAGGACATAGAGATCGCCGGATTCTTTGCTTCCATTTTTGCATGGGGCAACAGAACCACCATCATCAGGAAATCCAGGGAGTTGATGCAATTGATGGATCACCGGCCGCATGAGTTCTGTTTACATCATAGTAATACCGAACTGAAAAAACTGCTGGGCTTCAAACACCGCACTTTCAATAGTACCGATCTGCTGTACTTTATTGAGTTCCTCCAATTCCATTACAGCCAATACAATTCACTGGAAGAGGCTTTCATGATGGGGCCTGATCAAGGGCCTTCATCTACGGTAGAAAACAACCTGACCCATTTTCATGAATATTTTTTTTCACTGGAACAGGTCCCACCCCGTACTAAAAAACACATTGCCACTCCTTATAAAGGATCTACCTGTAAACGGCTGAATATGTTTCTGCGATGGATGGTGCGCAATGATAAAAAGGGCGTTGATTTCGGCCTTTGGAAAAAGATCAAACCCTCGCAATTGGTTTGCCCTATTGATCTTCATGTAGCCCGCGTTGCCAAACGTTTTAATATCCTTGAAAGGAAACAGGTTGACTGGCAGGCCGCGTTGGAATTAACTGCCTACCTGCGCACACTGAACCCGCAAGACCCCGTGAAATATGATTTTGCGCTCTTTGGACTGGGTGTAATGGAAAAATTTTAGAACATAAACAACGATTGCCTGCCGCCCACTTTCTGTTTGGCAGCCCCCATTGCACGAACATTATAGGTAAAAGTCAAGGTTACATAACGCTGTAATACATTCGATCGGTTATCCACTATCGTATTGGCGCTGATGTTGCGGTACGCATTGTTATTACTGTTTAAAATATCATATACTGCCAGCTTAAACTGCCCCTTGTCTTCGCGGAAGACCAACAGACTCAACGCTGCATTCCAGAAAATATTTGTTTTGGGAATACCTGGCGCCAACTGATCATTGTACCTGTAACTGACATTGCTTTCCCATACCAGTTTTTTAGGCGTCCGTACAATGACCTCTCCAAACAGATTATGCGTAATCACATCGTTATCATTAAACAGGTGGTTCGAATAATAGTTCTTCGCATAACTGGGCGTGTACCTGGGATTGAATTCAACCACATCGTGCCAGTTCAGCGACAATCCCAGTGAAGGGCCTACATTAAGCCTGGTTACATTACTCATCACCTTATTATAATACATCGGTGTTTTATTGAGGCCTCCATAGAGGGTCGTATTAACCGTAACAATAAAGCGCTGGTTGTGCTTGTATTGCCTGTTGGCCGTTATACTGGCGTATGCATTGACCTGTCCGTCGGCATTGATATAGCGCGTTGTCTGTACACCATTGGTTTCAAAACCCACTGCATTGATCACTGCGTTGTTGGCGAATGTTACATAAGCATTCGTAAAAATATTCAGGTTCTTTTTGATGTTAGCAATATTCCCATTGATGGAAAAAGTATTTCGTTTGCTCGGTAACAAGTCCGGATTACCGTCAACAATACTGAAGGGGTTGGAACTGTCGGGTACCGGGTTGAGGTAATTGATATAAGGTGCAGACACGTCCTGTGAGAACCTGAAATTATAGCGCTTCCAGTTAATAGTTCCTGTAAGTAATACATCTGAATAATACTGCCGGGAGCCAGCCATATTTTTCCCGGTGAAATCATTATTGATCCATTGCAGCAACCAATCGGTTCCCAGGTTCACCGTTACCTTATTGATCTTATACCCCAATGAAATGCCATTGGTCCAACGGCTCTCCTCACGATGCAGCCCGTTGCTCAATGACTGGTTGAGACTATCATACGCACCCGACTGAACGTGTTTGCCAAATGTAAACACATCCTGGTTCGTTTTAGTGTACGTAAACCTCGTTGACAGGCGCAATGAGAGTTTCTTTGTCAGTTGATCGTTATAAGAAACATTATTAAAGAAACTGGTGGAAGGTGTGTTATTCCTTCGCAACTGCCCGAACAAAATGGTATTGCGGAAGGGATACAGGTAATTGTTTACAGATTCTGTAATATTATCAACCGGTTTGTCTTCTTTGTTAAAATTATGATACAGAGAAAGGGTTCTTGCTCTTTTCCCGGAGAAACGATGGGTTAATGAAAAATTATACCCATAGGTATCGTTATGTCCCCGTGCAGACAGGGAGCCGTTTCCGTTATTAAGTACGCCTAATTTATTATTAATGGTGTTGATGGAGGACAGGTTATCGGACTGGCTCCCGGTATAATTATAATTGACACCGAAAGTCATGTTCGTGAGTGAATCAATGCGCCAGTTTGTACCAGCACTAAGATTATGTGCATGGTTGCTGTTAAAACCATTCGAAAGGGTGCGGCTGCTCACGATCGTATCGGCAATAAAACGTTGCGTATTATTGTCATTAATGACTTCGTTGCGGCTGTTCCCATAAAAATACTGACCATAAAACGACAGGTTCTTATTGGGTGCGTGATTCAGGTTAAAACCCAGTCCGCTAGAAGTAGTAAGTCCATTACCCATGCCGCCGAATGACACACCGTTAAGGGCGAATGACTCTCTTCCACCACTGCTTTGAATGGCCATACTGTTAATGCCGCTTCTTTCAAAGCCTCCCAGTTGCATCACATCCCGCATATTGAACGCGCTCCTGTTCACATTGTTGCTGAACCCTACAAGGCTCAGTTGCAGGGTATCTCGGAAAACATTCGCAATGCCACCTGCTTCATATCGTTCATCTGTTCCACCGCCGCCATATAATTTACCAAACCATCCTTTTTTTACACCCTTCTTTAAAGTAAGGTTGATCACTTTCCCGATACTGCTCATATCACCGTCATTGTTCTGGGCGATCTGGTCCTTATCGTCCGTCACCTGAACTTTATCAATAAAGTTGCTGGGAAGATTGCGTGTAGCCATCTTGGGGTCATCACCAAAAAAACGCTTACCATCCACCAGGATACGGTTTACCTTCTGACCGTTAAAACTGATGTCTCCATTCTGGTCAACCTGAATACCCGGCATTTTTTTCAGCAGGTCTTCCACCAGCGCATTCGGCAATGTTTTAAAAGCCGAAGCATTGAATTCGATCGTATCCTTTTTGATGATCACAGGGGGGCGTTCCGCCACCACAATTACTTCATCAAGGTCTTTGGATGTATTGACCATTTTTATCGTTTCCAGGTTAATGGAACTCTTTTCCGGAACCAGTTTTATTTCTTTTCTGTATACCTCATATCCCGCATAGGTAACCATTACACGCAATGGTATATTCAAAGGCAGGCCGGGCACTTTAAAATCCCCGCTCTCCGTACTTAACCTATACGTAATGATACTGGTATCGGCCGCTTTAAAAACCGTAATGGTACCAAGTGAAAGCGGCTTTTTACCCGAACTGTCGGTAACCTTACCCGAAATGGTTCCTGTCTGTGCCCATATATTGCACACACAAAATAAAACGACTGTTAAGCTGGCTAGTTTTCTCATCTTATCAGCAAAACTAAATAATTAGTCATTACAACTAATTATTTAGTTTATTTTTTTTTTGCCTATCGGAATATTCAGCAGTATTGAAAAGTATTAATCATAGAATAACCTGTAACAAAAAGCTGCAGAACGAGATTTCTTCTATTATTGTAACATGAAAAAGTTATTGCTGTTTCTTTTGATCGCTCCGTCTTTCCTGCTGGCGCAGGCTCAGGTTGTAAATACTTTACAGGTACCCGGACGGGATGCATTTTGTTCAATAGCTGAAAAAGGCATTTCAGTATTGCCGAGTGGGAGGCAATTGAAACCAGCCGGAGAACTGATCCGCATTACACACGATCCTTTTGGTATGGCCCTTTCTCCTGATGGGAAAAAAGCAGTAACGCTACACAATGGCGTGTTTACGATCATAGACCTGCAGTCCCTGGATGCCACCAGGGTACCCAGTTACGATAAAAAAATTACGGCTCCTTTATCCAATGGTTCTTTCCTGGGTGTAGCATTTGCCGGCGACTCCAAAACGGTGTATTTAAGCGGTGGCGATAACGGCGCTGTGATCATATATGATATTGAAAAATTACAGCGCGTTGACTCTCTTTCACTGAACGGAATCGTTGATGGTGTGGATTATGAAGACAGCTTCACCTCAGACCTTGTATTGAATGAACAGGGACATGAGCTCCTGGTGCTTGACAGGGGCAATTTCCGTCTCGTCAGGTATGACCTGCTTAGCAAAAAGATCACTGCTTCCATTACAGCCGGCCGTTTACCATTCGGACTGGCATTGACGCCCGATAACAAGATGGCCATGGTAGCAAATGTGGGTATGTATGCTTATCCCTTGATCGAAGGGGCTGATAAAACAAATTACCAGCGCATGATGATCCCCTGGCATCCCTATGGCAACAACACAAAAGAATCTATCGAAGGCACCATCATCAATGGCGAGAAGATACCTGGCGTGGGAAGTCCCTCCGCACCTGAAGCCATGAGTGTTTATAGCATTGACCTTACTACGAACCAGGTAGTAGACCGATTGAAAACCGGCCACCAGATCGGCCAGATGGTGGAAGGTGCAGAAGTAGTGGGTGGCGCCAGTCCCAACTCCATCGCTATAGGCAGCCGGTATGCTTATGTAACCAATGCAACCAACGATAATATCTCCGTCATAGATTATGCGAATCATCGGATCGTGAATCATATTCCCATCAAAGTAGACAATCGCATTGACCACTATCGCGGATTGCTGCCCTTCGGTCTCACGTTGAGTCGCGATGAAAAAACCTTGTACGTAGCCCTGCTCGGTTTTAATGCAGTAGCCGTGATTGATGTTACCACCGGGCAAACAAAGGGACCTATTCCAACCGGCTGGGGACCCACAAGGGTTATGCTATCAAAAGATGAACAGGAAATCTATGTGATCAGTTGCCGTGGCCTGGGTGCAGGACCCAATGGTGGCAAGGGTTTTATTAAACCCGTACAAGGAACTTATATCGGCGACATACAACTCGCTACTTTCCAGAAAATACGCATGCCCGATGCCAGCCAATTGGCTGCTTACAGTAAACAGGTCATCGATAATACCATGCAAACCGTTGCCATTAGCGATGATGCTAAAAATCCTTTGCCGCCTTTGCCCGCACTCCGTGAGAGTCCGATAAAATACATCGTGTACATCACCAAAGAAAACAGGTCTTACGATGAAGTACTGGGCCAGCTGGCAACCGGTAAAGGAGATACCACACTGGCAAGGTTTGGTGTAGGTGTGAATATCTATGGAAGAAATGATACACTGAAAGTGGCAAAAGCCGATGTAATGCCCAATCATGCCAAAGCCGCTACCCAGTTTGCTTTCAGCGACAATTATTATTGCGATAGCGATGCTTCCATCCATGGACACCACTGGATGATGGGCGTAATACCCAATGAATGGGTGGAAAGCAATTCAAAAGTCAGTAAAACGGCTAAGATTTTCTCAAAGGCGCCCGGGCGCAGGTTCCCGGGTTCTACCGGTAGTATCGATCCCGAAGATTATGCAGAGATCGGTGGTTTGTGGGAAGCCTTGGAACGGCATCATGTTTCATTCTACAATTTTGGAGAAGCCAATGAAACGGCACATGTAAGAGAAGAATGGTATGATACCCTTACCGGTGCTTCTCATGGTGTAATGGTGCCCATGCAGAAGGCGTTGTGGAGCAAAACCAGTCACAATTACGCCGGTTTCAACACCAATATTCCCGACCAGTTCCGCATGGAGCAGTTCGAATCTGAATTCACTAAAAAATGGCTGAAGGGAAAAGAAAAAATGCCTCAACTCATTACCATGCAGGTACCCAATGACCATGGCGCCGGTCCGAGACCGCAAGATGGTTATCCTTATCTGCAGTCATACATGGCTGATAATGACCTGGCGGTGGGACGCATCCTGCATTTTCTCTCCCGCACACCTTACTGGAAAAACATGCTGGTGATCATTACCGAGGACGATCCGCAGGGTGGTGTTGATCATATAGATGCACACCGCAGTGTGCTGATGATGGCGGGTCCGTATGTGAAAAGAGGGTATACTTCACATACCCATGCGAATTTCGGGTCCATCCTCAAAACCATCTATAATATCCTCGGCGTGTCTTATGTAAATCAGTACGATGCAACCGCTTCACTGCTCAGCGATTTCTTTACGGCCAAACCCAATTATGCCCCTTATACTTTTATAATGCCGGATAAAAGAGTATTCGATCCGCAGCAAGCCATGAACCGGTATCATAAAGACATCGACTGGCGAAAAATTGAACGCGGACCCGATATGGATGATGAAGACGAGTTACGCGCCAATCATTATAAAAAACAGCATTAATGCCTATCTTTAGGTTATGTCCGCCACCTATGAAATACAGGAATGGGAACAGATGGGTATTACTGAACTCGCTGCCCATATCAACAGGTTGATCACTGATGATTTTTCAGGATTGATCAATCTGCTTTACCGGCTCGACATCAGCGAAGCAAAACTCAAGAAATTATTAGCCGAACATCCTGAAGAAGATGCGGGTATGATCATTGCCGAACTCATCATAGAACGCCAGCAACAAAAATTACTGGCCCGCCAGCAATTCCACCACGAAGAAAATATACCGGAAGACGAAAAATGGTAGCAGATTCATTGATCGGCAAACAGCTCATCTATCCGCTTGAAGCTGTATCCTGCTCTTTTAAAATAATCGATCAATTCATTCAACCGGTTATACAGTTTGTCTGTCCTGCGCGGGTCTGTTCCGGCATGTATCAATAATACAGCACCGTTCAACTTGCCAGGTTGCGTTTCATGATACCGATACAATCGCTGCAGGATCGTATCGCTGCTTTTATAAGCAGTGCCCACCTCAGGCCAGGTATAATCTGCATTGGTAATAGTGCCCGGTGTGAAACTGAACAGTCGTATACCTGTTTCATGGCTCCATCTTGCAATGGTATTGTTCCACCATTCATAAGGCGGAATGAAATAGCGGTAAGATGCTTCCGTCACACCCGCATCACGCATGGCCTGCAGGTTACGGTTAAGATCGTAAATAAAATCGCCGCGCGTAACCAGGGTGCTATCACGTTTTTGCCAATCGCAATACAAAAGATGTGCGTCGGAATGCGGCCCCAGGTAATGTTGCGCTTGATGCAATGTGCTGATCGATGACTGGAATAATGGATTCCGGTAAAACCGGCCCGTAAAAAAGAAAGATCCTTTTATTTGTTGTTGTTGCAAAGTTTTGGCGATGACTGGCAATCCTTCTCCCCATTCATCAGCAGTGAAGACCAGGGAGATTTCCCTGCGGGAAGCATCCCCTCTTATCAAAGCTCCGTTAGATGATTCCCGGTCTTTATGTTTTGCGCGGATTCCCATCTGCTTCTTTTCTGTATCGGCTTTCAACGCTTCAGATTCTTTGGCTGCCAATAAATAAACCAGGGAAGCGGTTCCATCCATGGTAGGTTCATTGGTACTATAATCACCATAATCATCGTGATAAACAGCCAGATCGCTTTGGAAAGCCGCATACTCATCGGCATTTTGCAAATGAATACCGATCAAACTTTTATAAATAGTAGTATATACCGGACCATCTACCAGTCCCCCGTCGATGGGGTAATGTTTCAGGTGTGTGAATGCTGAATGTGGATCTTCCGGTGTATCTCCCCAGGCAGGCAATCCGTATACCATACTGGTGCCCCATGGATTACATCCGAACAACCAGTCGAGATTGGCCTGCTCCAGTTCATGATAAGTATCATCACCCGTCAATTGGCGGTACCAATAACACTGGGTGGTAAAAGCAACCGTCAGGTTATTGCTGCACCAGATAAAAGGTATGGCCCTGAAAAAAGCATTGGTCTGTGCCTTCAGCCATACTTGCGCTATTCCTTTATGGTAATAATCAATCAGCATTTCCCTGTCTTTTCCTTTCAGCTGTTTGGCCAACTCATAATGGCCAACATTTACGAAAGGATACCATTGGTAATGGGCCGCAGAGTCGGCCCCCAGCCAGGGCGTAACAGGTTCTTCGCGGGCATAACGAAGCGCAATAGCCGACAGTTTTGTTTTCGGATCTGCCCGCTGTAAGGCAGCAGCAGCGAGTTCCATATCATCCGTCCAGTTGCCTTCGGCATAGATATAAGGTGAACGTACCGAAGCGGTCTGGCAAACGCCAGGTTGTTTTTGTCCGGCGTCGAAAGCTTTTTTCGCTTTATGCAGCAGCTGTTCAGAAAAACGCGGATCGCTGCCTGCATACAACTCCGAAGCCAGTGCAAAGCTGCTGGCAAATTTTCCGGCAGTAGAAGCAATGCCTGTTGTGGCATTCATAAACTTACCCCGCACTTGTGGTTTACCGGAACAGAAATAAACAGGCCTTTCCAATCCACGTCCATAATAATTGGTATCTTCTTTGGGAATGCGCATCCCCATGTGATCGCGGTCATCTCCCAATTGATTGAAGAGCCATCCGTCTTTCGGGTTCATCTTCAACAACCAGTCAATTCCCCATTTCGCTTCATCCAGTACATCGGCCACTCCGTTCGCACCATCGAGTCCATTCGCCTGTTTCGTATCTCCAAACACCTGCGAAAAATCGCGGTAAGCAGCCA
>JACXTT010008609.1_pt1 | contig 14115 bp, 12 predicted proteins | sample 9270951 | NCBI WGS metagenome assembly JACXTT01 (sample SAMN15532306, study PRJNA645909) | rock metagenome | isolation source: weathered quartz diorite | place: Puerto Rico | collected 2017-06-21 | reverse complement strand
AGCGCCATGCCACGAGGTACTGCTGCCCGTTCCAGTTCACCGCGGGGAGGCCGCCGGGGAAATTGAACGCGCGGAGCGCCACGTGCCCTGCCTCGTCGATGAACGACGACGCCACGCCGCCGATGTCCAGCCAGGCCACCACGGCCGTCTGGCCGTTGCTGGCTAGCGCGGGGGCGGCGGCGGAGGCGCCGTTGCTCACGGTGATGCCGGTGTCGTCGAGCGGCTGGCCGTCGACGGAAATCCGCCCGATGACCGCGCGCGTGATGTTCGATGCGTCGCGCCACGCCGCGAGGTAGTGAGTGCCCCGCCAGATCACCGTGGCGTCCGAGCGGTCGACGAAGCTGATCGACAGCGTCACCGGTCCCGGCGTGTAGATGAGCAGGCCGCCGGTGCTCATCGTGTCCGCCAGGACCTGCGCGCCGGTGGACTGCGCAGCGATCCAGCTGATGAACGTCCCCGCCCTGACGGCCGACCCGGCGGCGAGGTCGGTCACCGGCCCGATGGCGACGAAGAGCGGTGTGGCGTCCGTCCGCGTTCCGCTCGACGCGTAGCGCACCGCGGCCACCGAGCCGTCGCCGGCTTTGTAGGTGACGACGTATTGGCTGGTGTCCCAGGTGACGGTGGGGCGGGCGGCGGGCGTGGGCGCCGGGGCCACGATGGCCGACGGGCCGAGCGGCGCGCCGCTGGAGTCGAAGCGGCGGACGCGATAGACAGCGGGGTTGGACGACTCGTCGAGCCAGGCGGCCATCATCTCCGTGCCGTTGGTGGCCAGGCTGAGAAACCTCGGCGCCGGGGGGCGCGGCGACACGCCGCCCACCTGCGACGGCGGCGTCACCGAACCGTTGAGGAGCTGGATCTTCAAGAAGGAGACTACGTGGATGTCGCCGTCGGCGACGTCGGACCAGGCCACATAAAGAAGGTTGTTGTCGCCGCTGACCACGGCAGTCATGGTGGCGATGCTGGTCGAGCCGATCATCGGGCCGCTGCTGAAGCGCGTGGAGCCGGTCCGCTCGAGGACCAAGTAGCTGATGTTCGACGGCAGAAACGACGGGCTGAGGGGTGTCGTGTACAGCACAGCCCATTCGCCGCCGAGCCAGACGATGGCCACGTCGCTGATGGCCAGGCCGAGGTCGGGCAACGGCAGCACCAGCCCCTCGGCCGTCACGCGCGTCAGCCGCAGGCGGTCGCCGTCGGTCCAGGCCAGGAGGAAATCGCGGCCGTCGGTGGCCACGGTGCGAAATCGCGAGCCGGCCGTCAGCGCCAGCCGCGCGATAGAAATGCCGGTGGGGTCGAGCAGCGCGCCGTTGTCGCGGTTGACGCGCGCCGCCCAGATGCGCGGGGCGCTTGGATCGACGCGATCGTCTTCCCACACCGCCAGCGCCAGCGTCTCGGCCGCCGCCACCCGCACGTTCCGCCGGTCGTGTGGCGCGAACCCCGTCGGCAGCGGCGCAATGGGAAATTCGCCCGGCGTCACGGCAAAGGCCGCGGAGATCGCCGGCAGCGCGACGAGCAGCAGCAGGCATCGTTTCATCGCGGTTAGTCTCGCAGAGCGGCGGCGACCGCCGCAACATCGGGCTCGAGCAGCGTGCGCACGTCGATAGTGAAGGCATTATTGACGATCCGGCCGGCGATCGGGGGATCATGCGCCAGAAAGGCCGCCGAATTTTCCGCGGCCTTCCCCGGAACGGCGATGGCGATCGAGCGAATCGTCTCCGACGGCGTGGTGCCGCCACCCAGCGCGCATTGGCTCGCTACCACGCGACATTTCGTCCCGCGCGCCAGCTCCTCGGCGCGCGCGCGCAGCGCGTCGAGCGGCGTGGCCAGCATCCGGTAGATGGTGATCTCTTCCTCGTACCGCCCGGTGGCGAACGCGCGGAGAGTCTCGGCGATCACGGCGTAGCTCTCCTTCCCCGCGCGCAACGCGCGCATCAAAGGATGCTTGCGGCATTTGCCGACGATCGCTTCCGATCCGACGATCAGCCCCCCCTGCGTGGCGCCGATCAGCTTGTCCGTGGAGCAGGTGACGGCGTCGACGCCGGCGGCGATCACTTCGCGGATCGTCGGCGACGAGGCGAATCCGTATTTCGCCAAGTCCACCACCCGCCCGCTCCCTTCGTCGTAGAGGAGCAGAATGGACTTCGCACGCGTCACCGCGATCAGCTCCTCGATGGCCGGTGTCTCGGTGAAGCCAACGATGGCGAAGTTCGAGCGATGCACGCGAAGGATGGCTGCGCTCTCCTCGCCCGCGGCATCGGCGTAGTCGCCGGCGCGGGTGCGGTTGGTCGTGCCGACCTCGCGCAGGCGCGCGCCCCCCTGCTGAATCACGTCGGGGACTCGGAAGGAGCCGCCGATCTCCACCAGCTCGCCGCGGGAAACGAGGACTTCTTTGTCGCGGGCGATGGCCGACAGCAGGAGCAGCACGGCCGAGGCGTTGTTGTTCGTCAGGACGGCCGCCTCGCATCCGAAGAGCGTGGCGCAAAGCGCGGTGAGGTGCTCGTCGCGCGCGCCGCGCTCGCCCGCAAGGAGATCGAATTCGAGGTTCGAATAGCCGGTGGCGATCTCCGCGGCGCGTGACCAAAGCTCCGGCGCGATCGGCGAGCGGCCGAGGTTGGTGTGGATGATCACGCCGGTGCCGTTGATCACCCGGCGCAGCGACGAGGCTGTCGATTCCGCGGCCAGGCGGCGAATTGCGCCGGCCGCGTCCCTCTCATTCCACGGGGCGCGGTCGCGGCGGAGAGCATCGAGGTGGGCTGCGACTGCGCCCTTCACCCGCGCGCGGCCGAATTCAGCGATCAGAGGGGCGACCGCGGCGCTGCTCAAGATCCGCTCCACCGAAGGAAGTCCGCGCAGGGCGGAATTGGAGGTGGCGGAGCCTGCTTTAGGCATCAGATCGGCGTATCTTAGCTGTTAGCTCTCAGCTATTAGCTCTCAGCTCTCAGGAATCGAGCTCCGGCTCCCCTGAGAGCTTGGAACTGATCGCTGACAGCTCCCAAATAATGCTTAAGCAGGACGACGAGCTCGACAAGCTCGAAGAAGATTCCCGGAAACTGAAGAACAAGTACGACCAGTTCTTCAGCGGCATCACCAAGATGCCACCCATCCACGATCGTCACTTGCTCGAGGTCTACATCCATGAGCTGAGCAAGAAGAAGATCCGCGACAACGCCCGCCGCTTCCGCCTGAGCCAGCTCCTCTCGCGCTACAACCAGTACCGCGAGATGTGGGGCCGTAAGATGCGCGAGCGCGAAGAGGGGCCGCTCGATTTCCGCCGCCGCTCGGCCGCGCTGAAGGCGCCGCCCGCCGAGGCTCCCCCGCCACCGCCGCCGCGCGCGCGCGTAACGTCAAATGGCGCCGATCCGTATGTAGTGAAGGTGACGCCGGCGTCGAACGGCGATGAGATCCAGAAGCTCTACGCGGAGATCGAGAAGGAGCAGCTCAAGCTCGGCAAACCGTCGAACATCAGCTACGACCAGCTCGCGGCGATGGTGCGCAAGCAGGGCGATCTGGTACGGGAGCGATACCATGTCGACGCCGTCGCCTTCCGGGTGGACGTCGTCGACGGCAAAGTCAAATTGAAAGCGAAGCCAGTCCAGGAATGATGATGAAACGAACCCTCGCCCTCGCCGCCGCCGCGCTGACGCTCGCCGGCTGCGCCAACTTCAAGAACCTCGGCCAACGCAGCGGCAACCCCTATGAAAAGCCGCTTTTCGTCCAGAAGTACCTTGACCCGGCCAATCCGCTCGATGCGCAGATCCAGCGATCCATCGACGCGCTCCGCGCCCGGCCCGACTCCGCCGCGCTGCACAACCAGCTCGGCCAGCTCTTGGTGCAAAAGGGGTTCCCCAAGGACGCGGAGCTGGAGTTCGAGCGCGCCGTGAACGCCGACAGCCACTTCTACCCCGCCTGGTACAACCTGGCGCTGCTGCGCATGGCGCGCGGCAACATCACCGGCGCGCGCGTGGCCTTTCTGGCCACGGTGCACAACAAGCCGGGGCACTCCCCGGCGCTCTTCCAGCTCGGCCTGATGGAGGAGCAGAGCGGCCATCAGGATGCGGCGGTGGAGTATTACGCCAAGGCCTTCGCCATCAATCACTCGCTGCTCGACGTGCGCGTCAATCCGCGCATCCTCGACAGCAAGCTGGTCGACTTGGCGCTGCTGCGCATGTATCCGCGCCAGCACGCCCGCGAGAGCATGAAGTTCGTAGGCACGCCCCCCAACTACGTGCAGCAGAACCTCGAAGCGCCGTCGCCACAGCCCGCGGCGCAGCAGATCGTGCCGCCCGCCGCGCCGCTGACCGACCCGGGGCGCCAGACGCCACCGCCCACACCGGGCCAGCCCGTGCAGCCGCAGGCGCAGCCGGCGACGCCGCCAAAACCGCCGCTGTAGCGCAAACCCCCACCTGGCCCTTCCCCCTCGCTTCGCGCGGGGTCAGGGCCACCCCCTCCCACGTCACGGGAAAGGGGCCACGTGCGTCCGTCCTTCTCCCGCGTGAGCGGGAGAAGGTGCCCCTGAGCGAAGCGAAGGGGCGGATGAGGGCGATACAATCCGCGCCGCTTTGCCCGAAGACGAGATCCATGTCGAAGAATCCGAGCTGATGCGCGTCCGGCGCGAGAAGCTCGACCGCATCGTGGCCCTCGGCTACGACCCATTCCCCACCACGGCGAAGGTCGACTCGACCATCGCGGAGGTGGTGGCCAAGTACGGCGCCAAATCGCACGACGAGCTGGAGGCCGAGAAGCCGCGCGTCCGCATCGCCGGACGCATCATGACCATCCGCGAATTCGGCAAGACGGCCTTTCTCGTCCTCTCCGAGAAAACCGCACAGATCCAGCTCTACTGCCGCAAGGACACGCTGCCGGAGCGCGAGTGGTCGCTCTACCAGAACCTGGACGCCGGCGACTGGATCGCCGCCGAAGGGGCGGTGTTCCGCACCAAGACCAACGAGCTGTCGGTCAAGGCGGAGCACATCGACTTCCTGGTCAAGGCGCTGCGCCCGCTGCCGGGCAAATGGCACGGGCTCACCGACATCGAGCAGCGATACCGGCAACGCTACGTCGACCTCATCGTCAACGACGACGTGAAGGCCGCCTTCGAGACGCGGGCGAAAATCATCCGCACCATCCGCCACTGGTTCGACAGCCACGGCTTCATCGAGGTGGAGACGCCGATGATGCAGCCGATCGCCAGCGGCGCTGCGGCGCGGCCGTTCGTGACGCATCACAACGCGCTGGACATGAAGCTCTTCATGCGCATCGCGCCGGAGCTGTATCTCAAACGCCTGATCGTCGGCGGGATGCATCGCGTGTACGAGGTCAATCGCAATTTCCGCAACGAAGGGATCGGCTACCGCTGGAACCCCGAGTTCACCATGCTGGAGTTCTATCAGGCCTACGCCGACTACGAGGTGCTGATCGAGGAGACCGAGGATCTTCTCAGCGGGCTGGTGAAGGAGGTCCGCGGCGCGGAGACCATCACCTACCGCGGCGCGGAGATCTCGTTCAAGCGGCCGTTCGCGCGCTTCACCATGAAGGAGGCCATCGCGCACTTCTCCAACGGAGCGGTTCAACCGGCGGACCTCGACGACCGCGCGAAGCTCGTGGCGCTGGTCTCGAGGTACAGCCGTGTAGCGGCGCCCGCTTCGGGCGCCGACCCGGCGGCCGAAGCGGCCGCCGCTACACCGATCGCGTTGATGAACGACGGCAGGCTGATCGCTGAGCTCTTCGAAGCGGTGGCCGAGGAGCAGTTGATCCAGCCGACGTTCATCACCGATTTCCCCACCGAGGTCTCGCCGCTGTCGAAGCAGCGCCGCGACGATCCGCGCTACGTGGAGCGCTTCGAGCTGTTCATCGGCGGGATGGAGATCGCTAACGCCTTCTCCGAGCTCAACGACGCCGACGAGCAGATGCGCCGCTTCGTGCAGCAGGGCGGCGAGCGCGCCCGCGGCGACGACGAGGCCATGCAGATGGACGAGGACTACGTCCGCGCGCTGGAGTACGGCATGCCGCCCACCGGCGGCGAAGGGATCGGGATCGACCGGCTGACCATGATCCTCACCGACGCAGCCACCATTCGGGATGTGATTTTGTTTCCGCTGATGAGACCTAAATAGCTCTCAGCTCTCAGCTCTAAGCTCTAAGCTCTAAGCTCTAAGCTCCAAGCTCTAAGCTCTAAGCTCTAAGGAGCACGGGTGGTGGGCCTTGGAGCTTAGAGCTGATAGCTGAGAGCTGACAAGCTTGCTCGAATTACGCATCGCCCGCCGCTATCTCTGGGCCGCCCGCAAGCAGGCGCACACGGCGTTCCTCTCGCTCATCTCCATGCTCGGGCTGGCGGTGGGGGTGGCCACGCTGATCATCTCGCTGGCGCTCCTCTCCGGACTGCAGGGGCAGATTAAATCGCGGCTCATCGCTTCCAGTCCGCAGTTGCTTATCGAGGCGGTGGGAACGAACACCATCGACGACGCGGACGCCATCACCGCCGAGGCGCGGCGGTTGGGGGTGAGCTCGATCCAGGCGCTGGTCAGCGGGATCGTCTGGGGGGCGAACGAAGAGGAGCGGCGCGGACGGCCGCTGCGCATCCGCTCCGGCGCGGCGCACCTGTTTCCCTCCGACGACGATATCGGCCTCACGCGCGACGCCGCGGCCGGCCTCGGGCTGACCACTGGCGACAGCATCTTCGTCGTCGCGCCACGCACGCGGCTCACGCCCTTCGGCGCCATGCCCATCTGGCGGAAGTACCGCATCGCGCAGCTCGAGGCCCCCGGCGCCGACGAGCGCGCGGCCGAGGCCATCGTCAACCTCGGCGAGGCGGAGAAGCTCTTCGGCACCGGCGGGAAGCCGACCTCGATCGAAATGTACGGCCAGGCCGACCGCGCTGAGGAGGTGCAGGCCGCGCTGGCGAAACGTTTTCCGAACGCGCAGGTAAAGACGTGGAAGGAGATCAATCGCCCGCTCTTTCTCGCCCTCCGCCTGGAGAAGATCGTGATGTTCGCCACCATCTCGCTCATCATCTTCGTAGCGGCGCTGAATCTGATCTCGTCGCTCTCGATGCTCATCCTGGAGAAACGACCCGCCGTCGGCGTGCTGCGCACCCTCGGCGCTACCGAGCAAACCATTCTGACGATCTTTCTCGAGGTCGGGCTGCTCATCGGCCTGACCGGCACCATCCTCGGCAACGCCTTCGGACTCGGCTTCTCCTGGGCTGCTAATCGCTATCACTTCATTCCGCTGCCGAGCGACGTCTATTTCGTGGCCTATCTCCCCTTCACGCTCGATCCGAACGACGTCATGGCCGTCAACCTCATCGCCGTCCTCCTGTCGATCGTGGCCACCTGGTACCCCGCGCGCACCGCGTCGCGGCTGGATCCGATCGCGGCCATCAAGGAGGAGGCGTGAAGAGTTGCGAGTTACGAGTTGCGCGTTGCGAGGGGCGGCCGGGACTCGCAACACGCAACGCGCCACTCGCAACGCTCCTGGCGGTCCTCCTTTTCGCCGCCTGCGACGACCTCCCCCACCACGAAGTCACTCTCAGCTTCGACGAATCGGGCGAGCACGTGACCATCGCCGCGGAGACGAAGATCCCGGCGAAGCCGCGCGACGAGGATCGCGCGCGGCGCCTGCGCGAGGACCTGGTGGCCTACCGCGACGAGTGGAGTCTCCGCTTCGCCAATGCCGATCCGGCGGAAGACCGCATGCTCTACGAGCGGACGCGCGGAACGCTGGTGCGCGTCGAGCACGTGGCGCGCATCGACTCCGACGATCTGCAGAAATTCTTCTTCGACGTGCCGGTGTCAACGACGGTGATGCAGGGACCGGGATGGACCGAGCTGACCATCTACCCCGGCGCGTCGACGCGCGCCACGCGCGAGCAGCGCGAGAACGTGGAGAAGAAGCTGCAGATCTACGCGCATCACGCCGTCGTGTACTTCGCGGCGGTGCGCAGCATGTACGGCTACCTCGACGGGCGGCCGCAGCGCGCCGCGGAGATGTTCAAGGCTCTCTTCCGCGACGACGACGACGCGCGCCCGATCCTTCTGACGGACGCTGAGATGAGCCTCGTGGAGGCCACGCGCAAGGCGCTCACCGCGCTGGCGTTCGGACAGGAGGAGACCGCGAACCTCGAGCAGGAGGCCGATCTGGTCTTCAACCCCTTCCCCGCCACGCTGGTGGTGCGCGTGCCGGGCGAGCCGCTGATCGTCGAAGGCTTCACGCGCGGCGAAAAAGGAAAGCTGGTGGCGGAAACGAAGTCGCTGCTCGATGCCGTGGCCTCGCTGGAAGGGAAGTGGATCTCGCCCGACCCGCTGGCCTTCGCCATCCGCTCCGACAGCAAGGGACTGGAGGATCTGGCGCCGGTCCTGGCGGCGGAGCCGCGGCGCGCGGAGACGGTGATCGGCGAGCGCGAGGTGACCGACGCGCTGCGCGAGCGGCTGCGCCCGGCGGCGCGCTATCGCGTCCGCTTCATGACGCGGGCGGCACCTCGCGAACCATGATCACCGCCGACTCGCCGTCGGGGTAGTAGCGCGGACGGACGTACAGCGGCTCGAAGTCGAGGTGGCGGTAAAACTCCTGGGCCCCTTCGTTCGACTCGCGCACCTCCAGCGAAATGCTGCGGATGCCATGCGCGGCGGCGAACTCCGTGCACTGCGCCATCAGCCGCATGGCGATGCCGCGCCGCCGCTCGCTCTCCGCCACGGCGATCTTGTTGACGTGCATCTCGTCGAAGAACCACATGGTGAGGAGGTACGCGATCAGGCGGCCGCCGCGCTTGGCCACCAGGTTGAAGCGGCCGCTGGCCGAGATCTCGCTCTCGAAGAACTCGCGCCGCCACGGCTCGGGGAAGCAGAGCGTCTCCAGGTGGTGTACGGCGTCGAGATCGGCGAACGACGCGGGGGTGATCTCCACGTCGCTCATCGCGGTTTCTGCTGCAGCTTCACGTCCGCCTCGGCCAGGCGGACGTAGATCGGCGTGGCGTCGGCATAGCGATCGAGCTCGCCCGCCATGGCGATCGTCCGCGCCCGCCGCGCGCATCCCGCCGCGGCGTTGCACGTCCGGAGAAACTCCGCGACGGCGAGACCGTCCGCGGACTTGGCCAGGTGCGGCCCCACCACCTCCCGCCCGTCCTCGAGCTCGGAGACGTAAACCTCGCCGCGCCCCGCGTCATCGACGATCACCACCCGCCCCACCGGCGGCGCGATCGCCTGGTGCGTCGACATCGCGCAGAGCGGCTTCCCCAGCGCCAGCGCCAGCCCCTGCATCGTAGCCAGCCCGATGCGCACGCCGGTGAACGATCCCGGCCCGCGCGTGACCGCGAAGAGATCAATCTCCCGCCGGTCGACCCCCGCCTCGCCGAGGACCCAATCGATCGCCGGCAGCAACTTCTCGTTCCGCGAGGCCTTCCCTTCCAGCGCGACGGAGGCGAGGAGCGCGTCGTCGCGCGTGAGCGCGACCGAGAGCAGTGGGAGCGAGGTATCGGCGGCGAGGATGAGCATGGGGAGGACTGAGGACTCACGCGGGCGCCGGCATTCGCAAATCAACAAGCTCAATCCCGACCTGCGCGGCGGTCTCCTTCGACCGCTCATCCCGATAGAACTCGCCGTAGTAAATCTTGCGGATGCCGGAGTTGGCGATGAGCTTGAAGCAATTCCAGCAGGGGGAGGCGGTGGTGTACAGCTCGCCGCCGTCGATGGACACGCCGTTCTTGGCCGCCTGCAGGATGGCGTTCGCCTCGGCGTGCACGGTGGTGATGCAGTGGCCGTCTTCCATGATGCAGCCGCTGTCCTCGCAGTGCGGCAAGCCGCGGATGGATCCGTTATAGCCGGTCGAGAGCACGGTGCGGTCGCGCACGATCACCGCGCCGACGTGCTTGCGCGGACAGGTCGAGCGCGTGGCCGCCTGATGCGCGATGCCCATGAAGTATTGATCCCAACCTGCTCGCATGGCCTAACTTTATCCTTTGACGCGCAGCGGCAAAGGATCTGGCGCCCACTTACGCTCTGGGCGCCAAATCCTGACGCATGGCGGCGTCAGGATAAACTCGCGCACGAAACCTGCACAAAACCGCCGCTGATGAGCGTCCGGCCGAAGGTTCTCATCGTCGAAGACGACTCCGATGTCCGCCGTCTCTACGCCATCGGGCTCAACCAGCGCGGATTCGAAGTCAAGCTCGCCGCCAACGGCGCCGAGGCGGTCGAGCGCATCGCCCGCGAGCGGCCGGACGCCGTGCTGCTCGATTGGGTCATGCCGGTCATGGACGGCGGCGAGGTGCTGACCAAACTGCGCGAAGCCACCAACGCCGAGATCCCGGTCATCGTCATCAGCGGTCATCCGCAACCGGAGCAGAGTCAACGGGATCCGCGCATCCAATCGTGGTTGACCAAACCGGTGACCATCGACGAGCTGGTGGCCGAGATCACCCGCCCGCCGGCCATGCCGTAAGGGCGCGCCGGCGCAGTTCGGCTACAATCGACCGCCGATGGCCAAGCTCTTTTTCGTCGGTCTGGACGGCGCCGAGAAGAGCTATCGGCTGCAGACCCACCGCCCTTTCACCCTCGGCCGCGACCCCGGAAACGACATCATCCTGCGCGACCCCAAAGTCTCGCGCCACCACGCGGAGATCGTCTTCGAGCGCGGCTTCTTCGTGCTTCATGACCTCGCCAGCGCGAACGGGACGTACGTCAACAGCAGGCGCGTGCGCGTCGCGCCGCTGACGCACGGCAGCAAGCTTCGCCTCGGCAACACCTACGGGCGATTCTCCGAGGAGCTGCCGACCGAGAGCGACGCGCCGGCGGCGACGCAGGAGCCGTTCGAGCAGCCGCTCCCGCAGGGCGCGCCGACCGAGTTCCCCGACGTGGAGTACGTGCGGACAGGCGGTCACGAGGCTGTGAGCCTCGCCACGCAGCCGCACGAACAAATCGCCGCCGACGAGCTAAAAAAAAAAGCGGAGTAGCCCTCGCTGACGAAGAGCTGACTACAGATCCCCTCCCAGAGCTCCCACCCGCACCTCCACCGAATCCCGCACCCAAGCCCGCCGGCGCCTTTTCGCGCTCGCGATTTCACTTCATGAGCGGCATCCCGGCCGGCGAGATCGCGAACGTGCGCGACGACGCGGGGGCGGTGGTGCTCTCGTACCGCAGCTTCGCCAGCGTGGTGGGGATCGTCGCCGCACTGGTGGCGGGGGTGGTTGCGGTGGCAGGGGGGGCGGGCGTGCTCTTCCTGCTGATGGAAAAGCGGCCGGTGCCGGCGGCGATCGCGCTCGTGCTCAGCGCGATGTTCGCCGTGGTCATCATCCTGCTCGTGCCGGCCATCAACGTGACGATCTATGACGGCGCCGATCCGGCGCTCACCATTGCGCAGGAATCGAGCATCAGTTTTCCGATGGTGACCTACATCGTGTCGAGCATCGACGGCAAGACGCTCGGGCGCCTGCGCAAATCGTTCTTCTCCCGCTTTGGGCGCAACCGCTGGGCCATTCTCCCCCCCAACCACCACGGCCCACGCGGCGAAGCTGTGGAGGAGTCGCGGGGGAAGGCGTTGATGCGCAAGATCGCCGGCAAGTTCAGCCCGCGCTACCAGTCGAACATCCGCATCCGCTACGCCGGCAGCGAGGCGGGTTGGATCATCCGCCGCCCGAACGAGACGGGCGACGTCGACGTGCTCGATCTCGCGCCCGACGCGCCGCTCGACCGGCGGGTGGCAGTGGCGCTGGCGGTGCTGGCGTTGGGCAGCGAGCCGTAACGCCCTCACCCGGCCCCTTCCCCCTCGCTTCGCTCGGGGTCAGGGCCACCCTCTCCCGCTCACGCAGGAAAGGGGCCATATCGGCCTTCTCCCGTCAGCGGGAGAAGGTGCCCGAAGGGCAGATGAGGGCCTCACCTCATCGGCACGATCTCGATCCCGCTGTAATACCTCTTCAAAATCTGATCGAACTTATAGCCGCGGAAGGCCATCCCGTACGCCCCCACCTGGCACATGCCGACGCCGTGGCCCCATCCCTTGCCGTAGAAGGTGTAGCGGTCGGCGCCGTCGGGGTCGACGCTCTTCTCGAACACGAAGAGGTTGTCGGGCACGCCGAGGGACCAGCGGATGGGGAGGCCTTTGAGCACGAACGTCCGTCCCCCCTCGGCGGTCACTTCCATCTCCGCAATGCGCTGCGAATGGTCGACGACCAGCGGCCGCAGGCCAACGAGTTGCTTGATTGGATTGCGCTTATTGATCGACGCCACCAGCTCGTCGGCGCGGAAGCTGCGCGTCCAATCGGCGAAGCTTGAGGTGCGGTCGAACGACGCCCCGTCGTAGTTGGCGTTGACGATCGCCGCCACCGGCATCTTGCGCGCGTCGGTGTAGATGAAGGCTCGGTCGCCGATCATCACCGGCAGAGTGGCGTACTCCTGCAGCCGGTCGCCGAGGCGGCGGAAGAGCGGGATGTTCGCCGGCAGCGTGTAGCGCGACGTCTTGCCATCCGCTTTCACAGTGAGGTCCCGCCCGTCGACGGTCAGCACTTTACCGGTCGCTTCATTGAGCGCGTTGTGCTTGCGCAGCCACGAGCCGAGCAGCGCGTAGAGCTCGTCGCGCGGCATGGCGGCGTTGAGATCGATGCGGTCGATCTCCTGCGGCGGGATGAATCCGAATTTGACGAGGAAGGCCGCGGCGCGATAGGCGGCCGCGTCAGCATCGGCGCTCTGCGGGAAGAAGTACTTGCGATCCTCGGGGAGCGTGAGCACGCCGGCGTAGCGATCAAATCCAAATACCGCGCCGAGGTAGGTGAGGACGTCGCCGCGTCGCGATGAGGTGGCGTGCAGCGGGACCGGTTGCGCCGGCTGCGGCGGTGCGGTGACGCCGAACGGCCGCGCGCCCTCGCGCTGCGGGATGGTGCTGCGCGCGTCGAAACGCAGCATCGCCGTGGCCGCGGTCACCGCACGCTCCACGTCGCCTGCCGCCCAGCTTCCGCCGGCGTCCGGCAGCCCCGCCACCGCGGCGAAGACGCGGCCGCTCACCTGCGCCTCGGTCAGCATGCCGCTGTCGGCGCGCCCGGCGATCGTCTTCATCTCCATCTCCACGCAGCGCGCGGCCTTCAGGTACGGATCGCTGCGGCCGGGGAACATCACGCCGACGTCGGAGGTCTCGCCGCCGCAGGTGGAGGTGAAGAGCGCGTCGATCGGCTTCCCTTCGTACGTGGCGATCAGGCCCGCGGTCTCCTTCACCGCCTGATCGCTGAGCGGCTCCTCGCCGCGGAAGCCGAGGTAGGCCTGGCATGCCGGGCCGGGACAAATGTCGTAGCCCTCGGAGCGGAACTGTCCGAGGTTGCGCACCGCGTACGTGCGCGCGGCGACCGCCTGCACCTTCTGCGCTTCCAGCTCGTCGTAGACCTTTGGCCCCAGCTCTGCCGGCACCACGCCGCGCAGGTAGTCCTCGAGGCTCAGCTCATTGATGACGTTGTAGAGCCCGCGCGAGTTGATGAAGAGGCGCGCCGCGGTGCGGTACGGCTGCTTGTCGATGGTGATGGTCTCGGCGGCGACCGGCATGACCAGCACGGAGTCGCCGTCGATGGTCGCCGTCTGCCCTTCGTCGTCGGCAATCTGGTGCTTCTTCTCGAACGGCTGATCGGTCGGGCGGCGGACCACGAGCATCTTGTCGCCGTAGCCGCGCGCGGCGAGCTGGTCGCGCAGCGGCGTGGCCTCCGCGGCGGTGGCGAAGTCGCCGGCCAGGATGCGATGCGCGCCGGCGGCGGGATCGAAGATGCTGTCCACGCGCAGGCTCGGATTGTCCGCGCGCAATTTGTCGGCGAAGGCCGTGGCGCTCGGGAGATCGGAGATGGCGCTGACTTGCACCGCGTAGCGCGTGGTCACCTCGCTGAGCGGCGGCGTCATGGTGAAGCCGCGCTTGAGCGTCGACGCGCCGCCGTCGGTGATGAGGTAGTAGCCGCCGTCGATGCGCGGGAAGGTGACGGTGGTCTGATCGCTCAGCATCCCCACGCGGATGCGCGGACCGACGATGGACTTCGCCGTGGCGGCGACCGCGGTCAGCGCGTTGGGGGAGCGCGGAATTGCCGGTTGGGATGTTGGGATGTTGGGATGTTGGGAGGTGGGAGGCGGCGCGGTGGCACATGCCGCGAGAAGGACAGCG
>JACXTT010008608.1_pt1 | contig 14117 bp, 11 predicted proteins | sample 9270951 | NCBI WGS metagenome assembly JACXTT01 (sample SAMN15532306, study PRJNA645909) | rock metagenome | isolation source: weathered quartz diorite | place: Puerto Rico | collected 2017-06-21 | reverse complement strand
GGTTGGCCGGCGCCAGACTTGTTCGTCCGCGCTTCCTCTTGTCAGACTGGGGGGGGAGGCTCGGCAAAGTGCGGGCGGCAGTGAAACGCAACTCATCACTCGAATGAAATTTCCGCTCGCTATTCTCCTGTTCATCGCGCTGGCCGTCCGCGGTGCCGACCTCCCGCCCTTCACCGCCGGCAAGAGCACCGTCAGCTTCACCGCGTTGCCCCAGCAGGCTGAGCCGGACGAGGTGAAGTGGCGCTTGCACTCGGTCGAGAACCCGGGCGCGCTCGACCTCGCGAAGGAGAAGTTCCAGCTCATCGTTCCGGCAGCCTATAAGCACAATGACAAATGGGGCGTGTTCATCTGGATTTCGCCGGGCGACACGCCGTCCATCCCGGCGGACTGGGAGCCGGTGCTGGCGGCGCGGAAGCTCCTCTTCGTCGGCGCGTTCAAATCCGGCAACCCGCGCAACATCTTCGACCGCGTGCGCCTCGCCCTGGCCGCGAACACCGCGATGCGCGAGCGCTTCAACGTGGACGGCCGCCGCGTGTATGTGAGCGGCTTCTCCGGCGGCGGGCGCGTGGCGAGCATGGTGGGCGTGGCCTATGCGGACATGTTCAGCGGCACGATGCCGTTCATGGGCGTGAATTTCTACGAGGACATCCCGGCGGGCGATGGCAAGACGACCTACGGCGCGAACTTCATCCCGGACGACGAGGTGCTGGCCATCGCGAAGAAGTTCTGCCGTTACGCGCTGCTGACGGGCGAGAAGGACTTCAATCGTGCGGGAACGAAAACACTGTTCGAGCAGGGCTTCAAGAAGGAGGGCTTTGCGAACGTTACTTACCTCGAAGCGCCGGGCGTCGCGCACAGCATGCCATCCGCGAAGTGGTTGGAACAGGGTTTGGACTTTCTGGACACGGGCAAAGTTATGAAGCCGGCGGAGGCGAAATGAACCATTTCCAGCCGCGTTCAACGACGCTCACAGCATCTCATAACTCCACGGCTTGCGCTGCTCGCGGGCGAGCCAGCCGTTGGCCTCCTTGTCGCCGGTGAATTCCTCCTCCGCCGGATTCCACTTGAGCGGCCGGCCCAGGCGCATGGCGATGACGCCGAGATGGCAGACGCTCACGGAGCGGTGGCCGGTCTCCGCGTCGCAAATTGGCTGCTGCCGCGAGCGCACGCTGTCAAAGAGGTTCTTCATGTGGTTGTCACTCGCATAAAGCCGCTTCGCGCCAGAAGGCAGCGGAGTGGTGAGCAGGTCGCCGTGGCTCGCTTCGATCTTGCCACGCGTTACGAAAATCCAGCCGTCGCTCCCCTCGAAACGCACGCCGTGCTGCTGCACGGTCTTGTCCGTGACGGAGCCGTTCCAGCCGTTGCCGTGCGTGCTGCGGGTGAGCTGCGTCACGCCGTTCGCGTAGGTGTAGGCCACGGCGTATTCGCTCGCCGCCGTGAAGCCGCCAGGAAGCATCGGCACGAGCGGCTGCCCCTCGATGCGCACCGGCCCGCTGCGCTCGAAGCCCGTGCCCCAGAGCGCGATGTCGTTGTGATGCGCCCCCCAGTCGGTCATCGTGCCGCCGGAGTATTCCCAGAAATAGCGGAACGTCACATGGCACTTCTCCTTCACAAAATCCGTCTTCGGCGTCTGGCCCTGCCACATGTCCCAGTCGAGACCGGCGGGCACGGGCACTTTCTCGAACGGCCCCTCGCGCCGTCCGTGCGGCAGCCAGACGTTGACGTGCTTGAGCTTTCCGATGCGCCCGTTGCGCACCAACTCGCACGCGAGACGGAAGTTTTTGTCGCTCCGCTGCTGGCTGCCTGTCTGAAGAATGCGCTTGGAGTCGCGCACGGCCTGCACGAGCCGCCGGCCCTCGTCAATCGTCAGCGTCAGCGGCTTCTCGCTGTAGATGTCCTTGCCCGCCTTGAGCGCGGCGAGGTTCACGAGCGTGTGCCAGTGGTCGGGCGTGCCGTTGACGACGATATGAATGTCGTCGCGCTCCAGCAGCTTGCGAAAGTCCTTGAAAAGCTTCGCGTCCGGCCACGCCTTCTGCGCCTGCGCGAGGTTCATGTCGTCCACGTCGCATACGGCGAGCATCTGGCCGAGCGCCGCCGCCTCGCGCGCCACGCCACGTCCGCGCCCACCGCAGCCGATGAGCGCGATGCCGGGTTTGTCGTTCGGGCCGGGCGACTTTGCGGCTGCCTGGGCCGACTCGTCGAGGAACCACTGCGGCAAGGTGGTCGCGGCGGTTACAGCAGCGGAGGTTTTGAGAAAATGGCGGCGGGTGTTCAGGATTTGCATGGTGTGAACGGGTTTCGGATTCGCACCCATTAACCAGCAAGCGCGGCGCGGAACCAAGTGGAAATTATGCCGGGACGGAGCCGCCGCCTTTGAAGCGTGGCGGTCGGAGCCTACTTCTTTACGCCCTGCATGATGATGGACTCGAAGACGTTCACCTCGTCGCCCACGATTTTCTGGTGCGACTCGATGCCGGTGAAGTTCGGGTCGTCGCTCTGCATCGGCTGCCAGCGCTGGATGTCTGCGAAGCCCGCCGTGCACAGCGCGAGTTCCAACGTCTCGGCGTCATAGACGAAGAAGTGGCCGAAGTCCCAGAAGAAGTTGTTGATGACGAAGCCGGGCCGGTAGCCGATGGAGTGCGGGATGTGCTTGTCGGTGGAGAGCTTGAGATATTGCTCCTTGATGGGCGTGCGCGGCAGGTCGAGCAGGCTGGTGATGCTGGCAAGGTTCGGCGTGGAGATGCGAATCTTCCCGCCGGGCTTCAGGACGCGATGCGACTCCTTGAGCATCGTCTGGCCGTCCTGCCACCAGATGTGCTCGATCATGTGCTCGCTGAACACGCAGTCGAACGTGGCGTCGCCAAAGGGAAACCGCCGCGTGGCATTGAGGTAAAGCTGGCCGGGCTGGCGCGTGTAGGGGTTGAAGTCCACGTTCAGCCAGCCGTCGAGCATGTTGTAGCCGGCCCCGATCTGAAGCTTCCGCACGGCGTGGCTGTCGAGATACTCTTGGATGTCGCCGCTGCGTCCGATGCACCAGAGCGCCCGCCTCACATCGAAGGGAATCTGCCGCAACGCCTTGATGACGCCGACAAAGGCGTTGGATTGCTTGAGGTAGTCGCGCATCGCGGCGAATCCTTGGGATTGGGCCGGGTGGCGTAAAGCGAAATTCAGCGCGGCAAACGGAACCAGAGGTAAAGCCAGTTCAATGCGAGTGCGGTGGCGAGCAGCCATTTCCAGGCGGCACCTGCGGCGAACGTGTTCTTCAGTTTCGCCGGCGAGCCGTCCCGTCGCAGGAGCGCGAGCGCCCACAGCGCGCCGGCGATGCAGGCGGCGCAGCACACCAACGGGTTGAGCCGCAGCGCCTCGAAGAAGTCCAGCCGCGCCAGAGCGGCGAAGGTCCGTGTGCTGCCGCAGAACGGGCACGGCACGCCCGTCGTCTCGCGCAGCGGACACGCAGGCAGCGGGAACTGGAAGTCCAGCGCGACGCGCGCGAGCGCCATCAAACCGAGCAGCAGCACCAGCGATCGGAGCGCGTGCCGCCCGGGCCGCGACTCGATGCGCTTCGGCAGCGGCGGGTTGACTTCAGCGGACTTCATTGCGCTTCGCCTCCTGGCAGATGAGCAGGCTCGTGAGGAACGCCCAGCCCAGCGCCACCACGAACAAACCCAGCCCGCCCAGGCCCACGAGCAGGAACTTCAAATAGCCCGGCGGCAGTTCCCCGTCGCGTTCGTAGATGACGAGGATGGGCAGCTTCCCAACTCGCGCCCACTCCGCCAGAAACCACACGCCCCACGCCAGCGAGAGCAGGAATCCGCCCGTCGCCAGTGTGATTTGCAACGCGCCTGAAACGCGCCAGCCGGCCTGCCACGAGCCGCTGCCGGGGATGGCGAGGTTGCTCCACAGGCACACTCTCGCCCGCGCGCGGTCAAGAGGCAGCTTCGGTGGGGCGCTCATGCGAGGGCATCAGGGACGCTGGCTCAACTCCGCGGGCTTCGCGGCGCCCTGCCCGCTGTCCAACACGTCGGCGGCGAGCAGCCAGCCTTCGGTCAGCGACTTGGTCCGGCCTGCGACGAACAGCGCCGCCCCCGCGTTGAGCAGCACGGCGTCGCGCTTCGGACCACGGACGCGGCCTGCGAGTAACTGTCGGACAATCTCTGCGTTCGTCACACGGTCGCCGCCCGCGAGGTCTGCGAGCGTCGCGGGCTGCAACGGGAAATCCTGCGGCGAGAGCTTCGACACCGAAAATCCGCGGTCGTGATAAAACTCCGCGATAGTCGTCTCGCCCAGTGTGGACAGCTCGTCAAGAAACGCCGGAGTTCCCGAACCTTGAACCTCTCCACACACCACCATTCCGCGCCGCACACCGAGGCTTTGCAGCACCTTCGCCATCGGTTCGCACAGCTCCGGGCGCGGCACGCCGATGAGCTGCGCGCCAGGCCGCGCCGGGTTCAGCAGTGGGCCTAGGAAGTTGAAAATCGTCCGCTGGCCGCGCTCGGCGCAGAGCTTGCGGGCCGGGCCAATGTGCTTGAAGGCCGGGTGAAATTTCGGCGCAAAGAGGAAGGCAAAATGTTTGTCGCGCAGCGAGGCTGCCGCCTGCTCCGGCGTCAGCTCCACCGGGATGTCCAGTGCTTCGAGCACGTCCGCGCTGCCGGCCTGCGAGGTGATGGCGCGGTTGCCGTGCTTGGCGACGGTGACGCCCGCCGCCGCGCACACGAGCGCGACGGTGGTGGAGATGTTGAACGTGTTGAGCCGGTCGCCGCCGGTGCCGCACACGTCGAGGATTTCGCGCGCGCGCGTCTCCGCGTCGAGCGGCACCGGCACGGCACGGTCGCGCAGTTCGCGGGCAAACGCGGCGATTTCCTCCGTCGTCTCGCCCTTCTTCGCCAGCGCGGTGAGGAAGGCGGCCTTGGTCTCGGCGGCGACGGTTTCGTCCACGAGCGCGGCAACGGCAGCCGTCACTTGCTGCGGGCCAAGCGCGACGCCGGCGGCGAGCTGCTGGGTGAAGTTGTCGAGCACGCCGCGAGTGTAGGCGGAACGGCGGGTGTTCAAAGTCGAAACTCCCGACACGGACAGTTGAAAGCCCATCGGCAAACCGCTACAACCGGCGCGTGAATGCAAAACTTCTCCTCGCCTGTCTGCTGGCCGCGCTGCCAGTCGTCGCCGACAACAACACCGCGCCCGCGCCCGCCGCGCGGCTCGTCGAGCACCGCAAAATCTGGGACGCCGCGCCGCACAACGCGTTCACCGACCTCGTGCGCTTCAAGGACCGCTGGTATTGCGTATTCCGCGAAGGCAGCGGCCACGTTGCGCCGGACGGCGCGATCCGCGTGCTGACCAGTGACAGCGGCTATTGGTGGGAGTCTGCTGCGCGCATCGAGATGCCCGGCTTTGATTTGCGCGACCCGAAAATCTCCGTCATGCCGGGCACACCACGCCTGATGATTCTCGGTGGTGCCACCGTGCGCGAGGGGAACCAGCCGGCGACCGAGAGCCAGTCTTTCGTCGCGCTTTCCGACGACGGGAAGAAGTGGGGCAAGGTCTTCTGGGTCGGGCCGACGAACCAGTGGCTCTGGCGCGTGACGTGGCACCGCAACAACGGCCTCGGCGTCGCGTATGATGTGTCGCCCGAGAGCCGCACCGCGAAGAAATACGGCACCACTCTGCTGTTGACCAAGAACGGCGTGGACTACGACACGCTCGTGGAAGACCTCTACACCGAGGGCGGCCCGACCGAAGCCACGCTGCGCGGCGGAACGGACGGCACGCTGTATTGCCTGCAACGCCGCGACGGCAAACCGTCGAACACCGCGTTGCTTGGCAGTGCAAAATTTCCCTACGACAAGTGGGAGTGGAAAGACCTCGGCAAATTCTTCGGCGGGCCGAACTTCATCCAGCTTCCCGACGGGCGCTGGATTGCCTGCGGCCGCCTGCAAAACCACGGCCCGGACAAGAAGACCAAGACCGTCGTGTGTGAACTGGACATGGCCAAGGGCGAACTCACGCCCCTCCTCGACCTGCCCAGCAGCGGTGACAGCAGCTACCCCGGCCTCGTCTGGCACGACAGCCAGCTTTGGGTTAGCTACTACTCCTCGCACGAGGGCAAGACCGCCATCTACCTCGCACGCGTGAAGCTCTGAGTTGAGCGGCGCAGTTGGAAACGGAGTTTCACTTCAACGCAAAGACACAGAGGACGCAACGGTGGACGGAGAGGCGACCGGCGAAGGCCATCAAGCGGTAAAAGCTGAATGGTTTTTCAAACTCTGCGTCCCTCTGCGTTCTTTGCGTCTCCGCGCTAAGGGGAATGCCAGCTTCAACTGCATCGTTCCGACTGGCCTTCACCACACCCGCGCCCAAATCACCTTGAGGTAGCGGCTCTCCGGGCAGTTCGCCATCACGGGATGGTCCGCGCCCGCGCCGGTGCGGTCGAGGAACTGCAGCCGCTTGCCGAGGCGATACGCCGCTCGCGTCACGAGCTGCTCGAAGCCCTCCATGTCAATCATCCCGGAACACGAGCACGTCGCCAGCAGCCCGCCCGGCTCCAGCACGTTCATGCCCATGCCGTTCAAGTCCTCGTATTTCCGTTTGCCCTCCAGTTCATCTTCGCCGCTGAAGATGAACTTGGGCGGGTCGAGAATCACCACCGGCCAGCGCGTGTTGTTCCGCTGCATCTGCCGCGCGAAGGAAAACGCGTCGCAATGCACCCACTCGATGCGCGCCTGGTTCAGGTTCGCGTTGCGCTTCGCCTGCTCGATGGCCTTCTCGTCGAGGTCCACGCCGGTGACTTCCTCCGCGCCGCCGAGCACCTTCGCCGCGAGCGCGAAGCCGCCGGTGTAACAGCAGCAGTCCAGGACGCGCTGGCCTTTCACGAACGACGCCAGTTTGCGCCGGTTCTCGCGCTGGTCGCAGAAGAAACCCGTCTTGTGCCCGGAGGCGAAGTTCACCTCGTAGCGCACGCCGTGCTCGCGGATCTTCACGGAGCGCACGTCGCTCGCGGCGGCGAAGCGGATGCCTTCCACGCGCGCGATGAAGTCGTCCACTGAGATGACTTGCCGCTTGGTGCCGAGCCGCTCGTGAATCAACGGCAGCAACCGCCCGAGCCGCTGGAAGATGCCAAGGCTGTGAACCTCCACGCTCAACGTGTCGCCGAAGCGGTCCACCACGAGGCCGCTCAGGCCATCGCCGTCCGAGGAGACGACACGGTAGGCGTCCGTGCCCGCGTCGAGCACGAGGAGTTTCTGGCGCAAATCCAGTGCGTGGTTGAGCAGCGTCTCAAACAACTCCTCGCCGACCGATTCCTCGCCGTGATGCAGCACGCGCAGCGGCACGCGCGCCTTGGGGTTCCACAGCCCGCTGCCGAAGCGCCGGCCCTCCTTGCCAAACACCGCCACGAGGTCGCCCGGTTTCGCGTCCGGCGATGCTCCGGCGATCATGGCCGGGTAAATCGTGGGCGAGTTGGAGATGTATTTGAGCTGCACCCACGGCGTGGGCCAGGTCGTGCCCGTCGGCGGGCCCACCGGGCGGCGCTCCTCGCGTGGCTCCGGTGGACCGCCGGGGCCGGTCGAACTCGAGCGATGGCCTGCTGGCCGAGCGAAGTCTCCGCGCTCCGGACGTTCGCGATAATCCCTGCGCTCCCGGAACTCGGGGCGCTCAGGCCGAGGGGCGCGCCGCGGAAGCGACTGAAACTCGCCCGGACGCGGACGAGAAGAAGATTCATCCATGCGGCCTTGGGCTTACGGCGGACGGCGCGGGAAGGCAACTGTTTTGGCAGGACGAAATGCGTCGAGAACCGGATTGCTCCGATCCCCGGCGTGGGTGATGAGGGCATTACAACCGTCACCCGGCAACCACTTACCTGCACCACCGGCCCCAATACCAACCGGTGCCCCGACTTCCCGGCTAACCCAGCGACCAGCCCTTGCGATACGCACGCTGGATGAACGGCGTGGCTTCCGGCGCATTCTTGGCGCGGAGATTCACCGGATCCCACTCCAGCTTTTTGCCGGTGCGATACGCGACGTTGCCCAGGTGGTTCGCCTCGGTGAGCCAGCCGGAATACTCGAAGTTCGCGTGCGGCTGCGTGCCGTTCTTGATGGCGCTCAGCCAGTCGTCGTAGTGGCTCTTCACGCGCGGGATGGACGGCTCGGGGCGCTTGAAGTCCGCGAAGTCCTTCTCCGGCAGCAACACATGCTTGCCGTAGTCGGAGAGCAACATGCCCTTGTCGCCGATGAAGAGGTGACCGTTGCCCCACTGCGGGATTTTGTTCTCGGTCCAGAGCTTGGGTTTGTCCTCGCCCTGATACCACGTGAGCTTCACGGGCGGCATCCCGTCGCGCGCGGCGTATTCGTAGGTCGCGTGCATCGAGGCCGGCGCGATCTCCTTGTGCGCGGGCGGACCGAAGCCCTCGACGGTCAGCGGGGCCTTGAGCTTGAGCGCCCAGAACGGCAGGTCATTCCAGTGCGAGCCAAGGTCGCTCATCGTGCCATTGCCGAAGTCCCACCAGCGATACCACTTGGGCCCGGGGAAATAGACTTCGTGAAACGGACGTTCCGGCGCGGGGCCGAGCCACAAGTCCCAGTCCAGCCCGTCGGGGACTGGCATCGCTTCCTTGGGCCGGTCAGTCACAAAGACCCGGTCCTGATTTCGCTTTGCCGCCTCCTCGCTCTGCAAACCCCACGCCCGCGAAACCCACACGTGGACTTCGCGCACGCCGCCGATGGCCCCGCTCTGAATCAGCTCGACCACGCGCCGGTAGTTCTCGGTCGAGTGAATCTGGATGCCCATCTGCGTGGCGAGCTTGGGATTTGCCGCCGCCGTTTCGCGGACTTTGCGCGCCTCCCAGATGTTGTAGGTCAGCGGCTTCTCGCAATACACGTGCTTGCCTGCCTTGAGCGCCATCATCGTGGCAAAGGCGTGCGTGTGTTCGCAGGTGCTCACGACCACGGCGTCGTAGTCCTTCGCGTGGTCGAAGAGCTTGCGGAAGTCGGTGAAGGTCGCGGCCTGCGGGAACTTCGCCTTCGCCGCGTTGAGGTTGTTGCCGTTCACGTCGCAGAGCGCGGCGATGTATTCAGTCGGGGCCACGCCGCCGGTGTTTGCCGCGCCGCGTCCGCCCGCGCCGACGATGGCGATGGCGAGTTTGTCGTTCGGATTGCGCGCGCTGAGGAGCGCGGGGAAGCCAAGCACCGCGCCTGCGGAGGCAACGGCGGCTTTGGTGAACTGGCGACGTGAGAGAACAGCGGTGACGGACGAACGAATGGCTTTCATGGCTGGACAATGAGACGAACTTCCGGCTTGGTCAATCAGACGGGTCGCAGCTTGGTCGTCCCCTGCAAGGCAGGGGTCAGATCAACTGCGTCCTGCCTGGCTCGGCGGGCGGCGGCACGTCGAGCTTCATGTCCCACGCCAGATTCTTTGGAAATGTGTCGAGCTTCGAGTTGAGCGCTTGTTCCCAAGTCACTTCCTTGCCGGTGTAGGCGGACATGCGGCCCATGATGCCCATGAGCGTGCTGTTGGCCATGCGCTCGCCGTCGTTGGGGATGCGGCCCGCGCGCAGGTCGGCGAACAGCTCGTCGTGCTCTACCTGATGCGAAGCGGGTTTCGGCCCGGTATGCCGCCACGGATTCGCCCCGGTGATCTGCGCATTGTAGCCGCGCAGCAGACAGCGGCCCTTGGTGCCGATGATCACGTCGTCGTGCTCGTTGTAGCAACTGTTCTGGTAACGCGTCTTGAGCACGGCGATCACGCCGTTCTCCCAGTGGTAGGTCACATCGAACTGGTCCCAGACATTGCCCACGGTCTGCTGCCAGCGCGCGCCGCTGGCCTGGCATTTAATCGGCGGCACGTCCTTCATCGCCCACGCAATCTTGTCCACGCTGTGGACGGTCACCTCCATGATCCAGTCGCCGGAGAGCCAGCCGAAGAGGTGCCAGTTGCGAAGCTGCCATTCGAGGTCGCCCCACTCGGGCTTGCGCGCGCCGTCGAAGCGCGCGAGGCGGTTGCTCATCCGCGTGGAGTAGATGGCCACGATGTCGCCGATCTGCCCCTCGTGAATGCGCTTCATCGCCTCGCGATAGCCGGTTTCAAACCTCATGCTGAAACCCGCGCGCAGGGCGAGGTTCTTTTTCCGCGCGATCTCGACCGACTCGCGCACGGAACGCACGCCCGCAGGGCAGACGCCGGTTGGCTTCTCGGCAAAAACGTGCTTGCCCGCGTCCACCGCGGCGCGCAGGTGCAGCGGGCGGAATCCGCCCGGCGCGGCCAGCAGGACCACGTCCACGCCGCTGGCGATGACTTTCTGGTAGGCGTCCAGCCCGGTGAACATGCGCTCGTCCGCGACTTTGATACGTTGCGGATCCTTCTCGAACTCCTTGCGCAAGGTCTCGCGGCTCGCGTTGAGCTTGTCGGGGAAGACATCGCCCATCCCCCAAAGTTCCGTGTTGCTGTCCGCCGTGAGCGCCTGCGCCGCCGCGCCCGTGCCGCGCCCGCCGCAGCCGATGAGGCCGAGCTTGAGCTTGTCGCTGCGCCCGGCGGCGGCGCGCAGGACTGACGGGGCGGCGAGTGTCGCGGCGGCGCTGGTCGCGAGGAACTGACGACGGGTGGAAACGACGGAATCGGTGGTGCTATGCATGGCCGGAGCCTACGTCCGGCAGCGGTTCGAGGGAAGCCCGCACTGCTCAGAGCGTGTGCCCGGGGATCGTGCAGGTGGGCACTCCCGAGACGGTGGGGCCGGGCCGATAAACTCCCCCTGCCGGACACAGCGGCAGCACGCTTCCCTTCAGGTATTCCACGACGCCGCGCATATCCACCGGGCTGGCGGCCACCTTCCGATTCTCCAGCGCCCACTGCTGGATTGCCCCGTCAATCTGCTTGAGGTTTGCGATGCAGGAGTTCTTCCGCGCCTGTTCCGGATTGGCGGCGAGCATTTGCGCCTGCTGCTGCATATTTTGCACGACCGATTGGTATTGCCCGCGCAGCGCCGCGTTCTCCGCCTGAACCTTTTGCGCCTGCTGGGCGACAGCGCGGAGCTGCGCGTTCTCCACCAGCGCCTTCTCGAACTGCCCCTTGTCCTGCCGCAGTTGCGTGACCTCGCCGCGCAGCCGGTGGACTTCCTCCGCCTCCTTCTTCAATTCCTCCACTTGCCGCGCCTGGGCACGGAGTTTCTCCACTTCCTTCGCGTCAACGGACTTGGCCTCCAGTTGGCCCACCTGTTCGCGCAGCACCACGATTTGCGCCTGCAACGCACCCCTCTCCTTTTGGGCATACACCATCGCCAAACCGGCTCCGGCGACAGCGGTGGCCAGACAAAGCAGCGCGGTGCGCGTGAAGCCGGCTGCGGCGCGGCAAAGCAAAATGTTCATGCGGGTCTGCCTGTGTATGACCGGATCCCACTGGATTGTCGAGCCTGCTGCGGCTCGCGACTACTTCACCGACTTGAGGAAGGCGAACAAGTCGCTGACCTGCTGCGGCTGCATCCCTTCGAGCAGGCCCTCGGGCATGATGGAAGTGCTGGTGAAGCCGGCCTGGCGCACGTTCGCGCGCGGGATGCGCTGGTCGGGCGTGTTGGGCTGGCGGAGGATGATGGCCGTCGTGTCCTCGGAGACGAACAAGCCCTCGACCAGCTCGTTGTCCCGGGTCTCGACGCGGAACTTGCGGTAGCCGCCCTCCATCGCGGCGTTGGGCGTGAGGATGTTGCGCAGCAGCGCCTCGACGCCCGTGAGGCCGACGCCGTCCAGCGCGGGGGCAATCTGCCCGCCCTTGCCGGCGTGCTGGTGGCAGGTGAGGCAAACGCTGGTGAACAGTTCCTGGCCGCGCGCAAGGTCGCCGGGCTGCTCCGCCAGCGCGCGGAACTTTGCGAATTTCTCGGCCTGCGCCTTCGCTTCCGCGGCGGTCAGCAAAGTGGGCGCGTCCGCCGCGAGGTCCACGCGGGCCTTGCCGTTCAGGCTGCCCCAGCTCGCGCCGGTGAAGTGCTGCGCCAGGCCGGTCGGGCGCGGCTCGCCCGCAAAGCTGCGGTCGAAGCTCTCGCGGATTTCCTCCACCGTGCGCGTGACGCTCCAAACGCGATACTCGCTGAACCAGCCCGCCGTGCCGCCCGCCGCCGGAATCGTCCGGCCCGCGTCAAGGCCGGTGAAGGTGTTCGTGTTCTTCGCCGTGCTCGCCGCGTCCAGCTCGCCGTTGATGAAGATGCGGAAGGTGCCCTGGGCATCGCGCGTCACGGCGTAGTGGGTCCAGGTGTCCGGCGTGGTCTTCTTCTTCGCGGTGACGATGTCGTGCTGCGGGCCGTTCACCCACACGCGGAACTGGCCCGCGTGAAAGTTCATGTCGAGCTGGCCGGGCGCGCCCAGGATGCCGTCCTTGTTGTCAATGCCCGCGTCGAGCTTCATCCACACCTCCACGGTGAACGGCCCGCTCAAGGTGAGCTTTGCGTTGATGAAATCCTCTTTGCCGCCGGAGAGCCGGAGCACGCGCCGGAACTTCCCGGCAAGGTCATGCCACAGCTCCTCCATCTGCGGGTCGCCCGCGAGCAGTGTGTGCATCCTCTCCAGCGCGGCGAGGCCGACCTCGTCGCGCTTCACCGAGCCGCCGCGCAGCGACGCGAGCAACGCCTGCGCGCCGGGCTTGGTGGCGGCAAGGCGTTCGGCGGAAGTCATGCGTTCGGCCGAATTCAGAGTCGGCCAGAGCACAAACAACTTTGCGGGAGCGTCGTAGCTCTTGGAAGCGGCGAGGGCGGCGAGGGCGGCTTCACGGGCCACCGGGTCACCTGCTCCGAAGACTCGTGTGAACAAACCGATTCGCTCTGAACGCAACGACGCCAGCGCACGCAGCGCTTCGCGCGCGTGCGAGCTGAAGTTGTAATAGCTCGCTGGCGCAGAAACGGAGTCAACGGGAGGCTTCGGGATAGTCGCTTCACGTTCAACTAGCCACGCAAGCTCCGGCTCAACTGCCTCCAGCCGGAACTCGCTGGCAAGTCGAATGCCCAAGGCCACGTCAGCAGTGGGAAAAAGGGTAGCCACCGCAACTTTCGAGGTGGCGGCTCCCGGCGGCGGAGGGCGCGGAACTGTAAGCAGAGCCTTCGTTGGCTCAACCAACAGCGGCGCGAGCTTCGCCGGGTCGAGGCTGGTGCGGAGCTTGAGCAACGCGTCGAGCGCGCCGGCGCGGGAGGCGGGGTTCGCCAGCGCAGACTTGAGCGCGTCCGTCACGGCTGGCTCGCCAAGCTGCGCGGTGAGGATGCGGATTTCCTCGTCCACGAGCGGGCGCTTCAACTCGGGCATCAATTGCGCGAGACCGAGCGCGGCGGACTTGGCGTCGAGCGAGAGCGTGGCGAGCAGGCGGTTTTCGAGAGGGAGCGATTTGCCTTCGGGCGAGGCGAGCATCGCGGCGGTGGCCTGCGGGTTCAGCTCCATCGCCCAGCGCGCGAGGTAACGCTCGAAGTCGCGGTCATACTTGTCCCATTCGCTGCCGGAGGCGAGGGGTTCACGGCCAAGCCCGGCGGCGAGGGCCATCACGCGCGGGCTGGCGTTGGGCACGCGGCGGAGCGCATCGCCAATGGCGGCGCGGACGCTTGGGTGCGGGTCGGCCGCGAGCGGCGTGGCGAGCGCGAGGAACTCCGCCTCGGCGCACGGCTGAACGGCGGCGAGGCGCGCGGCTTCGTGGCGGAGATTGGGGTTGGCGTCGGCGGTGAGCGAGGCAAGCAGGGCCGTCGGCAGTGGGGCAGGCTTCCAGCCTGTCTCTGCGGGCGTCTCGCCCGCGTTCGTGTTTTCGGTTCGCGGGCTGGAAGCCCGCCGAGGCAGGCGGGACGCCTGCCCCACCAGGCCCTCCAGCGCCCAGAGCGCGCCGAGGCGGCGGTCGGGCGAAGCGGTTTTGTCAGCGGCGATTTTCTCCAAGTCGGGCGCGACGGCGGTGGCGTTGCGGTCAATGAGTTCCAGCCACGCGAGGCGGGCGAGGCGCGAGTTCGCCGCGCCGAGCTGGGCGAGCAGTTCCTTCTCGGAAAGTTTGGTCAGGTCGGGTGGCGTGGCGGCAGCCTGGGCCGTGTGGCGCACTCGCCAGATGCGCCCGCGCGTCTTGTCGCGGTCGGGATGGTTTCGCGGCACCTCGTTGTGCGAGATGATTTTGTTATACCAGTC
>JACXTT010008607.1_pt1 | contig 14117 bp, 11 predicted proteins | sample 9270951 | NCBI WGS metagenome assembly JACXTT01 (sample SAMN15532306, study PRJNA645909) | rock metagenome | isolation source: weathered quartz diorite | place: Puerto Rico | collected 2017-06-21 | reverse complement strand
GGTGTCAAATCGAAAATCGCTTCAGGCGAAGAAATTAGCCCCGCGGCCGGGGCCGCGTCGAGGCAAGGTTTGGAGCGGGAGACGGGACTCGAACCCGCGACATCCAGCTTGGAAGGCTAGAGCTCTACCAACTGAGCTACTCCCGCTCAAGTCACTGTCGGACAAGCGGATGGTGGAGGGGGAAGGATTCGAACCTTCGAAGGCATCAGCCGGCAGATTTACAGTCTGCTCCCTTTGGCCGCTCGGGCACCCCTCCGGCATCAATTTACATTCCCAAGACGCCGCTGCCGCCGCTTACGCCTTCGAGCGGCCGCGAACGACTAAGCGAGGGCGTAGAAACCTCTAGCTGGCGAAGGGACTCGAACCCCCAACCGACTCATTACAAATGAGTTGCTCTACCAGTTGAGCTACGCCAGCACCAATGAGTTGCGATGCTCTCCGTCATGATGCCCCGCCAGCTCCATGGCCAGGGACTGGAGATCTCCGCAAGCCCGATGTTTACGGATGGCCGACCGACGCATGTCGTGCGGCACCCTACCGGGGTAGCCGGCCGCCTTGCAAGCTATGTCCCAGTGCCTCGCGAACGAGAATCGGAGGAAGTCAAGATGCCGGAGCGTCGATCGCCGGTCGTGGCGCTACTCGTGAACCCATGGTTCCTCACGGGCCGGTATTCGCCGCGGGCTGCATCGTCAACGGGATCCTGCCCGGCGGCGATCGTCGAAGTCATCCGCCGCGCGTCAGTGTTCGTTCGATCAAGACGGAGAAGTGGGACGCGGGGCCCGTAGTCGGGGGGAGGGCACGTGAAAGCCCCCGCCCAGCGACACCTAGCGGGGGCTGTTCCCGTCGAAGGTTACTTGCTGGCGGTCGGTGTGTACGGCGGCACCGCCAGAGACCGGACGTGCTTGAGGACGGCATGCATCTGGTCCTCGGTCAGGACGCCCTTCCAGGCCGGCATCGCTCCCTTGCCGTTGTGGATGACGGTGAGCAGCTGCTCGTCCGTCCGCGAGTTCATGTACTTGCCGTCCGTGTGGTCACGCGGCTTGGGATTCAGCGCGGCACCGCCGGGTCCATCGCCCTTGCCGTTCGGGCCGTGGCAGACGGAGCATTTCTCGGCGTAGATCTTCGCGCCTTCGTCGACGTTGCTCGCCACGGGCTCGGGGGTTGGCGTGGTGGCCTGCGTCTGGTTCTGGGTTTGAGTCGTGCTCGTGCCCGAACTCGTCTGCTCCGACTTGCCGCCGCAGCCGGCGAGCAGGGCGTTCCCCAACGTGAACAGTGCGACGAGGACAGCTACGGCTGAAATCGGGCGCGCGACCGCGCGCGAAGAGAGGGTATTCATGGGCGCGCACGATAGCATGGTGCCCAGACACGGGCAATAGACGTCGCCACCATCGAAAAGGCAGCCTCGCGTGTACTGAAGTCACGTCGGGCTGCCTCTTCCCGAGAAGTCAGGGAGTGACCGGGATGAACCCCACTGACTTCCCGGCTTCGTTGACCGGGCGTATTTGGTTTTTTTGGTGACGAACGAACAACACTACCTAACTGCTGACTGCCTACTGCTTACCGACTTCAGGTACTCTGAGCCGCGCTGGTCCTGCTCACCCCCTCTCGCGTAGTCCGTCAAGAACGTCAGGGTACGAGCCCCGAAAGCGTTTCTTCTTGGACGTCCTCGAGTCCCACCGGGGGACGATTCCGAGCGGCGCTCTTGCGCTAGTGGAGGTGCCGTCCTGCGCGCACCACCCGGAATCGAAGGCCCCGCTCCCCCTGGGGCCTTGCGATTGATCCAGGCCAGGCATTGCTGCCTGGTGCCCCCGTATCCGGCTTGTACGCACAGCACCTCGCGTGCCACGACGCTGCGGACCGAGCTCAGATCGGGCACGGTAGGCGCCTGGTACACTTGGACAACGAGTTACAGTCGCGCCGGACGACCACTGCTGATCAGGCGAGTTTCGTTCAGTGGCAGGAATGTTACGTTCGGCGGGTGACACTCGCGAGGCCACAGGGTAGCCATCACTTTCTGTGGCTTGTGATTACTGTGGTGACACACAATTTGGCCGCGACCGTAACAAGGGTTTCGGCACTGGCCGTGGAAAAACACGAGGCCCGGTCGCAGACGACCGGGCCTCGATTCCCCACGCGGGCGTGCCAGCGTCAGGGCAGGTGCAAGTTCAGGCGCTTGAGCCTCGCGTAAAGCGTCTTGCGGCTAACACCGAGCAGCTCGGCCGCACGGCTCTTGTTCCCGTGTGCCTCGGCATAAGCCTCGAGAATCGCGGCGCGATTGTCGCCCGCCGGCGCCCCGGATCCGTTCGCACGGGCCGCCGTGTGCGACAAGAACGGCATCAGCGACCCGGGCGTCACCGAAACGTCGCCGGCATGAAGTGCGGCAACCCGCTTCATCACGTTCTCGAGCTCGCGCACGTTGCCGGGCCACGCGTGCGCCAGCAACACCGACTCGGCCTCGGGCGACAGCCTCGGCCCACCCAACCCGCCGTAGAACGCCAGGAAATGGCGAGCCAGCGGAATCACGTCGTCCCGCCGATCGCGGAGCGCGGGAACGGCGATCTCCACCTCGTTCAGTCGGAACAGCAGGTCGCGGCGGAAGAGCTTGTCCTCGCCGGTGCGCAGGTCCCGGTTCGTGGCGGCGATGATCCGAACGTCGGCGCGCCGCACTTGCGATTCGCCGAGCCGCAGGTACTCGCCGCTCTCGAGGAATCGGAGCAACGTGACCTGGACGTCCGGCGGCAGCTCGCCCACCTCGTCGAGGAACAGCGTGCCGCTGTGGGCGGCCTCGACCAATCCGACGCCGTCGGCGTGCGCGCCCGTGAACGCGCCCTTCCGGTGCCCGAACAGCTGCGACAGCGCGAGGTCGGCGCGCAACGCACCGCAGTTCACGGCCAGGAACGGCTTGCCGGCGCGCGCGGACAGCGAGTGGATCGTGCGCGCCACCAGCTCCTTGCCGGTTCCCGTCTCGCCCGTGATCACCACGGACAGCTCCGTGCCTCCGGCCCGGCGCGCCAGGTGCTCGACCTGGTGCATCGCCTGCGAACAAGCGACCAGGCCCGGCGCACGGCTGCGCCGTCCCATGAGCGTCACCTGAGCGGCCGGGACGCCGTCGGACGTGGCGGAGCGGTTCAGCTCGTGCTCCGCGCGCTCGAGCCAGTACGGCGTCGACAGCGAACCGAACAACGCCGCGGCGCGATACAGGTGGCGTCTCGCCTGCACGGCATCCGGCGTCGCCCGCCCCAGCTCGAGGTAGGTCTTGCCGAGCTCGAGGCGCTCGTGCACCTGCTCGAGCAAGCCGGCGGCCACCGCCCACGATACCAACGCGTCGTCGAGGCGGCCGCGCGCCCACGCGATCGAGCCAGCGACGCGCTCCGCCACCGCGAACTCGAGGCGGTCGTCGGTCTGGCGCGCCAGACGGCTCGCGCGCTGGCAGGCCGATTCGGCGGCGTCGAGCCGGCCGAGCGCCAGCAGCGCCTCGGCGCGGCGGCGCTCGATCTCGACGACGAGATCGCCCTCAGGCGCGACGCGCTCGGCCTGACGCAGCGCCTCGTGATACCCCGTCAACGCCTCTTCGAATCGCCCGCGATCGTAGTTCAGCTCGGCCAGGAACTCCTGGGCGAGCACCTCTTCGCGCCGCGCCCCGCGCTGCCGCGCCTGCTCGAGCGCCCGCGCGAGCAACGTGCCGGCGTCCTCGAACCGGCGTTCGAGCCGCGCGACGTTGCCGGCGCCGATGGCGATGTTGATCGCCCGCAGCTCGTCGCCGATCTGAACCGCCACTTGCTGCGCCTGCGCGTAGTGCTCCGTCGCGCGCTTCCAGTCGCCGCTCTTCTGGTAGACGATGCCCAGGTTGTTCAGCGGCAGGAGCGTCTCGCCGAAGCGACCGGTGCGGCGGTGGATCTCGAGCGCCTGATGCATGTGGGCGGCCGCCGCCTCCCACTCGCACAGGTTCTTGTGGATGAGCCCCAGGTTGTTGCGCACGTGGGCCGCGCCGTTGTCGTCGCCCACGCGGCGATAGAGCGCCAACGCCTGCTCGTAGAGATCTCGCGCCTCGGCCAGATCGCCGCGCCGGTACGTGAGCTTCCCGAGCAGGTTGAGCGCCGTCGCCGACAGCGTCAGCTCGCCCGCCCGATCCGCGAGGTCGAGAGCCTGACGCGCCGTCTCGAGGCCCTCGTCGATGCGGCCGAGCAGGAACAACGCGTCGCCGGATTGCAGGTGCAACCGGCAGCGCAGCGGAACCGACGCGATCTGCGATTCTTCGGCCAGGATCTCGCGAGCCTGCGCCAGCGCGTTCTGGGGGTCACCCTGCAGCAATCGGCACGTGATGCACTTGCTGCAGAGACCGGCCCGACGATCGACGGGCAGCGCCCGCACCTCGGGGCGAGCCAACAATCGTTCGATGATCTCCAGCGCCGGCGTGTAGTGGTCCGCCTGCAGGTAGAGATCCGCCAGCATCTCCAGCTCGGTCAGAGCCGGCTCGCGTTCTCGGTCCGTTCCGGACGCGAGCCGCTCTTCCAACTGGGCAATGCGATTTACGTCGATGCCGGGCACGCAAATTCTCCGGTCAACGATCACTTCGTCGTAGCCGCGGGGGTCGCTAGAAGCGGAACGTGTACGCTCTCAACCCCTTCAGCACGATGCGAAGACGCCACATCCACGCGCCGTAGTTCGAAACGCGACCGTCACCCACGATCGGCGTTTCGCGCGACGGAGCCACGACCCTTTGCTCTCCGGGAACGATCTTCCGAGCAGGTCCCGACGGTGTGTCGGGATCCCCCTTGCCATCACCCGGCGGATCCGGTGTCGGAGAGCCGCCGCCGATGGAGCCCGTGAAGCCGCGTCCGGCCAGCATGGGGCTCGTGAGAAACGCCGCGACAAGCGCGAGCACGAGAGCCTTCTGCCGATGCTTGACGAACAGAGCCATTAGTCCTCTTTTTCTTCTTCGCCCCAGTCCAGTCCTAAGTCGATGAAACACGACCTCACGACTGAAACGCGAAAAGCGCGCCCGTCCGCTGGATACGGGGTGAAACGCGGCGCGCCCGGCACGGTCCGAAGCCGTCTGTAATACAGGCTAATTCGGACCCCCGATATGCGCAATAGTTTTCTAGGGCTTGACCGGGCTGCCGGACCCCCTGGCACGTCCCCGCTACCTCGACCTTAGGGCCGAGTTTGGGAGGGCGCGGCGGCCTGGGCCTCTTGCGGACCCTGGGGCGTGCCCCTCAGCCCTTGCGCTTGAGCTTGGGGCCCGCCGGACCGTCCTCGACCAGCACCCCCTGCTCGGCCAGCTTTCCCCGAAGCTCGTCCGCCCGAGCCCAATTCCGCGATTTTCGGGCGGTTTCTCGCTCCTGGGCGAGGGCGAGGACATCGTCCGGCCAGGACTCCCCCTGAGGGGGGCGCCAGAAGAGCCCCAACAACCTCCCGAGCCGCAGCATGGCCGCCGCGGCCGGACGAGCCTCCGTCTGGCCACCCTCGTCCAGGGCCCGGTTGATGTCCCGTGAGAGGTCGAACAGGTGGCCGATCGCGCGGGCGCTGTTGAAGTCGTCGTCCATCGCCTCGTGGAACAGGCGGTCGGACTCGGCGACGGCCTCGGCCAGCTCGCCGGGCGGCAGCCCCCCCTCCGCGACGTCCCAGGCATTTGCGCGCTCGAGCGGGAACCGCAGCCGCTGCAATGCGACGCCGGCCTCGCTCAGGCGCTCGTGGCTGAACTCGATCGGGCTGCGGTAATGCGTGGACAGGAGGTAAAAGCGCACCACCTCCGGGTCGACCTGCGCGGCGATGTCCTCGATGAAGAACAGGTGCCCCGCGCTCTTCGACATCTTCTCCCCGCTCAGGTTCACCATCCCGTTCTCGGTCCAGAAGTTCGCGAACGGCTTCCCGGTCGCCGCCTCCGACTGTGCGATCTCGTTTTCGTGATGCGGGAAGATCAAGTCCTGCCCGCCGCCGTGGATGTCGAAATGCTCCCCGAGGTAACGGATGCTCATCGCGGAGCACTCGATGTGCCAACCAGGACGGCCGGGTCCCCAGGGCGAGTCCCACGCGGGCTCGCCGGGCTTCGCACCCTTCCACAACGCGAAGTCGAGCGGATCGCGCTTGGCCTCTCCCACCTCGATCCGCGCCCCGGATCGCATGTCGTCGACGGAGCGGCCGGAGAGCTTGCCGTAGTCGGGCTTCCTCCGGACCTCGAAATACACGTCACCGTTCGCGGCGTACGCGAACCCTCGTTCGATGAGCGTCGTGATCAGGGCGATGATCTCGCGGATGTGCCGGGTGGCGCGGGGGTAGTGCGTCGCGGGCATGATGTTGTGCAGGTCGGCAAACCGCAGATACGCCTCGATGTTTCGCTCGCTCACGGCCTCCCAGGCGACGCCCTCGCGATTCGCGCGCTCGATGATCCGGTCGTCGATGTCGGTGAAGTTGTAGACGTAGGTGACGTCGTACCCCAGGTGCAACAGGTAACGGCGCATCACGTCGCCCGACAGCGACGCGCGGATGTGCCCGACATGGGGCTTGTCCTGGACGGTCATGCCGCAGACGTACATGCCCACGCGTCCCGGCGTCAGCGGCGTGAAGTCGCGCTTGCCGCCCTTCAGCGTGTCGTAGATCCGAAGCCCCATGAGCCGTCTCCCGGTCCGATCTCAGCGGTGCTCGCGCCGCGAGGAGTCACTTCTCCGCGGCTGTGTCCGCCCGATACACCGCCAGCGCGATCCCCGCCTCGAGCAGCGCGTGATGCAGCAGGCGTCGGAGCTCGCGCGCGGCGCTCCCCGAGTCCACTCCCGGCCGCGTGCGTGCGGAGACCCTCAATACCATGCCGCGTTCGGTCAGCGATTCGATGCCCCACACCTCGGCCGGATCCAGCAACCGATCGCGCCAGAGTTTGTCGGCATTGAACTCCGCCACGGCGGCGCGGCAGGCCTGGAGCGCCCGCTCGCCGTCCGCGTCGGGTGCGACCGTGACGTCGGCGGTCGCGCGATTCCAGCCGCGGCTCCGGTTCGTGACCGTGCGGATTTCGCCGTTCGGCACGAAGCGCAGGAACCCTTCCCCGTCACGCAGCGTGGTGGAGCGCACGGCGATGTCTTCCACGGTCGCCGGGACGCCGTTGAGCTCGATCACGTCACCCACCGAGAACTGGTTCTCGGCCAGGATGAACAATCCCGAGATGACGTCGCGAATCATCGTCTGCGCGCCGAAGCCCACGGCAACGCCCAGCACTCCAGCACCCGCGAGCAACGGGCCGACGTTCCAGCCCAGGACGTCGAGCCCGTGGATCAGCGCTCCGGCGCCCACGGCCGTCGCGATCACGCTTCGCACCAGGCGGCCGAGCGTGCGGGCGCGCGCCAGCGCGTAGATGTGGCCGCCGCCCGCTCGACCGATGAAGCGCTCGATGCGATTCGCGACCACGAACAGCAGCCACAGGAGGGCGAACGCCACGATCGCGGTCACCGCGAGCCGCAGGCCGATCTCGCCCAACCGCTCGGTGGGCGGCAGCATTCGGCGCAACGCGGAAGAGCTGTCTGGGAACATGCGAGGCGTCCGGAACCGGCCGCGGGCCGCCGCCTCGCCGCCGGAAGACGGTGCTCAGATCAGCCCGTCCACGGTCTTGCGGTCGAGCCGCTTGACCACGGCCACGAGCAGCTTCACGGTCTTCTCGAAATCGCGCCGGTCGATGATGCTGACGTGGCTGTGGATGTAGCGGGAGGCCACGCCCATCGCGATGCTCGGCACGCCTTCGGCGTTCACGTGGAATCGGCCGGCGTCGGTCCCGCCGCGCTCGACCGACTCGAACTGCAGCTCGATCTTGAGCTTCTTCGCCGTGTCGATCACGAGGTCGAGCAACCGGCGATTCGGGATCGCGCTCGCATCGTAGATCACCACCAGCGGACCGCCGCCCAGCTTCTCATCGCCCTCGGTGCCCGGGATGTCGTGGGCGATTCCCACGTCCAGCGCGAACGCCACCTGCGGCGCGACCTTGTAGACGGAAGTCTGGGCGCCCCGCAGACCGACTTCCTCCTGCACCGTCGCGACGGCGATCACCGTGTTCGGGTGCTCCACGCTCTTCAGCCCGCGCAACGTCTCGGACGCGATCGCGCAGCCGATGCGGTTGTCCCACGCCTTGGCCAGCAACAGATTCGGGTTCGCCATGACCGTGAATTTCGAATCGGGGACGATGGGATCCCCGGGCCGGATGTCGAGTCGCTTACGGACGTCCCAGTCCGACTGGGCGCCGACGTCGATGAACATCTCGCGCAGCTCGAGCACCTTCTTGCGGTCCTCGTCGCGCAGCTCGTGCGGGGGCTTCGAGCCGACGACGCCGACGACGTCGCCCTTGCGGGTGCGGATGATCAGGCGCTGCCCCAGCACGACGTGCCCCCACCAACCCCCCAGCCCGAGGAACTTCACGAACCCGTCCTTGGTGATGGACTTCACCATGAATCCGACTTCGTCGAGATGGCCGGCCAGCATCACGCGCGGGCTGCCCGCGGGACCCTTCTTCTCGCAGATGAAGCTGCCGAGCCGGTCCTGGGACATCGTGCCGTAGCCCTTGAGCCGCCGCCCCATGACCGCGGCCACCTCGTGCTCGAACCCCGGCACGCCGTGCGTATCCACCAGCTCCCTCAGGTAATCGAGTGTCGCATCCATAGGCCGTACCCCAGAGGTCAGGACGCCGCGCGCGTTCCGGTCCCGCGCGGCGTCGGAGCGTGACGACGGCGCCATTCCGCTTGCGCCAGTTCCAGCATTCGCGCGACGAGTTGATCGTAGCTGAGCCCCTTCGCCTTGGCCGCCATCGGCACCAGGCTGGTGGGCGTCATGCCGGGAATCGTGTTCACCTCCAGGCAATAGGGTTCGTCCTGCGGGCTGAGCCGGAAGTCCACGCGCGACACTCCGGCGCAGTCCAGCGCCTGGGCCGCCCGCAGCCCCAGCTCGCGAATGCGCCGCGCGAGCGGTTCGGGCAGGTCGGCCGGGCAGAAATACTCGCTGGCCCCGCTGGTGTACTTCGATTCGTAGTCGTAGTGCCCGCCTTTCGGACGGATCTCGACGATCGGCAGCGCCTCGTCCCCGAGCACGGCGACCGTCAGCTCGCGGCCGGGGATGAACTGCTCGACCAGGGCCTCGCGACCGTACTCGAACGCCGTGTCGAGCGCGGCCGGCAGATCCTTGGCCTCGGTCACCACGGTCAGCCCGACGGTCGACCCCTGCTCGTTGGGCTTCACGATCAGCGGGTAGCCTCCGAGCGCCGTCGCGTCCACGGTGTCGAGCCTGCCGGCGCCCACGAGCTGCCATCGCGGCGTCGGGACCCCCACCTGCTCGAACACGCGCTTCGACATCGCCTTGTTCATCGCCAGCGCGCTGGCCAGCACGCCCGAGCCGGTGTACGCACGACCCGAAAGCTCGAGCAGAGCCTGGATCGTGCCGTTCTCACCGGCGCCGCCGTGAAGCGCGATGAACACCACGTCGGCCTCGCCGAGCGCGCGCGCGTCCGCCACCGCGCGGACCGACACGTCCGGCAGGTTCGTCTGGGCCTGCGGGCCCACGAGCTTCGCGGACGCGGTCTCGCCCGATCCGATCAAACGGCCGTCGGCGGCGTCGATCGCCGTCACGTCATGGCCGAGGTTCCGCAAGGATTGCGCGATGCCGTGCCCGGTGCGCAGCGAGATCTCTCGCTCCGCCGAACGGCCGCCCATCAAGAGGACGACTTTCACGTCGGTGACTCTCCCGCGTCCGTGGTCCCTTCACCGTGAGCTGGAATCGAGCGGAGTCGCTCGAGCGTTCGGGGACGGCCCAGCGTTTCCCCGAGCACCTCGATGATGACGGGCAGCTCGGGCCCATGAGTTCGTCCGGTCAGAGCTGCCCGAAGGGGCTGGTACAGCTCGCGGCCACGAACTCCCTGCTGTTTACCAACCGACTGGATCAGGGATTTAACCCCGTCTCCCGTCCAGTCGGCAAGTTCCTCGAGCCCGTTCGCGGATGCTCTCGCGATCTGCACCGCACGGGCATCAAACAGCCGGGCGATATCGGCCCCGTAGTGAACGTTACCTATGAACGGCGCGATTTCCGTGGTCACGTCCGCCAACGTCGTGAGGTTGCCCCTCACCCCCTCCAGGAGCCGCACGAGCTTCTCTCGCGGAAGCGCCGCCGCCGCAGGCAGCAGGTACTCCCGAGCCCACGCGAGCAACGTCGCTCCGTCCGCGTGATGAAGGTAGTGGGCGTTGACCCACCGCAGCTTGTCCGGGTCGAACACCGAGCCGCTCTTCCCTACGCGCTCCAGCGAGAACGCCTCGAGCAGCTCGCCGCGCGTCATCAGCTCGCGGTCGTCACCCGTGTGAAACCCGAGCAGCGCGAGGTAATTGACGAGCGCCTCCGGCACGTACCCGGCCCGGCGCCAGTCGCCCACCGCCACGGCGGCTTCACCGTCGCGCTTGCTCATCTTGCTGCGATCGCGGTTCAGAATGAGTGGGACGTGGGCGAACGCCGGGGGATTCTCGCCCAGCGCGGCGTACAGCATTAGTTGCCGCGGCGTGTTCGCGAGGTGCTCCTCGGCGCGGATCACGTGGGTCATGCGCATCGCCGCATCGTCGACGACCACCGCGAAGTTGTACGTGGGCAGCCCGTTCGACCGCAGCAGCACGAAGTCGCCGACCATGCCCGCCGGGAATCGCACCTCGCCGCGCACCAGGTCATGGAGCACCCAGTCGCGCGGCTCGACCGCGAACCGCACGCTGCTCGCGCGACCCTCACGTTCGCGCGCCGCGCGCTCCTCGGGCGTGAGCCGGCGACAGGTGCCGTCGTAATGCGGAGTGCGGCCGGCGGCGAGGGCGGCCGCGCGGCGCTGCTCGAGCTCCGCGTCGGTGCAGTAGCAACGGTACGCGAGACCCGCGGCGAGCAAGCGGTCGGCTGCCGCGCGGTAGCGGTCGAGCCGCTCGCTCTGGCGATAGGGACCGTGGGGACCGCCCACGTCCGGACCTTCGTCCCACGCGAGGCCGAGCCATCTGAGGTCGTCGAGCACGCCGGTCTCGCTCTCCGCGGACGAGCGCTGGACGTCGGTGTCCTCGATCCGCAGCACGAAGGCGCCCCCGTGCTGGCGCGCGAACAGCCAGTTGAAGAGCGCCGTTCTCGCCCCGCCCACGTGCAGCCAGCCCGTGGGGCTCGGGGCGAAGCGGACGCGAACCGGAGCCGTCGTCACGACGTGTCCCTCGGGTGCCGATCGCCGAGGCCCGGGCCCCGCGTCATGGCAGCTCCACCATGGCCACCGCGCAGGCGGCGAGTCCCTCGCCGCGGCCCAGCGCGCCGAGGCGCTCGTTCGTCGTGGCCTTGACCGACACGCGCCCGGCGTCGACGCCCAGCGCCTCGGCGACGTTGGCGCAGATCCGCTCGCGCGCGGGCGCGAGCCGCGGACCCTCGGCGATCAGGGTCATGTCGACGTTGACGACGCGAGCGCCTTTGCCCTCGAGCAGCGAGCGGATCCGCCGGAGTAGCTCGAGGCTCGATGCGTCCTTCCAGCGCGCCTCCGCAGGCGGAAAGTGGGTGCCGAGGTCCCCCAGCGACGCGGCGCCGAGCAGCGCGTCGCCCACGGCGTGCAGCAGCACGTCGGCGTCGCTGTGGCCTTCGAGGCCCCAGTTCGAATCGAAGCGCACGCCGCCCAGGATCAGCGGACGCCCCGGCGCCACCGGGTGGATGTCGTACCCGAACCCCACGCGCCGCTCCACGTCACGCCTCCGCGCGCCGCGCCGCCAGGCAGGCCTCGGCCAGCTCGAGGTCGCGTGGGCGCGTGATCTTGAAGTTCATCGGATCCCCCTCCGTGAGGTGCACGCGCAGCCCCAGCGCCTCGACCAGCGCCGCGTCGTCGGTGGCCAGGCCGTGAGCCTCGGCGTGGGCTCGCTCGAGCCAGTCCCGCCGGAACGCTTGCGGCGTCTGCGCGCGCCACAGCCCGGTGCGCGGAACCGTCTGCTCGATGGTCTGAAGCGTCCCGCGCTTGAGCGTGTCCTCGAGCGCCACCGCCGCGATCGCGGCGCCGTGGGCGGCGGCATCCGCGACCACGCGGCCAATCAGCTCCGGCGTCACGAGCGCGCGGGCGCTGTCGTGGACGGCAACCAGGTCGAAACCGGGCGGCAGCACCGCGAGCCCGCTCGCCACCGAATCCTGACGCTCACGGCCGCCGGGTGTCCACGCCGCGATCCGCGCCTCGGTCAGCGACGCGCCGGCGACGGCGGGCTTGAGCTGAGCGGCGTCGCCGACGACGACGATCGCCTCGATCGCGGGACAGCGCTGCAGGGCCTCGAGGCTCCAGGTGAACAGCGCGCGTCCGCCGAGGGCGATCAACGCCTTCACGTCGCCTCGGCCCAGACGCTCGCCGCGGCCGCCGCACAACAGGATCGCGGCCGCCTTCATGCGATGCGCGCCACGCGCCCGCCGCTCATGCGCACCAGCTCGTCGGGGGTCAATCGGAACAGCGAGTTCGGGTGCCCCGCCGCGGCCCACAGCTCCTTGAGCTGTAGCAGGTCCTCGTCGATGAACGTCGTCATCGGCCGCGCGTGGGCGATCGGCGGCACGCCGCCGATGGCGAAGCCGGTGACATCGCGCACGAACGCCGCATCGGCACGGCCGATCGGCTCGCCGACCAGCGCCACCACCTTGGCCTCGTCGACGCGATGGGCGCCGCTGGTCAGCACCAGCACCCCGCGATCGCCGCGCGTCGTGCGGAACACCAGCGACTTGACGATTTGCGCCACCTCGCAGCCGGCTTCCCGCGCGGCGTCGGCCGCGGTGCGCACCGGGACGACCAGCTCGAACACGGTGTTCGCGAACCCGAGCCGCCGGATCTCGTCCTGCACGCGCTGAGCGCTCGCGCTGAGCGGCGTGGTTGGGCTCGTGCTCACGAGCGCACCGCCTCGGCGCCCGTCTCGGCCCCGGGTCGCGGCGGTGCCACGCGCTCTCCGAGCAGGGCCTCGATCGCATCGCGCAACGTCGCCAGCGGCACGATCTCGAGCCCCAGTCCACGCGCGTCCTCGGCCTGCGCCACCGGCACGCCGGCGCGGACGAAGCCGATCTGCGCCGCCTCGCGCACGCGCGCTTCGAGCCGGGACACGCGCCGTAGCTCGCCCGAGAGCGACACTTCGCCGGCGAGCAGCGTGCCGTCGCGCACCGGCCGGGCGCGGAACGACGACGCCACGGCCAGTGCCACGCCCAGGTCGGTGCCCGGCTCGTCGAGCCGGATCCCGCCCGTCACCGTGACGAACACGTCGTGGCGCCCGAGCCTGAGCCCGACCCGCCGTTCGAGCACGGCGAGCAGCACCGCCAGCCGGCGCGGGTCGAATCCGTTCGTGACCCGCTGCGGCGTGGCGTAAAACGACGACGACACGAGCGCCTGCACTTCGACGAGCAGGGGCCGCGAGCCCTCGAGGCTCGCGACCACCGCCGATCCGGGCTCGCGACGGGCCGATTCCGACAGGAACGCGAGCGACGGATTGGCGATCTCGCGCAACCCGGCATCGCTCATCTCGAACACCCCGAGCTCGTTCGTCGAGCCGAAGCGATTCTTGGCGGCGCGCAACACTCGGTAGTGCTGGTACCGCTCGCCCTCGAGGTACAGCACCGCGTCGACCATGTGCTCGAGGACGCGCGGTCCCGCGACCGCGCCGTCCTTCGTGACGTGGCCGATCAGAAACACCGTCGTGCCCGTGGACTTGGCGAAGCGGAGCAACGTGAGCCCGCACTCGCGCACCTGCGACACCGACCCGGGCCCGCCCTCGACCTCGGCCCGCGACAGCGTCTGGATCGAGTCGACGATCACCACGCCTTGCGGCATTCCGCTCGCCGCCTCGAGTGCGGTGTCGAGGTCGGTCTCGCACAGGATCATGAGCCCCGCGGGCACCGGGCCGAGCCGGCCGGCGCGAAGCCGCACCTGCCGTTCGCTCTCCTCGCCAGCGATCATCAGTACCGGCGTGCCGGCGCCCGCGAGCGCGAACGCCGCCTGCAACAGCAGGGTGCTCTTGCCGATGCCCGGATCGCCGCCGACGAGGATCAGCGAGCCCGCGACGATGCCGCCGCCCAGCACTCGGTCCAGTTCGCCGAGACCGGACGAGGCGCGGGCGACGTCGGGCGTCTCGACCGCCACGAGCGCGCGC
>JACXTT010008606.1_pt1 | contig 14118 bp, 13 predicted proteins | sample 9270951 | NCBI WGS metagenome assembly JACXTT01 (sample SAMN15532306, study PRJNA645909) | rock metagenome | isolation source: weathered quartz diorite | place: Puerto Rico | collected 2017-06-21 | reverse complement strand
ATCATAGTATTTTCTATGTCGTTGGGGTCAATACGTTAGAAAGCCATTTTTTGATGTCACCCATTCCCGCATAACTATGAACTGCAAAGAAAAAGCATCCAAAGCTCCGTATTCCAAACAAGCTCAAAATATTGACGGGCCTACAATGGTACTAAGCGATGCTGAAAATCTTTGTGCTTTTGCCCGCTTTTGTGATCCTGAAGGAAAGATCTGGAGTCTGATTGAAAAAACAGATGATCCTAAAATCCGTGACCTTGTTATACGTGAGGCAATGCACTGTCCATCTGGCAGACTGACTTTACATGAGAAGAAAACTGGCAATGAAATTGAACACAAACTTGCACCATCTATTGGTGTGATAGAAGATCCGCCAATGAAATGCAGTGGCCCACTCTGGGTGCGAGGTGGGATAACTATAGAATCTCATGACGGTACACGTTATGAAACACGCAATCGTGTAACGCTTTGTCGTTGTGGAGCTTCACAGAACAAACCATTCTGCGATGGTTCCCATGCAAGTATAAAGTTCAATGATGGTATGATTACTTGAGTGATAACATCACAAACGGAATTCTCATCCAATAAGTTCTTGTAACTAAAGATTCGTTTGATATTTGGTAAGAAGTTATGACAAAACCAAAAATACTTGCATTTGCAGGGAGCACCAGAACAGGTTCGTTTAACAAAAAACTAGTCAAAATTGCAGCTGACGGCGCCTCAGAGGCTGGAGCAGATGTCACTGTTATAGACCTACATGATTTCCAAATGCCGCTCTATGATGGTGATCTAGAAAAACAAGAGGGAATCCCGCAAAGCGCGCAGAAGCTAAAGGAGATAATGCTATCACATCAAGGGTTTCTGATTTCTGCACCCGAGTATAACAGCTCCATTTCAGGAGTCTTGAAGAACACCATAGATTGGACATCACGTCAATCTGGCAATGAGATTCCCCTAGCTTGCTACAAGGGAAAGGTTGCTGGAATAATGAGTACTTCCCCTGGGGGATTGGGAGGACTGAGGGGTTTGGTCCATGTTCGTGCAATCCTTGAAAATATTGGCGTTCTAGTAATACCAGAACAAATAGCTGTAGCAAAAGCACACGAAGTATTTGACTCCGATGGAAGCATGAAAAATAAAGATCAGGAGCTGCATGTAAAAAAAATTGGCGCGAGTGTTACCAAACTATTGATGGCATTAAACACGGTCTAGCTCATATTTTCTTGAAACTAGTAATACTTTTATCGTTAGAAGCTCATTAATTTAGAGCGAATTCATGTGACCATTGAGGAAAACATGCAACTGATGAAAACATTGGATGATGCATGGAACAATCAAGACTGGGACACCTTCAGCAAACGTCATGCCAAACATACTGCAGTGTTTTGGCCGGGTCAACCAGAACCCACAAGAGGAGTGGAGGCTCATAAAGCTGAGTGCATTGAGTTTTTCAAGACTTTTCCTGATAATCATATTTTTAATAATCCATACAAAGTATTTTTTGGTCAAGGGGATTGGACATGCTCAATTGCAAAATTTATTGGAACTATGAAGGGTCCAATGAAAGACCGCGTAGGGAAAATGATTCCTCCAACGAATAAAAAGTTTGAAGTCGAGTTTTGCACTGTTGCTCACTGGAAGAATGGACAGATTGTTGAGGAAAAGCTCTTCTACGATTTGGTGGGACTGATGAAACAGATTGGCCTTACGTGAATAAAATATTTGGATTTATTGTATTATTTTGATTATTTCTTTTCAAACTTGATTATTTCATTATCGATAAAACTCTGGAAATCAGGGTCGAACCATTTCTCCGGATGTATGATTGTTCTCCAGGACTCACTTATTGTTCCTTCAGAAAAAGCACTCCTCATCCATCGCATCCATCCTGCCCATTCATTGTCACTGAGGACCTTTCTCTGGCGCATATGAAATGCATGAGCGCATACGTATAGAACATAATATGTAAAGACTAGTTCTGGTAGCATGCTTGTTTGAGTCTTGTTGAGGACCTTTACCAACTCTGGGCGGTTAACTAACATCTCGCCTATCCCGTGAATCTTATCATCCAAATCATTGAGAACATTGGTTTCAATATCTAGAGAGACACTTTTCACTCCTTGCCTTGAAAAATAAAAGATCACAAACAAGGTTCCTATGATTCCAATTGCTTCTGCCAAGCTAATCCATTCAGACAGAGAGAGCTCCGCCATGTTCAAGTTGAAACAAGATAGGCGTTGATTATAAGGTCCTTGTACACATGCCGTTGATTTTCTAGTGCAAAATCTTCAGTCTGACTATACACTCCTGATATTAATGGGGCCGGTGGGAGTTGAACCCACGACCTCTAGCACCCCAGGCTAGCATCATAACCAAGCTAGACAACGGCCCCTCAAGTTGCTGGCTATAGTTGAAATTATTAAATTGTGGGATTAGATTCTCAGCAAACTACACCGAAAAACTAGAGCCACCTTTCTAGTCTTTCTCTTTCAAACTTTTCCTTTTCAGCAAAATGATCTTCTGATGGCGATTGCAGTTGGGTTAGCGGATTAGGACTTGCAAACATCTCGACTTGAAGATATCCAGCAATTTTCTTGCCTGTTTCCAAAAAACACCCGCCCTTTCCATCAAAGATTGCACTCTCTAGTTCTTTTTTTATTTGTGAAATGATGTTTCTTGCAACAGTAACACCCTGGCCTTCGGCAAATATGCCTGCCTTTGGTACTGCTATCTTGTCAGTTACCATTATCTGATTTACATCTCCTATGGCATAGACATTGTCATAACTTGTCTTGCAGGTTCTATCTACCTCTATGAATTTCCCATTTGGTACAAATCCCGATTCAGCCACTACTGATGGTACTTTGTGTGGAGGAATTGCGATTAGTACATCAAAATTTGTCTCGCCATTTTCAAATTTCAGCTTGCCTGGTTCTACTGCAATCGTTTTGTGATTGCCATGAAACTCTATCTTCTTTGATTGTAGTATCTGTAAAATCTCTTCACTCACTTGAGGACCACCAGCAGGAAGAGTAATCGGAGTTGGACTGTAAAAGTCAATTTGAATAGAATCACTTGTTCCAGTCTCTTCTAGAATGGACCTTATGAGAAGAGCTGCCTCATATGGTGCTGGAGGGCATTTGTAGGGAAGGGCCATAATCGCTATGGCAATCTTGCCTGAACTCATTTTCCGTACTGTATCACGAATTTTTGGGACGTCTTGCAGTTCGTACAAAACAAGCCCGTTCTCTTTTAGGCCTGGGATCTGTTCTGGTGCAAGCTCCACACCTAATGCTATTATGAGATAGTCATAGTGAAACTGCCGGTAACTTGTCCGTACTGTCTTTTTGGTAGGATCAATCCTTACTACCTCTTCGTTGACAAATTCTATACCTTTTCTTGTAACATTTTCTAGAGGCCTTTTAGACAATTCAAACTCTCTGGTGCCATTAAGAATCCAAAGTTTGACTAGATCCATCATGAACCAATCTTTTCTATCGATTATGGTAATTCGTACATCTTGCCGAAGGTTTTCTCTAAGTTCATTTGCAGCTGCAAGACCACCAAATCCTCCACCTAAAATTATGATGTTCGTTGGTCTTATGCCAAAACACCGGAAGCTATCTTTCTTGAGTAGTTGGCCTTACTGTTATCTCATTTACACTCATGTGTGGTGGAGAATCAACTGCAAAGATTATCGAGTTTGCAATATCTTCTGCATGCAAGGCCTGAATTGATTTTGAATGTTTTACAAAAGCTTCTAGTGATTTGTCAGTTATGGTATCCGTAAGCTCTGTTGCCACTATTCCAGGTTCTATTGTTGTGACTCGGATGTTGTTTCGAGTAGATAGTTCCTGTCTTAGTCCTTCGCTAAATGCACGTACTGCATATTTTGTTGCACAATAAACGCTTCCTGCAGGAAAGACTATTCTTCCTGCAACAGATGAGATGTTTACAATGTGACCGGAATTTTGTTTAATTAAATGTGGAATCGTCGCAGCGGTACAGTACAGCACACCTTTGATGTTGACATCAACCATCTGATCCCATTCTTCAACTTTGAGATTTTTTACAAAACTCAAAGGCATCAGACCTGCATTGTTAACCAGTATATCGATTCTGCCCCATTTTTTTACCGCAGAATTAATCAGGTTCTCACAGTCGTTGCGTTTTGTTACGTCACATGATACCGTGATACATTCGCCGCCAAGTTTTTCAATTTCTTTTTTGAGTTGTTCCAACTTTTCTGCTCTTCTGGCACCTACCGCAACCTTTGCACCAGCCTTTGCCAGCGCCAAGGCAGTTGCATATCCAATACCGCTACTTGCTCCAGTTACTACAGCTACCTGATTTTTTATCATGCAGAAATCATTTTTCATCACGACACTTTGCGTAAATAAGTTTTCTCAATCAATACGCCGGTAAATTAAAGGCTGCGATCATGACAAGTATTATTGTTCCTTAACACTAATTTAGTATTATAATTAATTGGAATCATGGAACAGTTTGACTGCGCCTATTGTGGTGAAAGGCAAGAATTGCCCTTTCAATGTAACTATTGCAACGACAAATTCTGCGCAGAGCACAGATTGCCAGAAGACCATAGATGTGTAAAGCTCCACCAGATAAGAGCAAAAAAATTTGGAGAAAACAAGGTCCAAAGAAGAAAGGGGATTGGCAGACCTAGCTTTATCAGGCGAGTCTTTGGTAAATTTAGCTAGTACAGAGCTTTTTCCGGATTAAGTTTTGAAACCTTGGCTTGATAGAATAGTGCTACTGCTAATGCCATCAGAACAAGAGCCGTTAGCCAATGTGCTGCATGCATGGTAAGATATGCTATTCCAAGTCCTACACACATTATAGCTTGCGTCAAAAGTTTAATCCAGTTTGCAATCTTGGCAGCTCGGCACGTTATCTCTATGACAAGCAACCCAACAACTGGATAGAGTATGACAAGAAAGTAACTGCCAAAGTCTATACTATCATCCATATGGATGATATTTACAAAATCTTGTCTAATTTCTAGTCTTCCCAGCTTATCTTGGCTGCTATTTTCTTGCCTACGAGGGCACGGGCATTCTCAAATGGCAAGGTAGCCACATCTTCTGCCGCAAATGGCCCATATGTATGAAGATCTGTTCCCACTATCTGGTCAATAGATTTGAGAAATCGCACCACGACAGACCTTGACCTGTGGTTTCTTGCCACAGTCTCAAGTAGTTTTAGTCTGCCGTTTAGTGTTGCAGATAAAATAGTTTCCTTGCGCAATCTAAACTCGTCTTCAGAATCCAAGATGAATCTTTCTTCATCAAGGAGATTAGAGTAATCAAGATCTTCAGAGTTCTTTGCCTTTTCAATTCTAATTTTCAAAAGAAGCGAAGTCATTTCTGTTATGATCTTAACAAGCGAGTCTTTGATTTTCGATTCTATTCCATCATAGTCTTGGTTCTTCAAGTTTCCAAGAAACGCTGCTATGTCACCATAGAGTTTAGGATCTATTTCTTGAACTGTGTCGTTCTCTGCTTCTCTAAGTAAAATAGCATACAACGAATTTACATCAATCTTTTTTGTTTCCGACATTTGCACACCCAACAATGCTTAAATCATAGACTCCTTTGTGTTATGATCAAGGTGCAAAATTGCCATATAAAGTGATTGGTGGGGAACCAGTACCAGTTTCTTATTCGGCTGATGAGGTTTTTGCAAAGATAAAACACGATCAGATCAAGTTCATCGATCTACAATTTACAGGTTTAAGAGGAAGGTTTCATCATACTACAATTTCTTCAAGCCTCTTTACCCCCCAGCAGATGCAAGATGGTTTACCAAAGCTTGATGGTTCCTCAATTGTCGGATTTGCCAATATCGATGATTCCGATATGGTTCTCAAACCAGATCCCAATACGTTTGCGCCAATTCCATGGATGCCAAACTCAAAGACTGCAAGACTAATTTGTGATGTGTACTGGGGATGGGGCAAGGGCAGACTAGAAAAAGACCCTAGATGGATAGCACAAAAGGCAGAAAAATATCTCAAGACGCAAGGATTTGACAACAGCTATTGGGGTCCAGAAGTAGAATTCTTTGTATTTGATAGGATCCAATGGGATGTTCTTACACCCTACAAGGGTCAGTCATATTCAATCGAGTCAAAAGAGGCCCCCTGGAATCAGGAAGGGAAAGGCTACCCGATGGCGCTGAAAAAAGGATACTACCCAAGTACTCCGGCAGATACATTAACCGAGTTTAGAAACGAGTGTGTCGAATGCCTCAATGAATATTTTGGAATCTTGTGCGATAACCATCATCATGAAGTAGCTACGGCAGGGCAGTGTGAAATAGACATAAGATATGACACACTAACAAATTCTGCCGATGGTGCCCAAACCTACAAGTATGTTGTAAGAAACATTGCCAAAAAATATGACAAGGTGGCTACAATGATGCCAAAGCCTATTTCTATGGATGCAGGCTCCGGAATGCACACAAACGTGAGTCTGTGGAAAGATGACAAGAACATATTCTTTGACAAGGACGATAAAGAAGAGATAAGCCAGACGGCAAGATACTTTTGTGGAGGAATCATGAATCATGCAAGAGCATTATCTGCAATTGTTGCTCCTACAACAAACTCTTACCATAGACTAGTTCCAGGGTATGAAGCTCCGGTGTATATTGCTTGGAGCGCAAGTAACAGGTCTGCAATAATTAGAGTTCCTGCTCATTTCAAGGGAGAAAAATATGCAAAGATAAAGAGGTTAGAGTTTAGAGCACCAGACCCCTCGTCTAATCCGTATCTTGTATTTGCAGCTGTCCTTGCAGCAGGATTAGACGGTATCAAAAAGAAACTAGACCCGGGTGATCCAGTGCATGAAGATATTTACAAGATGACAAAAGCTCAGCGTGATGCCAAAGGAATCAAGGATCTACCGGCTACTTTGGGAGAGGCATTAGACGAGCTTGAAAATGATAGAAAGTTCTTGTCTCCAATATTTTCAAATGAAACGATAGATACTATTGTTGAGATAGAAAGAACTGATGATCATGAGATCTCAATTAGACCTCATCCACACGAGTTCTATCTTTATTTTGATATCTAGACTCTACCAATTGCTGCATATACTAGGAATAGCGCAATTGCAGTGAGGGCAAGGCCAATTATAAGATAGGGCTTTCTGTGTTTTTCAGTAGTTCCAGCCTTGTATATCGAAACAGTTCCAGCCAAGCCTACAAAAAGAATCAAGGTTCCAATTATTACGTTATCCCAGCTAGAGTGAGTAATAACAGGATAAAACGCGCCAGAAAGCAACGCAAAGAAAACTGCCAAGTAGATGTATCTTGCACCAGTTAGGATCTTTTTGCTGCCCAGTTGCATATCTTGCGTATCTAGAATACTCAAATAAACTTTTGATTAGAAAAAGGATTTTCTTATTCCATGTCCATGGGTGGCATTCCGCCCATACCACCCATTCCGCCCATACCACCCATTCCGCCCATACCACCCATTCCGCCCATACCACCCATTCCGCCCATGCCTTCACCGCCTCCGGGTGGTCCTGCGCTTTTAGCAATTGCAATGACATCATCAATTCTTAGTATCATTGATGCTGCTTCAGTTGCCGATGAGATTATCTGATTCTTGACTGATAACGGTTCAAAGATGTCAGTAGAGTGCATGCTTACAACTTGACCTTTCATGGCATCTATGCCAGTCCACTTGTTTCCTTTGAGTTGCTTTGAGCGAAGAGATGTAAGGGTATCAATTGGGTCCATGCCAGCATTTTCAGCAAGCGTGATTGGAATTACTTCAAGCGAGTCTGCAAATTTCTCGACCGCTAGTTGCTCTCGCCCTTCAAGCGATTTTGACCATTCACGCAGCTTTGTGGCAGCATAAGTCTCAGGTGCACCACCACCTGCTACAATAAGTGGATTTTCCATTACATCTTTTACAACCATTAACGCATCATGAACAGATCTCTCTACTTCGTCAACTACCCTTTGTGATCCCCCTCTTACAAGAATGGTAACTGATTTTGGATGTCTGCATCCTTCTACGAAGACCCACCTGTCTGTCTCTATCTTTCTTTCCTCTACTAGTTCTGCAGCACCCAAGTCTTTTTCAAAGAGATCATCTAGATTAGTTATAATTCGTGCACCCGTTGCCTTTGCAAGCTTGGCAAGATCACTTTCCTTTATTCTTCTTACTGTTAGAATTCCAGCCTTTGCAAGATAGTGTTGTGCCATATCGTCAATTCCTTTCTGGCAGAACAAGACGTTTGCACCAGATGCAATGACTTTGTCTACCATGTTTTTGATCATCTTATTTTCTTCGTCAAGAAATGACTTCATCTGTTGAGGATTCTGTATGTTTATCTTGGCATCAAATTCAGTCTTGTCTATCTCAAGTGCCGTATTGATTAGGGCAATCTTGGCCTTCTCTATCTTCTTTGGCATTCCAGTGTGAACTATCTCTTTGTCAAGAATTATTCCCTTGGTAAGTGTCGAGTCCTTGATAGAACCGCCTGCTTTCTTTTCTACCTTGATATCGTCAATATCTACTACGTAGCCGTCAGCATTCTTCTCTGCTACCGCAACTACTGCTTTTACAATCATGTCCGACAAGTTCGATGAATCTCTTCTTACGAGTTTTGTCTGCATCGATGTTCTTGCTATCCTCTCAAGAACCTCCTTGTCAGTTGGTGTTACCTTGTCAGCAATCTTGGCTAGAAGATCTTTTGCCTTGATTGCAGCCTTTCTATATCCATCAACTATGATTGTTGGGTGCACATCTTGCAGTATCAGCGATTCAGCGTTCTCCAAGAGCGCACCTGCAAGAACTACTGCAGATGTCGTCCCATCTCCTACCTCATTATCAGTTGCCTTTGAGATCTCAACTAACATTTTTGCAGCAGGATGTTGGACATCGATCTCTTTTAGAATAGTAGCACCATCATTAGTAATTGTAACATCGCCTAGCGAGTCTACAAGCATCTTATCCATCCCACGTGGACCCAAGCTTGTGTGAATTATTTCGGCGATCAGTTTTGCTGCAGTGATATTATTTTTCTGTGCGTCACGACCTTTAGTCTGCTGAGCACCATCTTTTAGTATAACAACTGGAATTCCCCCGGCTGAGGCTTGAACTGACATATTTGACATGAGCCCGATTTTCCCTTATTATTTCTTATGCCGATAAAACTAGAGAAAGCAAATAATAATTCCAGCAGTTGAACGATGTTTTTAAATTAGGAAAGCTGGTCGAACAAGGCATGTCACGTTCACCAAGAGCATCTTACAGCGAGGTATTATCAATGCTCAAGACCCATAACGAATGGTTTGCAAATTCAATTCCGCTTATCGCAAGCGAGAATATTCCAAGCCCTGCTGTTCGCGAGGCAATAATTTCTGATTTTGCAAACAGGTATGCAGAAGGCTGGCCCGGGGAGAGAGTCTATGCTGGATGCATCTACATAGATAAAGTAGAGTTTAGCTGCATGGAGCTTGCAAAAAAATTATTCAAAGCAGAGTTTGTCGATGTCAGACCAATCTCAGGTGTGGTAGCTAATTTGGCAATTTATTCCGCATTTTCAAATCCAGGAGATGTAATGCTTGCGCCGTCTATCCCATCTGGCGGTCACATATCACACGGCAAGAAGGAACATGCAGGTACCGCAGGCCTAGTTCATGGATTGGATATAGAGTTCTATCCATTTGACGCAGAAGAGATGTCAATTGATGTGGACAAGACAAAGCAGAAGGTACAAGAGTTGGAAAAGTCGGGCAGAACACCGAAGATAGCAATGTTTGGTGGTTCGGTCTTTTTGTTTCCGCATCCAGTAAAGGAATTGTCAGATTTTCTGAAGAGCTACAAGATGTTTGTAAATTATGACGGCGCTCATGTGGCAGGTCTCATTGCTGGTGGGCAGTTCCAAGATCCATTAAGGGAGGGAGCCGATGCAATGACTATGAGTACGCACAAGACTCTGTTTGGTCCACAAGGCGGTATGGTTTGTTCATTTGAAAAATATGGAGAAGCTATCAAAAAGGCTACCTTCCCAGGGATGACAAGTAATCATCATTTACACCATATGGCAGGAAAGGCAATTGCGTTTGCAGAGATGCTAGAGTTTGGTAAAAAGTATGCCATCCAAGTTGTAAAAAATGCCAAGGCGTTAGCAGAAGCTCTGAACTCATTTGGTTTTAAAGTACTTGGTGAAAAGCGAGGATTTACCAAATCGCACCAAATTGTGGTTAATGTATTATCGTATGGTGATGGTGGTACAATAGAGGCTGACCTGGAAAAGGCAAACATCATTGTAAATCGACAGCTCATCCCAGGAGATATCAAGGCCGGACGAAATTATTTCCATCCTGGAGGCATGAGACTTGGAGTAGCAGAACTAACACGTCTTGGAATGAAAGAGACCGAAATGAAGCAAGTTGCAGAATTTATCAAAAAAGTCGTTATAGACAAGAAAGAAAAAAAGAAGATAGCTACCGAGGTCAAGAAATTTAGAAAAGACTATCAGAAAGTCCGCTTTTGTTTTGAAAGCAAGATGGGTGGATATGATTATGTCAAGCTTCGTTAGGCATAGTCTGTGAGCAAAGCTTGGTTACCGTCTTCCTTTCCAAACACAAGTTCCAACTCGTCTAGCAAAGATAGAACCCTTCCTCTCAGATAAGGCTCGATGCTGTATTTATCAAGCATTCTTCTTGCAAGTTTGAGATATTTTTGCACGGATGGCCTTGTCATTGTTTGAATCAATTTGTTATTGCATTCTAGGCATTTTCCTGCTAGTGGGACCCTCCTGTAGCTTGCGCCACAAGATGTACAGCGAAATGACTGACCAGAATATGCCCGCAAATTACCCATTATATCAGGAAGCAGATGTGTAGTCATCACCATTGATACTACTTCGCTTGGATCTACTGCGTTTATGATATCAGCAGTCTTGATTTGCATGTCCAGCTTTTCTAATAGAGACCCTAGTGTGGAATAGGCACTTCGAGTCTTAGATGTAGTAAGGGTTGATGTGAGATGTGTAAAGTCATGCCCAAAGAACTGTTTTTCCGTCTCAAGTCTTGATTTTAAGATCTCTACGTCTTTGACTTGTCCTGCTTTTTCTTTCTTTAACGTAGCTTCAAAAAATGATAGGGGATATGACCGTACCACTTCATAGTTGTGGGCTTGCCTTTGCACTTCTTGTGGAATTACTATTGGCTGAACAAGCAGTGGTGCATCCATGAGTCCTCCTATTCTATCAGAAAGAAAGAGTCTTGAGAAGTTAAGCAAGCTATCAACCAAAAGCATGATTGAATCAGCATCACCGTCAGCATCACGTCTCTTTGCAGAATGCCACACTGCAGTTCCAAGACAGACGTGGGTGTTGGTATAACCGATTATCCTTCCTACTATGCCAACTGATGTATGTGGTGCAAGACCAATTATCAGCTGGCCAATCAAGTCGGCGGTATTTCTAACACTGTAAAATGTAGGATGACTGAAGAGCTTTGTCATCTCCTTGTCTATGTATTGGCAAACAAGAACCAGAGTCTCTCCACATTCTTTTGGAATTATGACATCTTGAATTTTTAGCTCTAGTAGCTGATCAGAAGTTACAAGTGGATCTCCGTTGACATCATGAGTATAGCCAAGCTCTACTAGCTTTTCAGGAGATGATCCTATCCAAGACGGTTTGAAGTGAGAGAGTGGCGCATTTGTTGCATCGTATCTAATGGTACCGTCCTTGAAAACATTTAGCCCCAAGCTTTGTCTTATCAGACCTTTCTCCAGTGGTTCTGCCACTTTGTCTTGGTTTATGAGCTCCTTTACACCCTTGAATGGTTCTTGGGCTCGAATCTCAGTCCTTTCCTGTGCAGCATAAAGAACATCCTTGAGTGGAAATGAGCGATAAGAGTGAGTGGAAGCCTTTGCCTTGCATTTAGCGCAATAGTTATTGTCAAGTTCATCACGACATCTTGGACAAATGAAAATTGTCGCAGTCCTTTGCTTGCATCTTGGACATGCTATACTAATCGATGGTAGGTTGCAGTTCTTACAAAAGCGATTGAATATGTTACAATAAAAATTAGCTTGTTTTGATGCTTTTACTAGATCACGAGATGCTCCTCCTTTTGTCCCAACAGGAAATAGCGTATGAACCGGTGGCTTCATTTTTCTCAGAGAAGCTTTCTCAGGTCTGCCTACTCTGACTCCAATGGCAGTAGAGAATTTGTTTCTAATTTTGATCCCAGATGATTGTGAAATAATTTCAGGTACTGTTAATTTTTTGTCTAAATGGATTGGTTTTCTAAAAAGCAGGTAAAATAAAATTTTGGCCTCGGTTCCATGTAGCAAAAGCGTGTCCCCAGCCACTTCGTGCGGGACGCCCAGTTTTTCTAATACTTCTTTTGCATCCTTTGGGTATGTAATCAAGTCGGATTCTATTTTATTTGGATTTAGAATCTGTTCAAACTCCTCGATGGTAATTTGATCCCAATAGTAGAGATACTGAGGATGAAGACCAATACCAAAGTTTAGTGAGATCCTAAATGCATCCTCAAGATCTGGTATTTTGCTAAGGAACCCCTTGAGCTCTTCGTCATTTGGTTCGTATCTTGTTATTTTCTCCTTTAGTTCTTCTACCCAAAATTCTTCAACATATCCAGTAGGTATCAATTCTGCATTATTTTCAAGAAAGTCTCCATAGCTTATCAGAATGTCACCAAGGTGCAGAATCTTTGATATGTGAGACTTGAGATGAATACCATGCGCGACATCTTTTATCTTGACAACATTTCCATTTGTTAATCTCACAATAGGAGTATCAAGCGAATCAACAAAAGCTATAGTTGAAGCTTTCCCTGGTATGTCAAGTTTTATTTGAGTTCCAACAGCAATCACATGATCTAAAATTTCAGCAACGACAGGATGGAGGCCGACTGATGCAAACCCCGTATTACAAGCTCTGCCATATCGAAGTCGAAATCCTCCAAGTTTTTTTGGCATGGAAAGAACTGACCTTCCCGTGATTACTTCACGCATCCTATGAGCTGCAGCATCCTCATCACCTGTCTGAATTGCGCCTTTGAGATCTGTTAACCATTCCCAGCCATCTAGGTTGAATAATTCGATGAGTTTTAGTAACTTGCGTGATCTTCCAATAAGACCGTCGTTGAGTACACGAAGGGCACCACCTCGAACTCTGTTTGTACTTACTCGAGTCATGTTTCTGTGGCTTACAATCTCAACTAGGTCGGTATCTATCCCATCAAGTTCTACTGGAAGATTAGAGATGACAGTGATAACGTCCTCGTCTGGAACGTGAAACTGAAAGTTTCCTACCTCTCTCTCGTATAGGCGCAGTTCTTCAACGAACCGGCCTGTCTCGTCGTCAAACGAATTTGCCTGATATTTTGCAAGTCCTGCTATTTTTCTCACATGATCTGCAATAAGCATCGTAGAGGCAGCCTCTGTACCTCCTGCAGAGCGAATAGGCCCTGCAAATGAGACAGAGAGGTATTCCGAACCATCGGCGTTCTTCTTTATCTTAATCTCGCTAATGCCTTGAAGGGGCGCGATAGTGACTCCTTCGGTTACAATTGCTAGTCCCACTCGTACCGCAAGGTCTAGTTTTTCCTGAAGGTTTGTTTCAGGACCCAGATACTTGCCTTGCGCAATTTCTTCTGCCAGCTTTAACGCGGCAAGTTCCTTTGTAGTATTTTGAATCAACCCTCTTAGATTCTCAGTAACGTCAATATCGTGCATTTTTGAGACACGATCTGCAAGGTCAAATGCTATTTTTGGTTCTACCATTCCTGACGAGTCTGAGAGGGTTGCCTTTGCAGCTGCGGCTTTCTCAAAGATTGAAAATACCTCATTTGATATTTTTTTATAATAATCAAAGTAGGTTTGTGGCATCGGGACTTCTTTAAGTCTTAATGCCAAGTTGTCAGACAATGCTATTTCCTTACAGATTGGATGGTTTTTACTATTTCGGCTATGGTTTTAAAACTGCCGCCTTTCTCAATGTATGTTCCAATTACTATGGCATCTGCCCCCGCTTTGACAATCTCACCTGCCGTGTGCGGATTTCTAATCCCTCCTCCTACTATGAGAAA
>JACXTT010008605.1_pt1 | contig 14119 bp, 10 predicted proteins | sample 9270951 | NCBI WGS metagenome assembly JACXTT01 (sample SAMN15532306, study PRJNA645909) | rock metagenome | isolation source: weathered quartz diorite | place: Puerto Rico | collected 2017-06-21 | reverse complement strand
GCTCAACATAATGCGTCTCGCAGATAGACATCTGTGCGCGAACGAGTTAATTATCTGCAGTGCGTCGATGGGCCTTGAGACTGGCGTCACTTCTGCTGCCGATTGCCGCCGGAGCATACCTGTTCGTCCTATGGCCGGTTCGGAACCCGCATCCCACGCCGTACTCGGCGCATGAAACATTCGCTATTCAGGATGTGAAGATCTACACGTCTCCCTCCGCAGCTCCAATTGAACATGGCACAGTTGTGACACGCGATGGTCTGATCGAAGCCGTGGGACGAGAGGAAACGGTACCGCCCGAAGCCCGAACTCTGTCGTGCCGGAATTGCGTCGTGACCGCCGGCTTTTGGAACACCCACGTGCACTTCACCGAACCTAAGTGGAGTATGGCGGCCTGGAAGCGAAAGGAGACGCTCGATACCCAACTGGCGGAGATGCTGACCAGCCGCGGCTTCACTACTGTGGTTGACGCCGGATCGGACTTGAGGGTGACGATTTCGCTGCGCCGCCGTATTGAGTCGGGTGAATTGCTGGGCCCGGCCATCTACACGGCCGGATCTTCGGTGTTTCCTGCAAAAGGAATACCTTACTATCTGAAGGATTCCATGCCCTCTTACGTGCAGTGGTTTATGCCGCAGCCGGCCAATCCCGCCGAAGCGAAAAGCATTGAGGAACGCAATATCGCTCGTGGCGCAGATCTGCTTAAACTATTCACCGGTTCCTACATCGCGCGTGGTCGCGTTTTGCCGATGTCCGAACCCATCGCGAGCGCTGCCGTAGAGGTAGCACACGGAAAAGGTCAAATTGCATATGCCCATGCGTCCAACGTGCAAGGAGTCATGGTCGCGATTGCAAGCGGAGTCGATGTTCTGGCGCATGCACCCGACACTACAGAAGGGATTGATGCGCGGATCCTCGAGAGCATGATCCGTAGGCACATGTCAATGATACCTACGCTGAAAATGTTTGCCGCTACCGTGACAAGCGATACTGCCTACCTGCAACCTATCTACGAGATAGTTCGTCAGTTTCATTCTCTTGGTGGCGAACTCCTGTTTGGCACGGACGTTGGATACATGACGGACTACGACACCACTGACGAATATCAAGGTCTCCGGCAATCCGGTCTCGCGGCGGGCGACATTCTGGCGATGTTGACTACGGCGCCATCCAGCCGCTTTGGCGTCTCCGACAGGAAAGGCACGATCGGGAAGGGCAAATCCGCAGATCTGGTGGTTTTGGACGCCGACCCATTCGTCGATGTCCGCGCCCTTTCGAGCGTTCACTACACTTTGCGTAGTGGCCGCCTGGTGTATTCGCGGCCAGCCGCCGATCAAACTCGATCGCCGGAACGTTAGGACATCACTGCCAACCGCCGCCCAGCGCTCTGTAGAGCTGGACCAGAGTGAGAAGTTCGTTACGTTTGGTTTGGGCAAGTTCAAGTTCGGCGTCGAACAGATCGCGGTCGGCGTCGAGTGCGTTCAGCAATGTGTCAACCCCGCCGCGATACCGAAGGTAAGACAGCCTCGAGCGATCCTGGAGTGTTGTCACCAGCAGTTCCTGCGTCGTCCGAATGTCGCGAACCTTGCGGTATTGAACGATAGTATCCGACACTTCCCGAAACGCCGTCTGAATCGTGCGTTCGTACTCGATCAGCGCAAGCTGTTGCTGCGCGGTCGCCAATTCTACGTTCGAGCGCAGCCGGCCTCCGGTGAAGACCGGTTGCGACACCTGAGGCACAAACTGCCATATTCCGGTCGCGCCCGTAAATAGTTTCGATAGCTCGCTGCTCTGAGTTCCTGCCAGACCGGTCAAGCTGATTCGCGGATAATATGCGGCTTTGGCAACACCAATGACGGCGTTTGCCGCGACGAGCGTCTGTTCCGCCGACCGGAGGTCCGGACGCCGCTCCAGTAACGCCGACGGCAATCCCGCCGGCACCGATGGAGGCTGCTCTTGATCCGTCAACGGGCGGCCGCGAGTCACCGCGCCCGGGTTTTCGCCGAGCAGCAGACTGATCTGATTCTCCGTCTGCTCGATCGCCTGTTCGATTGCAGGAATGCGTTGCTCAGCCGCATGGACCAACTGCTCGCCCTGCCGAACCTCGAGGAGAGTGGCGAGACCACTCTGTTCACGATTCTGAATCAGCTTCAGCGACTCTATGCGCGTGGCCAACGTGCGCCTGGCGATCTCGAGTTCCAGATCAAATTCAAGCAGGTTGAAGTATCCGGCGGCGATATCGCTGACAAGCGTCGTCACGACTGCTTTACGATTCTCCTCGTTGGCCAGCAGGTTGGCGCGTGACGCTTCGGTAGCGCGCCGCAACCGTCCCCAAACGTCGACTTCGAAGGAAAGAAGATTGAGGGCCACACCGCCGAAAGTTCTTCGTTGCTCGAAGCCTGCTGGAAAAGGAAAAGATCCGTTTCTCGAGATGCGGGTGCTGGTAACGTCGCCGCCGGCGGCGATAGTGGGAACCTGATCCGCCCGAGTCATCCCGAGACTGGCGCGCGCCGCATCCACTCGAACAACGGCGTCGCGGAGATCGTAATTCTGGACGAGGGCCGTTCGGATCAACTGCTGAAGCGCTTCATCTTTGAACACCTCGAACCATTTCATGTCCGCAAGCGACGTCGTATCCGCCGGCGACGTCGTATCGGCTGTTCCCCGGAAAGCGTCCGGCGGCTTGATAACCGGCCTGCTGTAATTGGGACCGGCCGGCCGGCAGCTCATCAGCAAAAGGCCGGCCAGTGTGGTGATGATCCATTTCTTCATAACGATGACGCCTCCAATGCCGGCTCGCCGCCGATGACGGCCGTCTCCGGATTAGCCGCGGGCTGCCGCTTTCGCGCGACCAGCATGTAAATCGAAGGCACGACAAGAAGCGTGAACGTTGTGCCGACGATCATGCCGCTGACCAGCATCGCGCCGATGCTGTTCCGAGCGCCTGCGCCCGGCCCCGTTGCGAGAACGAGCGGGAAATGTCCGACGACCGTCGCCGCGGTTGTCATCAGGATGGGTCGCAGTCGAGTGCTCGCCGCTTCGATGATCGCGTCGAGTTTCTCCTTGCCGCGTTCCTGAAGATGGTTCGCAAACTCGACGATCAATATGCCGTTCTTGGATACGAGTCCGACCAGCGTGATGAGTCCGACCTGGCTGTAGATGTTCAGTGTGGTAAAGCCGAGAAACGAAAACATCAGCGCGCCGGAAATCGCCAGCGGAACCGAACCCGCAAGGATAATGAACGGATCGCGGAAACTTTCGAACTGGGCTGCAAGCACGAGATAGATCAGGATGGCCGAGAGCAGGAAAGTGCCCAGGAATTTGCTGCCCTCGACGCGGAGCTGTCGCGACTCGCCCGCATAATCGATCGTGAAACCCTGCGGCAGTATCTTCTTCGCCTCGTTTTCGAGAAACCCGAGCGCCTGGTCCAATGGAACCGGCGGCGGGATCACACCCTGGATGCGTACGGCATTCAGCTGCTGAAATTTCTTCAGCTCGCGCGGTTCGGCGGTGGTACGAAGACTGGCGAACGTCGACAGCGGCACGAGGCGGTGATCCGAACCCGTAATGTACATTCCGGAAAGCTGCTCGGCCGTCAACCGATCGATGCGATTGACCTGAGGAATCACCTTGTAACTGCGGCCCTGGATGCTGAACCGATTGACGTAGTTTCCGCCGACGAGCGTCGAAAGATCCTGGCCGGCGCGGCTGAGATCGACTCCCTGTGACCGCAGCTTGTCCCGATCGAAGACAACCTCGACCTGCGGCTGGTCATACTTCAAGTCGGAATCCGCAAAAATGAACATGCCGCTGGCGAACGCCTTCCGCACAAGTTGATTTCCGATGTCGACGAGCTGCTGCGGGTCCCCGGGCGAAGCAATCACCAGATCCACAGGAAAGTCTCCGCCGCCGGGCAACGGCGGCGGAGTTTGTGGAATGGCGCGGATTCCAGGGATCTGCGACAACGGTCGCATCGACTGCATCAGCAGTTGCTGCGTTGTTTTGGTTCGTTCGCTCCACGGTTTCGTCACCATGCCTCCGAAACCGCCGTTGGGAAATGTGAGTTGAAAGATGCTGCCCGTCTCCGGAAACGCACGATAAACGTCGAGAACCTTTTGCGTGAACAGTCGCGTTTGGTCGAGCGTGGAGTTCGCCGAAGCCTGGATGTATGAGAACACCACACCCTGATCTTCGGCAGGCGCCAGTTCGCGTTGGGAGAACATGTAGAACGGCACCGTCAGCGCCGCGACGATGATCCACAGCACCACGACCGCCGGTCTGTAACGCAGCGTGCTCGAGAGCATTCGTGTGTAAAGACGTCTGACGCCTTCGAAGCGGCGGTTGATCCAACCTGCGAAGCCGTGTTCGGTGTCCCCTGCGCGGAGGAGCTTCGATCCCATCATCGGCGACAGTGTGAGCGCAACCACACCCGACACAATCACAGCCCCGGCCAAAGTAAACGCAAACTCGCGGAAGAGCGCGCCCGTCAGACCGCCCTGAATGCCGACCGGCGCGTAAACGGCGGCGAGCGTGATCGTCATCGAAATGATCGGACCGATGAGTTCCTTCGCGGCGTCCATCGCCGCGCGGTATGCGGACTTGCCGCTGTGGAGGTGGCGCTCGACGTTTTCCACCATCACGATCGCATCATCAACGACAAGGCCTACCGAAAGCACAATTGCGAGCAGAGTCAGAAGGTTGATCGTGAAGCCCGCTGCAAGCATCAGGAAGACGGCACCTATGAGCGAAATCGGAATGGCGACGATCGGTATGATCACCGCGCGAACCGAACCCAGGAATAAAAAGATGACGACGATCACAATCAGCAACGTTTCGGTTAGTGTTCGCAGGACCTCGTTGATCGCATCCTGAATGTACGCGGTGGAGTCGTACGGGATGCCCACTTTCATTCCCACCGGAACCTTCGCTTCGATGTCCGGCATCGCTTCGCGCACTTTGCGAATGACTTCGAGTGAGTTCGCCGTCGGCAGGACCCACACACCCATGAAGGTCGCGGTCTCGCCATTGAATCGAACATCCTGTTCGTAGTTTTCTGCGCCGAGCTGGACATCCGCGATCTCTCCAAGCCTGACAATGACACCACCATCTCGTTTCACGACGAGTTGGCGAAATTCTTCGGGCGTGTTCAGGTCGGTATTTGCAACCAGATTTACCGACACCATCGAGCCTTTTGTCCGGCCGAGCGCGGACAAGTAGTTGTTGTGCGCCAGCGCGTCTCGAAGGTCCGACGGCGAAATACCAAGCGCGGCCATTTTGTCGGGCTTGAGCCAGATGCGCATGGCGAACGTGCGATTGCCGAGGATGTCGGCCCGCTGAACGCCGCTGATGGCGCTCAGTCGCGGCTGAACAACGCGCGTGAGGTAATCCGTTATTTGATTCTGATCGAGGTCTGCGGACGAAAAGCTCAGGTAGATCGCCGCAAACTGATTGTCCGCCGTTTGGAGCTCGATCACGGGCGCTTCGGCTTCCGGTGGAAGATCGTTTCGAACCTGCGCGACCTTCGCTTGAACCTGAGTGAGCGCTGCATTGGTGTCGTAGTTGAGCTTCAGATGAACCGTGATCGTGCTCAGCCCCTGAGCGCTCGACGATTCCATGTAGTCGATACCGTCGGCGCTGGCGATCACACGCTCGAGCGGAGTGGTGATGAAACCGCGAACGAGGTCGGCGTTCGCACCGACGTAAATGGTCGAGACGCGAACGATCGCGATATCGCTGCGCGGATACTGCCGGACGCTGAGAGCGCGGATCGATTGCAATCCTGCGATCAAAATGACGAGATTGACGACTATCGCAAGGACCGGCCTTTTGACAAACAGATCCGTGAATCGCATTTAACTGTTCTCCGGTTTCGGCGAAGGCTTGTTCGCGGGTTGAACCTTATTGTCGACGACGACGGCAGCGCCATTGCGCAACTTGAACAAACCCGACGTCACAACTTCGTCGCCTGGCTTGACACCCGAAACGACTGCGATCTGATCGCCACGCGACGGACCCAGCTTCACAAATTCCTGCCGGACGCCACGGTAGGTCTTTCCACCCGGATCCTTGAGGTCGGTGACCACAAACACCGAATTGCCGTACGGCGCATAACTGATCGCGGAGGCCGGCAGAGTCACGACCGCACTGTTAGCCCCCAACATCACTTCGGTCTGAACGAACATTCCCGGCCGCAGTGTGTTTTTCGGATTGGAAAGCGACGCCTGAATCTGAACGTTTCGTGTGGCTTCATCCACCACGGAGTTGATCGCAGTGACGCGCCCAACGAACTCCGAGTTGCTCAAGTCTTCGGCAGTGATGCGCACGGTCCGTCCGATCACCACCTTGGCTGCATCCTGTTGAGGCACTCCAAAATTCACATAAATCGGATCCAGCGACTGGAGGGGAACGACGGCTGTTCCCGGCGATAGATACTGTCCCAGGTTGACCTGGCGGAGTCCGAGGATTCCCGAAAACGGAGCGCGAATCGTCTTCCTGGCAATCATGGCGCGAATCTCATCCACCTTCGCTGTTGTCTCTTTTTGCTCGGCGGCAGCGCGGTCGTACTCGGCGCGCGTGATGGCGCCCTCAGTCACCAGACTGTGCAAGCGGTCGAAGTTGAGCCGGGCCAGTTCACGCGTCGCCTCGACTGCCGCCAGCTGCGCCTGTTCCTGCTTTGTGTCCAACTGTACGAGAACGTCACCTTCATTGACGGACGCGCCCGACTCAAAAGTAATGCGGTCGACGATGCCCGGAAGGTCGGCGCTAACCGTCACACCCTGGACGGCGGCGACGGTCCCGATGGCGTTCAGGGTTGACGGCCACTTTTCGTTTTGGGCAACGATGGTGGTCACCGCTTCGGGAGGCGGCTGGAAGGACGCATTCTCCGCGATCGCTTCCTGCACCTGTTTGAACTTCACAAAGCCGAGAGTCCCAATCAACCCGATCGTCACGGCCAACATCAGAATCATTCGCTTTGCCATGTGTATTCCCTTCTCCTTCGGGAACGGCAATGCAAGGAGCCTTCCGATGACAAACCGTTGAATTCACTCAGGTGCCAGGGAGATCGATCCTGTGATTTCGCGAGTTCCTTCGCGAAATCACGAAGCGGTCACGAGAGAACGACTGGCGACGGCGGAAGTTTTTTCGGCGATCTGTGGTGGATGGGACGCCAGAACTGCCGGCTGGAGGGCGGGCAGAGATTCTTCAATCCTCTTGAGAAGACGGGCCCGGCGTTGTTTCAGGCGATCGATCGCCTGTGCTGCCGCCTTCTTCTCTCCATTCTTGCTCGCCCATCTCAAAAGCTCCCGGCCCAGGATTTCGAGATCGCGAGCCTCTCCCATGAGTCTTTGAAATGATCGCATGTCACTGGGTCGAAGGACCAGCGACTGGGAGAGCAAGGGCTGTACGGCTTCAGCAGCATAACGCCATCGTTTAAGCCCGATCCGCATTTCATGTAAAGTTCCTTCATCCGACGGCCGGAAACTGCGGCGCAACTTAAAAAACTCGTTACGACGAACCCGTAGAACTCTTTCGACAGCGCGCTTCACTTTGGCGTCATCCACCGCCTCCACAAGCGTGCAAACCTCACTGCGCACTCGGTCCACCATTTCAAAAAGGCGGCGGCGGACGCGGCTGCTCAATTTCTTTTGAACACGCCGGGTTTCACGACGCCGGGCGCGCTCGAGGTATCTTTTGAAACCGTCGATGCGAATTGTTTTTTCGTGCGAGACCCGATCCAGTTCGACTTGAATGTCTCGTAATGGACTGGTGAGTTTCAGAAAACGCTTAAACCGGCCACGCAGACTTACGACCTGTCCATCTTTGGACAGCGCTTCAATTAACTGAAGAATTGCAATCGCACGCCGGGCACTCGTGCGAAGACTGTGGATGGATTTCGCAGCGCCTTCGTCCGAGGCTTTTTTCCACGCCCTCGAAAATTCGCTGCACGCTTCATCAAATGAGATTAAAAGTTCCCCAGCACCCTTCATTAGCCCCGCAATCCGCATCGTCGGCGAGAACCGCAGACTATGACAAGATTCTTACAGTGGGAAGGGCGTCGAGGCAACTGTTGCTTTGTAATGTAATCTCGATCGCTTTGTTGCAGTCATCGATTGCCGTGTGGCTTTCAACGTCTCGCTGTACTAGGATTTGTTGCCGCGGAGGCTGACATGTTCAAAAGAATTCGACCATTCATTCCAGCGATAGTGGTTCTCTACATCTTCGGCTATAGCGCAGCCGGCCAGACGCGCCTGCCGAAGACACACCGGCTTGAAGCGACGCCGACAACCGTTGCCTATGGCTATTACTGGTCGGACGCTAAGCCGGCCCTTCGCATCGCTTCCGGCGACATCATTGATGTCGACACGCTATTGACGAACTCCCCGGCAGGCCTCGCACGGTCCGGTGTGCCCGACGCGAAGATCCAGGCGTCGTTGAAATCGGTCGTGGCGGAAGTCACGGGCGACAAGCGCGGGCCCGGCGGTCATATCCTGACGGGTCCTGTTTACGTCGAAGGCGCCGAACCCGGCGATGCTCTGGAAGTAAAGATCCTCTCGATCGACCTTGCGATGGACTACGGCTACAACGGCTGCAGCGGCTTCCTGCCCGAGAACTGCGACAGGACTGTTGGACAAAGGATCATTACGCTCAACAAGAAAACGATGACGGCCGAAATCTTTCCGGGCATCGTCGTCCCGTTGCGCCCGTTTTTCGGAAGCATGGGCGTCGCGCCCGCGCCGGAGCTCGGCCGCCTGAGCAGCAACCCGCCAGGAAAGCACGCTGGGAATATGGACAACAAGGAACTGGTCGCCGGCTCGAAGCTTTACATTCCGGTTTTCGCGCCGGGCGCGCTGTTTGAAATCGGTGATGGCCACGTTGCTCAGGGTGACGGCGAAGTGGATCAAACCGCGATTGAGACGTCGCTCCGCGGACGGCTGCAGCTCACCGTTCGCAAGGGAATGAAGCTGTCGTGGCCACGCGCCGAAACCGCGACCGATTACATTTCCATGGGTACGGATCCGGACCTGACGAACGCGACGAAGATCGCGATCCAGGAGATGGTTGACTTCCTGGCCGAGGCGAAAGGGCTCACGAAGCACCAGGCCTATCAGGTCGTCAGCATGGCTGGGAATGTCGCCATCACTCAGCTCGTTGACAAACCGAACGTCGGCGTCCACGTTCGGATGCCGAAAAGCATTTTCAGGGCTATTAATAAGGTAGGGGCGACATCGGGATTTTGATACTTGATTAAATTGATTGACAATGTTTAAGTCAATTAATTATAGTCACTTCCATGAAGCAGGTGATCCGAACAACGACTGTAATCAGCGGGTCTTGTTGTCGGACATCCGCTTCCCATTGCCTTTAGCCACGCGCTGACGGCGATCGGAGAAGCCCACCATTCCGGTGGGCTTTTTTATTTGGAAGGAAATACGAATGATCGCTCTTGCACCTGAGATCGAATGCGAGCTTCAGCGGTTTGAGGATGAGATTCGTGCCCTCGAAAGCGGCGCCACCGATCCCAACGATTTCCGGCGTTTTCGACTCGAAAACGGCGTCTACGGCATCCGCAATTCGGCCGACCGGCACATGATCCGCGTGAAGATTCCGTTCGGGCGGATTACTCCGGATCAACTGGACGCGATGGCCGACCTCGCGGAGTTCTTCACACCGACGGGGCTTTCTCACCTGACCACCCGTCAAGACATTCAGTTTCACAACGTGCTGCGACGCGATGTGCCGCGTGTGTTGAGACGAATCGCCGAAGCCGGACTCACGACACGAGAAGCGTGCGGGAACACGGTTCGTAACGTGACGGCGTGTCCCTACGCCGGAGTTGCTCCGGACGAACCGTTCGACGTCACGCCGTATGCCCAGGCGGTTGCCGACTATTTCCTCCGAAATCCGATCAACCAGAACCTCCCGCGCAAATTCAAGATTGCCTTTGAAGGATGCCACGAAGATCACGCTCGAATTCCGATTCACGACATCGGGGCCGTCGCGAAAATTCGCAGCGGCGCCGGCGGCGTCGAGGAACGCGGTTTCCACATTTATTTTGCCGGCGGACTGGGAGCACAGCCGCGGTCGGCGGACCGCCTGGAAGACTTCACGCCTGCCGACCTTTTGATTCCGACCATCGAAGCGGCCATCCGCGTGTTCGATCGACACGGCGAACGTCGCCCCGAACGGGTTCACCGGATGCGGGCTCGCATGAAGTTCCTCGCAAGAGAATGGGGTCAGCAGAGGCTTCAGAAGGCGATCATCGAGGAAAGAAAACAAATCCTCCTGACGCGTTCGGGGAAAATGCCGCTTCGAGTGGACGAGAAATTCGAGGTCTGCGTTCTCTGCGCCTCTGCGGTGAATTCTTACCGCAGAGGCGCAGAGAACGCAGACCTCGAGTTTCTCAACTGGCGGACCGCCAATGTGCGGGAGCAGAAGCAGGCGGGGTGGCACATGGTTGCGATTGGTGTGCCGCTCGGTGATGCCGCTCCTGCGACTTTGCGCGCGATCGCGCAGATCGCCAGAAAACACTCCGGCGGTCAAATACGAATCTCCATCGGTCAGAACTTCATTCTGCGCTGGGTTGCAGTCGAAGCGTTGCCGCAGGTGTTTGCGGAGCTGCGAAAGATCGGTTTGATTGAAACCCACGTCGGCCGGATTACGGACATCACGCGCTGCCCGGGTGCGGACACGTGTCAGCTTGCGCTGACCCATTCGCGCGCTCTCGCCGTCGCGCTGGACAGCGCGTTGAAGGATCGGTACACGTCCGTGCCCGAAGTATCGAAGTTGTCGATCAAGATCTCGGGTTGCATGAATTCGTGTGGACAACATCACATCGCCGATATCGGGCTCTTCGGCTCCAGCGTCGATTTCGAGGGCAAGGTGCTTCCCGTGTATTCCCTCCTGCTCGGCGGCAGTACAGCGGAGGGCCGCGCAACGTTCGGCAAGTTTACGGCAAAGGTTCCCGCAAAAGCCGCGCCTGACGCAGTGCGGGCCGTGCTGGATTTTTACGTCGAGAATCGTCAGCTGGAAGAGGCATTCGCAGCGTTTCTAAACCGTGCCGGCATCGAGCGATTCCGTCGTCTGCTCGTGGACTTCGCGGATCTCAGTCGTTATGAGAATCGTGACGCTTTGCAGTACGACCTCGGCGAGATGGAAGCGTTCACCGGCGAAGTTGGAGTGGGCGAATGCGCTTCGTGATCGGTATTCCTGAAGCACGATACAGTGAAGAGTTTGCCTTGCTCTTCGAACGAGCCGGCGCCCGGGTAAGGCGATGCCCGCTGCAAAAGGAAATGCTGCTCGAAGATCAGTCGAGTATTTTGTCGTTCGTTGATCGAACCATCTCGGACGGGTTCGACGTCTGCGTCTTCATGACCGGAATCGGCGTGAACCTCATCCTTCAGCAGGCGGATCGGGCGGCGAAACGGAACGAATTGTTGAAGGCTCTCGATCGGCTGACGGTCGTATCGCGCGGCTCGAAATCGACGGCGGCGTTACGAAAAGCGAATGTGCGTATCGACGTCATTCCGGCAGCCGCCACCTCAGAAGGCGTCATCGAAAGCCTTCTCACGCACGACCTCCGCGGCAAAAGCGTAGCTGTGCAACTTTACGGCACGCCCAATCCCGTGTTGTGTTCAGCGCTGGAATCTTTCGGCGCGTCCGTATTTCCGATTTCCGTGTACTCCTATGAGGCGGCTTCCGACGCTCGCGAAGTCGAGTCTTTCGTGCGCGACATCATTGGCGGCGGCATTCATATCGTCGTCTTCACGAGCGCTCCACAAGTGCACGCCCTGTTCGATGCGGCGACTTCTCTTCAGCTCGATGAAGCGTTACGCGAGAGGTTTGCCCGCAGCGTGCGAGTGGCGTCGATCGGCGAAGTGACCACACGCGCCCTGACAACGTATGACGTGCGGCCGCACATCGTTCCCGATCAGCCCAAAATGGGCGCCATGGTAAAGGCAATATGTACTACCCCGTCGCTCTGAAAATCGACGGCAAATCTGTCGTCGTGGTCGGCGGTGGAGAGGTTGCGGAAGGCAAAGTCCAAGGCTTGCTGGACGCCCGCGCCCGCGTGACGGTCGTCAGTCCGGAAGCAACGCCTCGGCTGCGGGCGCTTGCGGAATCAAACGACATCGCACTGATTGACCGGGCCTACGACTCGTCGGACATCGCCGGCGCCATGTTCGTGATCGCAGCGACGGATGATGCGTCGGTTCAAGACCGCGTCTGGCGCGACGCGCGTGAAAAGCGTGTGATGGTGAACTCGGTCGATGATCCCGAGCATTGCGACTTCATCGTGCCGAGCATTCTCCGGCGCGACGATCTGATCGTCGCCGTGTCGACGTCCGGCAAGAGCCCGGCATTTGCCGCATGGCTTCGCCGACGGCTCTCCGAAATTGTCACGTCCGAATTCGGACGCGTCGTCACGCTGCTCGGTAGTATGCGAGCCGAACTGCAGGAGCGATTCAAAACTCTGGAAGAACGAAGGCGCGCGTATCAATCGATCTTTGCGACCAATATCGTCACCTCGATCCGTGACTGCGACGACGACACAGCCAAAGCTCGCGTTCAGGAAATCGTGAAGAACCTATGAAAGACTCCGGCATTGTTTACATTGTCGGCGCCGGCCCCGGCGATCCCGACCTCATTACGGTAAAAGGCCTGCGATGCCTGCGCCAGGCCGACGTCGTGCTGCACGATCGATTGGTCGACCGGCGGTTGCTCGAGGGGGTACGGCCGGATGCACGCCGCATCATTGTCGGAAAACGGAAGGGGTCCGAAGATGCGATCCAGTCACACATCAATCAACTGATGGTTAGACAGGCGCTCGCCGGCAACATTGTTTGCAGATTGAAGGGTGGCGATCCATTCATCTTCGGCCGCGCGGCGGAGGAGATTGAAGCTTTGGTCAATGCCGGCGTCAGTTATGAGGTGATCCCCGGTTTGAGCAGCGTGACCGCGGTCCCGGCCATAGCGGAAATCGGATTGACGCAGCGAGGCACATCACACGGATTCATGGTGATTGCCGGTTCGCGGTCGCTCGATCTCGATTCGGACGAATGGCGCGCTGCGCTGACGCTGATGGATGCGGGCGGGTCCGTCGTTGTCATGATGGGCCTTGCCCGAACCGGCGCGATCACCCAATTCCTCCTGTCGCTCGGCTGCCGCGCCGATTTGCCGGCCGCCATCATCTCGCGCGGCACATGGCCGGATCAGCAGGCGCGTTTCGGAACGCTCGAAACGATCTCCAGCGAGAAGGAAGGTCTGGTCTCCCCGTCCATTCTGCTCCTGGGAACATCGATTGTTGGTTCCCACCGAAGCGTCGCGTCACGAAGCCCGTCGCTGTGCTCCGAATTCTGACCGTCTTCGACGTAGCGTACGGAACCCGGAGCACAGCGACGGGCTTCGTGACGCCACCTAACCTTTCAGCACGTCCGTGGGTTCGTAATCTCGAATGGCGACGACCAAATGACCGAGCGGTGGTTTCCGAAGGTAGTAAATGAAGGGGCGCGGCGCCGGTCCGGCTTCCTCCTTGAACATCTGGTAGAACTCGTCGCGATAGCGGATCGTGATGTTGCGATGCCAATCGGGTCTCGCGCGGCAACTCAGGATCCGGAGTTCGTGCGTTGTTCCGTCGCCCGGCTGCACTTCATCGAGTATCCGCGGGCCGGCGCGACGTTCCTGCCATTTGGGCTCCAGCCAATTGTGAATAGCGGAAACGATATAAAGAGGGAGCGTTCCCACCGTTTGCTCGGAGATCGCCGCGGAGAACATACGCACAATGCCCTCCAGCATCAGGTAAGTCGCAAACACGTGAATGGGCTGCAGGAAGAAATTTGCCAAAGCAAATACGCCGGAGCCGGGGATGCTGGCACCTCCGAACTTGCGGTCAAACGCGGCCTTAAAGATGTCCACGTCCGGGCGAATGGCGAAAAACGAAATAGCTCTCGCGACCAAAAAGAAGATCGAGGCGACCAGCTGAACGAACCCCGACACGAAGGCGGCTTTGTGATTCTCGCCGGATACATCCCGATAGAAACGACGCCGATAACGCGGCGGTAAAAACGCGACCAGAACGGCTCCCACAAAGGCGATCGGGCCCCAGAGCATGGCCAAGTAT
>JACXTT010008604.1_pt1 | contig 14120 bp, 12 predicted proteins | sample 9270951 | NCBI WGS metagenome assembly JACXTT01 (sample SAMN15532306, study PRJNA645909) | rock metagenome | isolation source: weathered quartz diorite | place: Puerto Rico | collected 2017-06-21 | reverse complement strand
ACGCACATGCCGAGCGTCCAGAGCATCGGCTCCGACGAATAGCTCATGAAGCGCACAATCTTCGTGCCGTCGTTGCCAGAGCGGTGCCAGCTCCAAGCGGGAATGTGGATCGCGTCCCAGGGTTTCCAGTCGTAGCGCTTGCCGTCGATCTCGGTCCAGCCCGAGCCTTCGACGATGAAGAGCTGCGCGTCCCAGGAATGCCGATGGATGGTGGTCACGGCGCCGGGATCGATCTCGTGCACCAGCGCATCGAGGCAGCGGGTCGGCGAGTCGCCGTCCCAGCCCATGTAGACACCGGTGCGCATGCCGCGGGCGGTGGGCTTGAGCACTACGTCCTCCTTGCGGATCACCCTGCGCCGGTTCCTGCGCCACTCCTCGATGAACTCCGCCCGGCGCTTCTTCTGGATGTGGTAGTGCGTGACCGCGGTCGTGGTCTTGGTGGACATTTCCGCTCAGTTTCCTATATGTGGAACCGTGTTCCCGCGGGAGCAAAGCACCATAGAATAACGCGCCTTGGCGGTCAATCAATGAGAACGCTACTTGCCATTGCGCTCGCCGCCGCGCTCGGCGCGGCCTCGGCGCAGGACAAAACGGTGGTGCTCTACACCTCGCTCGCGCCCACCGAGTGCGGGCCGCTCGGCCAGGCGTTCGAGAAGAAGACCGGCATCAAGGTCGAGATCTGGCGCGCGCTCAGCGAAAAGGTGGTGCAGCGTGCGCTCACCGAGGCGCGTGCCAAGCGCAACGTGGTGGACGTCATCGAGACCAACGGGCCCGAGATGGAGATGCTCGCGCGCGAGAGCCTCTTCGCCGAGCTCAAGTCGCCTCACCTCGCCGACATCCCGGCGTCTGCCATACCCAAGCATCGGCAGTGGATCCCCGACCGACTGAATTTCTTCGTCGCCGGCTACAACACCACCAAGGTGCGCCGCGATGAGCTGCCGAAGGACTACCGCGGCTTCCTCGATCCGAAGTGGAAGGGGCGGCTCGGCCTGGAGGCGACCGACAGCGAGTGGATGGCGACGCTGGTGAAGCGCTGGGGCGAGCGCGACGGCTTGGCCTTCTTCCGGCAGCTTGCCGACATGCGGCCTGACGTGCGCAAGGGCCATGTGCTGCTCGCCGAGCTGATCGCCGCCGGCGAGATCGCCGTGGGCCTCACGGTGTACAACAGCAATGCGGAGTCGTTCAAGCGCAGAGGCGCGCCGATCGACTGGCTGCCGGTGCAGCCGGTGGTGGCGCGGGCGCAGGGCATCGGCATCGCGCGCACGGCGCCGCATCGCGAGGCGGCGCAGGCGTTCGTCGATTTCGTGCTCTCGCCCGAGGGCCAGGGCCTCTACGAGTCGATGGGCCGCGTGCCGGTGAGCGCCAAGGTGCGCACGCACCTGAACCAGTTCGAGTACACGCTGGTCGATCCGGCGACGGTGCTCGACGAGCAGGACAAGTGGACGCGCGAGTGGGACAAGCTCTTCATCCAGAAGTAAGCGTCGTAGCGCTGATCTTCGTGCTCGGCCTGAAGCACGGGCTCGATCCCGACCATCTCGCGGCGATCGACGGCTTCACGCGCACGACACGCTCGCGCTGGTGCGGCTTCTTCTTTTCGCTCGGCCATGGCCTCGTAGTGACGCTGGTTGCAGTGGCAGTCGCGGCGCTCGCCGCCGCCTGGGACCCGCCGCACTGGCTCGAGTCGAGCGGTACGTGGATCTCCAGCGCCGTGCTCGCGGTGCTCGGCTGCGCGAATCTCATCGCCGTGTTGCGCACGCCGGCCGGGCAGCCGGTCGCGCTCGCCGGCATGCGCGCCCACTGGCTGCCGGCGCGCCTCGCGCAGGCGAGCCATCCCGCCGTCATCGCGGCGGTGGGCGCGGCGTTCGCCATTTCGTTCGACAGCATCAGCAATGCGCTCGTTTTCTCGGCAGTGCGCGGCACGCTGTTCGCGGCGCTGCTCGGTGCGGTCTTCACGCTCGGCATGGCGACCACGGATCAGTTGAACGGCTGGTGGATCGCGCACCTCGTGCGCCGCGCCGATCAGCGCGCCGCGTTTGCGTCGCGCTGCATGAGCGTCGCGATCGCCGCGCTGTGCTTTGCGCTGGCGGCTTACGGCCTGCTGAAATATGCCCTCCCGCAATTGAGCGCACCGGCAGATGCCTGGGCGCCGGCGCTCGGCGCCGCCACGTGTGCCTTCCTGCTGGTCACCTATCTATGGACCGCCCGCGCGCGCGACTCTCGTCCGTAGCGAATTCGATCCGCCTGCTCACCTCGTTCTCGGGCGAGGAGGATGAGCTCGGCATCACCACGCTGGCGACTCGCCTGCGCCTCGCGAAGAGCACGGTGCATCGCCTTGCTGCGACGCTCACTTCCGCGGGCTTCCTCGAGCAGAACAGCGAGACGGGCAAGTACCGGCTCGGCGTCGCGCTGTTCGAGCTCGGCGCGCTGGTGCGCCGGCGCATGGATGTCGCGAACGAGGCGCGGCCGAAGCTGCGCGAGCTCCTCGAGAAGACGGGCGAGACCGTGCAGCTCGGCATCGTCGACCACGAAAGCGTGCTCTACGTCTACGAGATGGAGAGCCGTCACGCCATCCGCATGGCGGCCGCGGTGGGCGGCCGCGCGCCTTTGCATTGCACGGCGGTAGGGAAGGTGCTGCTCGCTTTCCAGCCGCCGGAATACGTGAAGCGCGTCGTGGGCAACGGGCTCAAGGCGTACACCCCGAAGACGGTGACGCGGCGCGACGAGCTCCTCGCCATACTCGAGGAGGTCGCCGCGCGCGAGTATGCGATCGACGACGAGGAGAGCGAGCCCGGGCTGCGGGCGATCGCGGCGCCGGTGCGCAACCACACCGGCTCGGTGATCGCCGCGCTCGGCGTCGCCGCCCCGGTGCAGCGCATGACGAAGAAGGTGATGCAGGAGTGCGTACCGAGCGTGATGGCGACCGCGCAGGCGGTGTCGGCGCGCCTCGGCTACGAGCCGCGGCGGGGTCCGGTGGAATGAAGAAGCCCAAGCGCCCGCACACGCTCGCCGACCACGCGTATGGCGACGAGATGGACCATACGCACGACGAAGACACGGATCACGACCATGATCACGACCACGACGTCGCCCCGGCCGGCCCGATCGAGGACAACCCGCTCTGGCAGGCGGACCACATCACGCTGACCAGCGTCGGCATCGACATCGGCTCGGCGGGCACGCAGGTGATCTTCTCGCGCCTGCGCATGCGCCGCATGGGCGAGGACCTCTCGAGCCGCTATTTCGTCATCGGCCGCGACACGCTCTACCAGTCGCCGGTCGCGCTCACGCCCTATGTGAGCGACGTGCGCATCGACGAGCGCGCGATCGGTGAAATCATCGACGATGCCTACACCGGCGCCCGCATACACCCGGACGAGGTCGACACCGGCTCGGTGATCCTCACCGGCGAGGCGCTGCGGCGCGAGAACGCCAAAGCGATCGGCGAGCTGCTCGCGGAGATGGGCGGCGAGTTCGTCTGCGCTGCCGCCGGCCACCACATGGAGGCGATGCTCGCCGCCTACGGCTCGGGCGCCGCCAAGCGCTCGCACGACGACGATTGCCACATCCTCAACGTCGACATCGGCGGCGGCACGACCAAGCTCGCGCTTGTCGCCCATGGGCAGGTCGAGGCGACCGCCGCCATCCATATCGGCGGCCGGCTCCTCGTCGTCGACGATGCCGGGCGCATCACGCGGCTCGATCCGCAGGGCGCCAAGCTTGCGCGCATGGCCGGCTTCGACTGGCAGCTCGGCACGCAGGTTTCGCGCGCCGATCTCGAGCGGCTGACCGACTGGCTCGCCGAGACCCTGTGCGCGGCAGTCCAGCAGCCGAATGAACTCTACCTCACCGAGCCGCTGCCTGGCCTCGGGCACATCGACGGCGTGATGTTCTCAGGCGGCGTCGCCGAGTACGTCTACGGTCGCGAAGAGCGCGATTTCGGCGATCTGGGCCGCGGTCTTGGCTTTGCCATCCGGAAAAGGATGGACCGTCTGCCATGGCGGCTGCTGCCGCCGGGCGAGTGCATCCGGGCCACCGCTTTCGGCGCCTCCGAGTACAGCGTGCAGCTTTCCGGCAACACGGTGTACGTATCGCAGCCTGGCGAGCTCCTGCCGCGCAAGAACCTGCAGGTGCTGCAGCCGCCGATACGGCTGGAAAAGAGCATCGACGCCGATGCGCTCGCGGCCGCGATCCGTGAGCACTTCACCGCTTTCGACGTTGCGGAAGGCGAGGCCGAGGTCGCGCTGGCGTTTCGCTGGCGCGGCGCACCGGAGTACGGGCGGCTCGGCGCCTTTGCGCGCGCGATCACGCTGGCGCTGCCGCGCACGATCGCGCGGGGAAAGCCGATTTACCTGATCCTGGACGGCGACGTGGGGCAAACGATCGGTGCCATCCTCAAGGAAGACTTCAAGCTCGCCTCCGAGGTGCTGGTGCTCGACGGCGTCGCGCTGCGCGACTTCGACTACATCGACCTCGGCCGCATCCGCATGCCCTCGGGCACGGTGCCGGTGACCATCAAGTCACTCGTCTTCAGCCAGGACCCGCGCGTGCCTCACGAGCATCGGCACCACCACCATCACCACCGTTAGAAATCGGGGACAGGTACGTAATTATTTCGATAGGTAGGATCCGAGGTTCCTGACAAGATAATTACGTACCTGTCCCCGATTTCTAGTCTTCGACGGTGAAGCGCTTCCACTGCTCCTTCGGCCGGCTCTTGCCGTCCCAGCCGATCTGGTCCATCTCGCAGAAGAACTGCAGCCGATTGCCTTCCGGATCGTCGAAATCGAAGGTGTAGTCGTTGCCCGGGCCTTCGTGCTTGATTGCGCTTGCCTTTACACCCTGGCCTGCCAAATGGGCACGAATGCGCTTCAGCGCATCGAGATCGGCGACTTCCATGGCGATCTGCTGCAGCACGGACGGCCCGCTCGGCGGCTGCGGCGCCGGCGCCAGCACGAAGCTGTGGTGGTCGGCGCCGAAGCGCAGGAACGTCATGCCTTTCTCGTTCACGTCCGAGACCTTGAAGCCGAGCACGCGCGTATAGAAGTCGACCATGCGCTGCAGGTCCCCGCAATAGAGACCTACGTGGCCGATCTTGCTGATGCGGATGGGATCGCTCATCGGGCGAGCGCCTTTTCGTAGTAGCTGAGATCGTAGTAGCGGGCGGGATCGGTGCTCGGCGGCGGCGAGGCCGCGAAGCGGCTGCGAAGCGCGAGCACCGCGCGGATGCCCTCGACGTCGAGCGCCGCCTTGCGCGCGAGGCTGCTCTGCGCGAGAAGCTCGGCGTAGCTGCGCTCAGCGTTGCGGGCGTCGACGCCGAGCCGTCGCTCGAGGACCTGCAGCGCTTCGCTGCGATTTGCCGGCGCGTAGAGCCAGTCGCGCGCAGCGATGTGCGCGCCGATGTAGCGCACGAGTGCAGCGCCGTGCTGCCGCGCCCACGTGCGCCGCGCGGCGCCGACCGAGCCCTGGTAGTGCGTGAGCACCTCGGCCGAGCTCGCGAGGCGCACGAAGCCGGCCGCCTCGGCGGCGGCGTCGGCAGGCGCATTGAGCAGCGCACCGCTCGCCCGCTTTTCCTGGAGCGCGCGCAGGCGCTCGCGGCTGCCGCCGACGCTGACGAGCAGGTAATCGCCAGGGGCGAGGCCGCCGCGCGCGAGCATTTCCATCAGCACGAACGCATAGCCGCTCGCAATCGCATCCACCGCGAGCGCCCGGTCCTTGAGCTCGGCGACGCGCTTGATGCCCGGCGCGGCGACCAGGCTGATGCGGCTGCCGTCGTTCAGGCCGAGGAACGCGAACAGCTCGTCCGGATACGGCACGATGTTGTCCATCGCGGTGAGCGCGATGTCGATCTGCCCGTCGCGCAGGACGGCGATCTGCGTGGTGGAATTCGGCGCCGGCGTGAGCTCAACCTTCAGGCCGCGCGCAGCGAACAAGCCTTTCTCCTGCGCGGCGAAGATCGGCCAGTTCGCGCTGCCAGCGAAACCCATGACGCGCAGCTTGGCGGGCTGCGCCTGCGCGGCAGCCGCGGCGGCGAACGCGACGATGGCGAGCCAGTGGGCCATGAAAACGGCGGGCTATGATACGCCGATGCTTCGCGCGCTCTTGGTCCCGGCGCTCATTGGCATCCACTTCACCGCGTCGGCCGCGAATCGCGACATCTATCTGTACCAGGGCACCGATCGCGAGGCGCGCCTCGTCGCCGGCGCGAAGCAGGAAGGGCAGGTCGTGCTCTACAGCACAATGACCGTGCAGGATGGCCGCGCGCTGGCAAATGCTTTTGAGAAACGCTACGGCGTAAAGCTCCTGCACTGGCGCGGCTCGGCGGAGAAGATCGTGCAGCGTGCGCTCGCCGAAGCGAAGAGCGGGCACGACGGCGCCGACGTCTTCGAGACCAGCTCGCATCGCATGGAGGCGCTGCGCCGCGAGCAGCTGCTGGAAGACTTCTACACGCCGGCGTTCGCCGAGCTCGCGCCCTCGGCGTTCGCGCCAGGGCACCGCCAGTGGGTCGCCGCACGCTTCGCATTCTTTGTGCTGGGCTATAACACGCGGCTGGTTAAGCCATCCGAGCTGCCCGCGAGCTATGAGGATCTGCTGAATCCACGCTGGGCCGGGCGCCTCGCCATCGAATCGACCGATGTGCTGTGGTTCGCCGCGCTCGTCAGGAGCATGGGCGAGGAGAAGGGGCTCGCCTTTTTCCGGCGGCTGGCGGCGATGAAGCCGCAGATCCGCAGCGGGCACATCCTCGGCGCGCAGCTCGTCGCCTCTGGCGAGATCCCGCTCTTCATCGATGCCTATAACAACAATATGGAGACGCTGAAGCAGGCGGGCGCCCCGGTCGACTGGAAGCCGCTCGCGCCCGTCTTCGGCCAGGCGAGCGCGATCGGCGTGGCGAAGTATTCGCGCCGGCCGCATGCCGCGCTGCTCTTCACCGAATTCCTGCTCTCGCGCGACGGCCAGCAGTTCTTCCGCAGCGTAAACCGCGTGCCCTCGAGCCTGGCCGTCGATACGCCGCTCAACCAGTTCCCGCACGAGATCATCGATCCGGCGACTGCGCTCGACGAGGGCGAGAAGTGGGAGCGCCTCTGGTCGCAGCTCTTCCTCGGCGGCAAGCCCGTCGAGCGCGAGGAATAGCGTGTACCAGGCGCTCGCGCATCCCGCCCGGCGCGACGCTGATGAATGGCGGCTCGGCGACGCTCGAAGAGATCGGCTTCCGCGACGTGCTGGCGAGCGGCCGCTACCAGTGGCTGCGGCCGGCGATCGCCGGCGACAGGCGACCATCGCCGACTGGCTGATCGGCGGCGCGAATGCCGTCACCGCGGCGGGCGAGATCGTGGACGTCGACGGCAGCGGCAAGCGGCTCGCGGACTACGCCTTCGGCGCCGGCCACGTGATCCTCGTCGCCGGCACGAACAAGCTGGTGCCCGATCTCGCCGCGGCCGCGGGCCCGAGCGGCAGTGCGGCAAGATCCTGATCATCGAGAACGAGAAGCTCGCCGGCCGCATCACGCTGCTCCCGCTCGCCGAGCCGCTCGGCTTCTAGGCGTGCTAAATTTTCGCCGCAGTTCCCATACATAGACCTTCGTTCCATATCCCGGAACGGCGGGCACGAGGAGGATCGTGCAGGCGGCTGGCGAGGCAGCGCCGGTTTTCCCCGCGGCGGCGCCCAGGTTCGACGCGAAGTGGCTGATCATCGCGCTCTGCGTGGCGCTCACGCTGTATCTCGGCGTGGTGCCGCTCGCGTTCCTGCTGTGGCAGAGCTTCTTCACGCCGCAGAGCGCCGCCAAGGCGGCCCAGTTCACCTTCGGCAACTATCTCGAAGCCTACGGCTCCGCCGATACATGGCTGCTGTTCGGCAACTCGCTCAGATTCGCCACCGGCGCGGCGGCGCTCTCCTTCTGCATCGGCACGCTGCTCGCGTGGATGAACGAGCGCACCAACACGCCTTTCAAGGGCTTGTTCTTCGCGTTGTCCGTGATCCCGCTCATCATCCCGGGCATCCTCTTCACCGTCGCCTGGATCCTGCTCGGCAGCCCGAAGATCGGCATCATCAACCTGGTCTTGCAGCGGCTCTTCGAGACCGACATGGTGTTCATCAACGTCTACTCGCTCGGCGGCATGATCTGGGTCGACGGGCTGCACTACTCGCCGGTCGCGTTCCTGCTGATGACCGCCGCCTTCCGGGCCATGGATCCGGCGCTGGAAGAATCCGCGATCATGAGCGGGGCGAGCGTGCTGCAGGTAGCGCGGCGCGTGACGCTGCCGCTCGCCTGGCCGGCGGTGTTCGCGACGTTGCTGATCCTCTTCGTACGCGCGATCGAATCATTCGAAGTGCCGGCGCTGCTGGGCCTGCCGGTCGGGCTGCAGGTTTTTACGTCCGCGATTTACCAGGCGGTCCATCGCTATCCCAGCCAGATCGGGCTCGCGTCCGCCTACGCCGTAACGCTGCTCGCCCTCACGAGCGTCGGCGTGTACCTGCAGTCGCGGCTCTCCTCGAGCGGCAGCAAGTACGCCACCATGACCGGCAAGGGCTTCCGCCCGCGCACCATCGATCTCGGCCGCTGGCGCTATCTCACCACCGCGATGTTCCTCGCGTACTTCCTGTTCATCGTGGTGCTGCCCTTCGCGGTGCTGCTCTGGTCGTCGCTGCAGAAGTTCTACGCCGTGCCGTCGATGGAAGCGCTCTCGCGCCTGACACTCGATCCGTACCGCACCATCCTCGCGTATCCGAACCTGCTGCGCTCGGTGTGGAACAGCCTGCTGCTTGCCGTCGCGAGCGCGACGATCATCATGCTGGTCACCGCGGTCATCTGCTGGATCGTGGTGAAGACGCGGCTGCCGGGGCGCTGGCTGCTCGACAACTTCGCGTCGCTGCCGATGGTGTTCCCCGGCATCGTGCTCGGCCTCGCGATCATGATCCTGTACCTCACGATCCCGGTCGGCATCTACGGCACGATCTGGATCATGCTCATCGCCTACGTCACGCGCTTCATGCCCTATGGGCTGCGCTACAACACGACCTCGATGCTGCAGATCCACAAGGAGCTCGAGGAATCCGCGGCGATGAGCGGCGCTTCGTGGACCACGACCTTCTGGCGCGTCATCCTGCCGCTGCTGAAGCCGGGCCTGGTCGCCGGCTGGATCTATATCGTCATCGTCTCGATCCGCGAGCTCTCGAGCTCCATCCTGCTCTACAGCCCGGGCACCGAAGTGGTGTCGATCGTGATCTGGGAGCTGTGGGAGAACGGCCAGTACGTCGAGCTCTCCGCGCTCGGCGTAATGTTCATCCTCGCGCTGTTCGTGCTGGTGCTGGCGGCGCAATGGATCGGCCGCAGGTTCGGGATCAGGGAGTTGTGATTTGCTTACGGTAAAGGGACTCTGCACCGAATATGTCGGCGAGCGCGGCCAGGCGATCCGCGCGGCGCACGAGGTGGCGTTCGAGGTGCCGCAGGGCAGGCTCTTCACGCTGCTGGGCCCCAGCGGCTGCGGCAAGACCACGACGCTGCGCTCGATCGCGGGCCTCGAGCGGCCGCAGCTCGGCGAGATCGCCATCGGCCCCGACGTCGTCTATTCCTCGACGCGCGGTATTTTCGTGCCGCCCAACCGGCGCGGCCTCGGCATGGTGTTCCAGTCCTACGCCATCTGGCCGCACATGACGGTGTACGAGAACGCCGCCTTCCCGCTGCGCGTCGGTCGCCGGAGCTTCTCGCGCCGCGAGCTCGACCAGCGCGTGACCCGCGTGCTCGCGACGGTGGACCTCGCCGAGATGGCGCAACGCGAGGCGACCAAGCTCTCCGGCGGCCAGCAGCAGCGCCTGGCGCTGGCGCGAGCCCTGGTGATGGAGCCGCGCATCCTCCTCCTCGATGAGCCGCTGTCCAACCTGGATGCCAAGCTGCGCGAGCGCATGCGCTTCGAGCTCAAGCGCCTGCAGCGCGAGCTCGGGATCACCACCGTCTACGTGACGCACGACCAGAGCGAGGCGCTCGCGCTGTCGCATGCCATCGCGGTGATGAACCAGGGCCGCATCGAGCAGCTCGGCACGCCGCGCGAGATCTATGAGCGGCCGCTGAACCAGTTCGTCGCCGACTTCGTCGGCACCACCAACTTCCTGGAAGCGACCGTCAGCGGCGCCGACGGCGCGGCGGGCTTCTATCGCGTGCGCTGCGAGCTCGGCGAGCTGAAGGCGCACGCGCACGAGGCGCTGCGCCCCGCGGACAAGGTGGTGCTGTCGGTGCGGCCGGAGGACATCTACCTCAGCGAGTCGCGTCCCGAGGGTGAGAACGTCTGGCAGGGCACGGTGGACCAGAAGGTGTTCCTCGGCGAATCGGCGGACTTCCAGGTGGCGATCGGCGAGCGGCGGCTGCAGTCGCGCGTGCATCCGTCGCTGCGCACCCGCGTCGGCGAGCCGATCTACGTGCGCATCGACCCGGAGAAATGCGTGGCGCTCAAGCCATGAAGCGCTGGGCCTCCGACGTCATCGTCGACCTGCTGCACGCCTACGAGCTGCCTTACGCGGCGCTGAATCCCGGCGCCTCCTACCGCGGCCTGCACGACTCGATCGTCAACTACGGCGGCAACCAGCCGGTGATGATGCTCTGCCAGCACGAGGAAATCGCGGTGCAGATCGCGCACGGCTACGCCAAGGCGAGCGGCAAGCCGATGGTCGCGATCCTGCACAACCTCGTGGGGCTGCTGCACGCCAACATGGCGATCTACTACGCCTACGCGGACCGCGCGCCCGTTTTCGTCATCGGCGCCACCGGCCCGATGGACGAGACCAAGCGCCGGCCCCGCATCGACTGGATCCACACCGCGCTCGTACAGGGCGAAGCGGTGCGCGCGTATACCAAATGGGATTACCAGCCGACCGTGATCGACGGGGTGCCCGAGTCCTTCGCACGCGCCTATGCGGTGATGATGACCGAGCCGCGCGGGCCGATCTACATGTGCTACGACGCGTGGCTGCAGGAGCAGCCGTTAGAGCGCGACGTGCCGCTTCCGCCGCCGAGCGCGCAGAAGGTGCCTGCGCCGATGGCGCCAGATCCTAGGGCTTTGGCACGCGCGGCCGAAATGCTGGCAGGCGCCAGGCGGCCGGTTATCCTCGCCGAGTTCGTCGGCCGCGAGCCGGCCGCCTTCCATGCGCTGGTGGAGCTCGCCGAGACGCTCGGCGCGCCGGTATGGGACGTGAACGCGCGCCTCAACTTCCCGAGCCGGCATCCGCTCAACCTGAGCATGGTGAAGGAGGTGTTCGGCGACGCCGATGTGCTGCTCTGCCTCGATACCCGGGACTGGGAGCGCGCGACCACCGAGCTCGTGAGCACCACGCGCCAGGTCACCTCGGTGGTGCCGGCGAGCTGCAAATGGGTCGACATCGGCTTCGGCGATCTGGAGATCTCGAGCTGGGCGATGGACTACCAGCGGCTTGCGCACGCCGACCTGCGCATCCTTGCCGACACGACGCTGGCAATTCCCGCCCTGACCGCGCAACTGAAAGGCAAGGTGCGCGGCGAGCAGGTCGCTGAGCGCCGCGCGGCCGCAGAGCAGTTGGGCCGCACGACGCGGGCGCAATGGGAGCGCGAGGCGCGCGAGGACTGGGATGCGAGCCCGATCACACTGCCGCGGCTCGCCACCGAGATCTGGGACGCGATCAAGGGCGAGGACTGGGTGCTCACCGCCAATACGCTGGAGGACTGGACGCGCGTCCTCTGGGACTTCGACAAGCCTTATCGCCATCCCGGCAAATCGCTCGGCACCGCCACCCAGCTCGGCATCTCGCTCGGCGTGGCGCTCGCGCATCGCGACGCGAAGCGCCTGGTCGTCGATATCCAGCCCGACGGCGACCTGATGTTCGACGCGGGCGCGCTGTGGGTTGCAGCGAAGCACCGCATCCCCATGCTCGTCGTGATGTACAACAACCGCGCCTACTACAACGATTGGGAGCACCAGATCCGCATGGCGAAGCTGCGTGGCACGCCGGAGGAGCGCGCCTACATCGGCATGGATATGGACGATCCGCCGCCCGATTTCGCGGCGCTCGCGAAATCGATGGGCTGGTACGCCGAAGGACCGATCGACAAGCCGGGTGATGTCGCTCCTGCGCTCAGGCGCGCGATCGCCAAAGTCAAGACGGGCCAGCCTGCGCTGCTCGACACCATTACGCGGAAGCGATGAGCTGGGGACAGACCCTATTTAAATGGGGTCTGTCCCCATTTATCGCCGGCACCGTATGGGCGCAGCCGGTGGTGAACGTGTATTCGTCGATGGCCGAAAAGGATGTGCGCCAACTGGTCGCGGAGTTCGAGCGCCGGCACGGCGTGAAGGTGAATCTCTGGCGCTCGGGCAAGAACCGCGTCCTCGAGCGCGTGCTGCGCGAGGCGCGCGGCGGGCGCTACGAGGTGGACGTGATTCACAACCCGTCGCCCGAGATGGAGGCGTTGCATAACGAGAAGCTGCTACGCCGGATGGACTCGCCGCGCCTCGCCGAGCTCATTCCCCAGGCGGTGGCGCCGCACCGCGAGTGGGCGGGGCCGCGCGTCTACATCTTCGTCCAGGCGTACAACACCCGTATGGTGGACAAGGCGGAGCTGCCGAAGACCTATCGCGACCTGCTGGCGCCACGCTGGAAGGGCCGCGTGGCGATCGAGGGCAAGGAGCAGGAGTGGTTCTATACGCTGGTGCAGGCGATGGGCGAAGCGCAGGGACTCGAGTTCTTCCGCGAGCTGGCGGCCAACGGGCTGCAAGTCCGCATGGGTAATGCGCTGCTGACCAATCTGGTCGTCGCAGGCGATGTTCCTTTCGCGTTGACGCTGTACAGCTACCTGCCGGACCAGCAGCGCCGCGCCGGCGCGCCGATCGATTGGATCGCACTTGCGCCGACCATCGCCGCTACCGATGCGGTGGGCGTGGCGACGCGCGCGCCGCACCGGCGCGAGGCTGAGGTCTTCTACGATTTCATGCTGGGCGAGGGACAGCGCCTCATGGCCGGGATGGGGCACATCACGTCGGACCGGCGCACGGCGAAGGAGCTGGAGCGCTATCAGCTCAAGTTCATCGAGCCGGCGGCGGTAATCCGGGATTACGATCGCTGGACGAAGATCTTCGAGGACACGATCCACAACCGGCAATGACGAGCGCGCAGGAGAACGAGGTCCTTACCCGCACGGGGCCCGGCACGCCGATGGGCGAGCTCTTCCGGCGTTATTGGCTGCCGGCGCTGCTCGCCGCGGAGCTGCCGGAGCCGGATTGCCCGCCGGTGCGCGTCAAGCTCCTCGGCGAGCGCCTGATCGCTTTCCGCGACACGCAGAACCGGCTGGGGCTGATCGACGAGTTCTGCGCGCATCGGGGCGTATCGCTCTGGTTCGGGCGCAACGAGGAGAACGGGCTGCGCTGCTCGTACCACGGCTGGAAGTACGACGTGACGGGCCAATGCGTCGAGATCCCATCGGAGCCCGACAACCCGCGCCTTTGCCAGCGCATGAAGCTGAAGGGCTACCCACTGACTGAGCGCGGCGGCGTCTTATGGGCGTACCTGGGGCCGCCTGGCAAGCGGCCGGCGGAGCCTGGGTACGAATGGACCGCGGTAGCGCCCGGGCAGCGCTACGTGAGCAAACGGCTGCAGGAGTCCAACTACCTGCAGGCGATGGAAGGCGGGCTCGATTCGATCCACTCGACCTTCCTGCATCGCTGGTCGGTGGAGGACGATCCGCTGCTCAAGCGCGACCCGGCGAGCGCGGCGATGATCAAAGGCGATCCGAGCCCGGCATTCCTGCCGCTGCCGGCGCCCGGCGGGCTACGCATCTGCACGCGCCGCAACGTAGGCGAGGATCGCTACTTCTGGCGCGTCACGCAGTTCCTGATGCCGTGCTTCAACCTCTTTCCGCCATACGGCGACAACCCGTGCGGCGGCCATGCGTGGGTGCCGATGGATGACCAGAACTGCTGGGTATTCAGCATCGATTACCACCCACAGCGGCCGCTCAACGCGGCGGAGCTCGACGGCGCGCAGAACGGGCGCGGCGTGCACGTGCCGCTCGTACCTGGCACTTTTCTCCCGGTAGCGAACCGGCGCAACGACTATCTCATCGATCGCGCCGGGCAGAAGGCGCGAGAGACGTTCTCGGGCGTGCG
>JACXTT010008603.1_pt1 | contig 14121 bp, 11 predicted proteins | sample 9270951 | NCBI WGS metagenome assembly JACXTT01 (sample SAMN15532306, study PRJNA645909) | rock metagenome | isolation source: weathered quartz diorite | place: Puerto Rico | collected 2017-06-21 | reverse complement strand
TTCCCGACTGTCGCGCCCGCACCCGCGCCGACATTGCCCTCCGCGACCTTTTCCGCCGTGGCTGCCTGGCATGCCTTGTATCCCGATTCCGCGGTCGGCCGAATTCTCCAGTCTCCGACACCCAGATCAAAAAGAATCGCGGCCGGCACGATCGGTACCGTCGCGGGACCGATATGATAGCCAAGTCCATGCTCCTCGAGATATCGAACCACGCCGTCGGCCGCCCGCAGTCCGAACGCGCTTCCGCCCGAGAGTAGGATCGCTTGCACCTGCTGAACCGTGTTCACCGGATTCAGCAGTTCCGTGTCTCGAGTACCAGGCGCTGAGCCTCGCACATCAACACCGGCGATCGCGCCCTTCTCAAAAATCAGGACCGTGCATCCGGTCGGCCTGCCCGATTCTGTAAAATGTCCGACCTTGACTCCTTGCACGTCGTTGATGCCCGATTCGGCGCTGGTCTCGGCAACGCCGCGCGGCATCAGTGCGGCACCAGCAGTAATTCCCGCTAAATTCCGGCTGAATTCACGTCGTTTCATTTCGTCACTCCGCGCCCAGAAGTCGCATCGCCACTAGTGCCATCGCCTTCGAAGCATTCACCAGATCACTCAAGTGGCAGTACTCGTCCGGCTGATGCGATACATCCAGGATACCGGGTCCGTAGGCGATGCACTGTTCCACCATGCCCAGGCGCATCACGTGCTTTTGATCGTAGGTTCCCGGGCTCGCGATCAACGGCGGCTGAACGCCCAGAACGTCTTTCACCGCGCTCGCCATCGTCGTCACCAGCCTGGACGCCGGATCGGTCTGAATCGGCTGCACAGTCATCAAATCCTGGATTTGATACCGGAAATCCGGATCATGGCGCGCAATGCCATCCAGGATTTCACGAATCTCGCCACGCACTTCCTCGACCGGCTCCTCGATCAGGAACCTTCGATCGAATATTGCCTCGCACCGGTCGGCTACGCAGGGCGTCTGGAATCCTCGGCCCGGCTGACCTCCGGAAATGGAATTGATGTTGATGCTGGCATTACGCGCTTCGGGCGGTTCCACGGGCATGGCCGTCGTTCTGCGCCGCAGTGCGGGCTTCAGCTCCCGCTCGACAACTGAAATGAGGTCGCTCATCTTGCTGATCGCGCTCACGCCCAGGAACGGCATGCTTCCGTGGGCAATTCGCCCCAGCGTAGTGACCTCGAACCAGTACACGCCGCGATGGCCCAGGCACACGCGATCCACATTCAGCGGTTCAGTGAGGATGACATAATCTGTGCGCGCTTTGTTGACGTAACCGTCCTCGGCCAGGTACGCCATGCCGGCGAATCCGCCGCTCTCTTCGTCCACGGTGCCACTCTGTTCCACTCCGCCCAGCAGGCGCACACCGGCGCGGTGTATCGCTTCGACGGCGAAGATCGAAGCTGCGATGCCGGCCTTCTGATCCGTGACGCCGCGCCCGAAAATCTTGCCGTCGCGCGCGACGCCGCCAAACGGATCGACGGTCCAGCCATCGCCCACCGGCACAACGTCGAAATGGCCATTGAAGTGGAGCAGCGGCCGGGCCGGACTGTCGCGCAGCGACCCAATAACATTCACCCGGGGATACTCGCTGGTGTGCTCCAACCGGCCTTCGGCCTTCACGTACTTCACGTCGTAACCAAACTCACCGAGACGCGCGCCCAGCCACGCCGCGCATGCTGCATAATTCTCGCCCGGCGGATTCACGGTTGGGATCGCGATCAAGGCTTGCAGAAACGCGACCATCTCGCCCGCCATCGCCTCCACGCGGTCGAGAACGGCCTGCTCCTTCGCGCCGGCAGGACCTGCCGAGCCAGCGCGCACAGCTTGTGGATCGCTCACGGCAGTCCAGTTTAGCTGAAGCGTGTTGCCTTCGGCGGCTGAGCCGCGCTACAGTCAGACTCAAATGCAAAAGCTCCTTTGCGCGATCCTCCTGTCATGGACTCTCTTGCCGGCGCAGGATTCAACGACACCGGCCTTCAAGTTCGCCATTTCGGGCGATTCCCGAAACTGTGGCGACGTCGTGATGCCGGCCATCGCCGCGTCAGCTAAGCGGAACGGCGTCGATTTCTACTGGCACCTGGGCGATTTTCGCGCCATGTATACCTTCGATGAGGACCTTGTTCCTCCCGCCAAGCTCGCCTTGCCGCCGAAGCCGGTTCCGCTCAACATCAGCACCTATCTTTCGACAGCGTGGCAGGATTTCATCTCGCGCCAAATGGCCTCTTTTGGCGATCTGACCGTTTTTCTGGCGATCGGCAATCACGAAACGATCTCGCCGTCGACGCGCGAAGCGTGGCTGATCCAGTTTGCCGACTGGCTCCAAAATCCGGTCATCCGGAACCAGCGTTTGAAAGACGATCCGATGGATCACAAGCTGCGTTCGTACTATCACTGGGTCAAGGGCAACGTCGATTTCATCACGCTCGACAATGTCACTACTGAACAGTTCGACCTGGCACAACTCGCCTGGTTTCGGCGTGTGATCCAACGCGCCGAGGCGTCCGCGGAGATTCGCACCATCGTCGTCGGGTCGCACATAGCCCTGCCAGGCGCCGTTGGCCACAGTCACACCATGGACGATTGGGCGCAGGGCATCAAAACCGGCCGCGAAGTCTACGAAGCGCTCTGGCATGCTCGCAGTTCGGCCAACAAGAACGTCTACGTCCTCGCCAGCCATTCCCATTTTTTCATGGAGAATGTCTTCCGCACGGCCGACTGGAAGGGCAAGGAACTCCCGGGCTGGATCGTCGGCACCGCCGGCGCCGTTCGATACCGCATTCCCGCCGAAGCGGGCCCCGATCAGAAGCCCATGACCGACGTTTACGGCTACTTGCTAGGCACGGTGATGCGCGACGGATCCGCGTCCTTCGAGTTCCAGAAGCTCAGTCTTCAGGATCTGCTAGCCGCGAATCAAGGAAAACAGCCGGAGCCGCTGGTGCGCTGGTGTTTTGATGAGAATCGCCAGATGCAATAGACGCTCGGTCTTGCTAGAAAGATTAGTGCGTCATTCCGTAGACGATGTAGTTGACGCCGATCCGGATGCCAAGCGCCGAATATTTCTCCGGATACTGTGGATTGTCGGCGTGCTCCCACGAATCGCCTAAATCCATGTTGTGACATATCGCGACCATCAGACGGCCCTTGTCGTCGTAGATGCCCCGCCAGCGCGCTTCAAAACCATCCTGTTCGTAAGTGCGCCCCGACCGGAGGAATTGCGCGCCGGGCACCTGGTAGCGATCGTCCAAATCAAAAATGGTGTGGAAGATGGGATCGCGATCATCAATTTCGACAATCGGCCGATCTGGAAAGACGCGTCGCATGCTGGCGGCGAAAACTTCCCACTCTTGCGTACCATGAAAATCGTCGCACATGAAAAATCCGCCGCGCAGCAAGAAGTCGCGCAGCCTCGCCGCTTGCTGATCGGTCAGATTCCAATGCCCGACCTCCACTCCGTACAACCACGGCCAGTTGTAAACATCGTCGCCTTCGTCCAGATTGATGGCCTGCTCGACCGACCTGGCGTTAATGCGCGTGAGCCGCCGCACCGCGGCCGAAATGTGCCGATCCGAACGCGGGTAGTCGATGGTCCAATTCGAAAACCCCTCACGCCAATCCATGCCACCACCGCGCCTGCGGTATCCGTATCCGAAACCAGTGAAAGGCGGGTACATCAGCCTTCCGAACACCCACTCCCCGGGCTCGCGCCAATCCGGTGGCAGCGGAAAATCGTAGTACTCAAAAGCAGGGTACTGCCGGAAGGGGCGCTGGCCATAAACCGCGCAAATAGCAACGGAGACCGCGAAGCCACTCAATAACAAGGAGCGAAATCTGGTCATAGCAAACGCGTCTTCTTTCCAAGTTACACTCTTTTCCGTTCGACGTGGGCCGATAAGCTCCGTTAGAGCATTCGGTGGTTATCAGTCCATTCCCTTTCTCGAAACTGACGAAGCCCATTAGTCATCTAAATAAATGGGGCCCTCTGTTTCCGCAAATCAAGTCTTCGGAGCAAAGCATGGATCTTCAAATTGAGCAGCGAGAGAATGCCGGCATCGTCATCCTCGACTTGAAGGGACGTCTGGTCCTGGGCGAGGAAGACCTTGCGCTGCGGCAGCATCTCCAGTCGCTGCTCGAATCAGGGAAGCGCAGAGTGGTCTTGAATTTAAAGGAAGTCTCCGACATCGACACCAGCGCGCTTGGAACCCTCATTTATCGCGCTCTCAAGTTTCGCGACGCTGGCGGACGGCTGGTGCTTCTCAATCTGTCCCCCTCGCATACCAAGCTGTCCAACGCCTTGAAACTTAATACCGCGTTCGAGACATACCAGGAAGAGCATGTCGCGGTGAACAGCTTCTTTCCCGAGCGTGCCGTCCCGCAATACGACATTCTCGATTTCGTGGAAGAGCTCGAACAGCGACGCCCCACGGTCCACAATGAGCCTCAAGAAGTACCAGAAAAAGCGTAACTTCAACGTAACATCAGAGCCTGACGCCTCGCGCCCGAATGGCGGCAGATCCAAAAAAGATCTGATCTACGTGATTCAAAAACACCAGGCGTCCCATCTCCACTACGATTTCAGGCTTGAGTGGAATGGCGTGCTGTTATCATGGGCGGTTCCAAAGGGTCCGTCGCTCGATCCCTCTGTAAAACGACTGGCTGCCCAAGTGGAGGATCACCCGATCGACTATGCGAGCTTTGAAGGCGTGATCCCGGAGCGCCAGTACGGCGGCGGCACAGTGATGGTGTGGGACATCGGAACGTGGACGCCTGAAGTTCACGGCGTCGATGCCGCGCTTCGCAAAGGGGAGCTGAAGTTCACGCTGCATGGCTCGAAGCTCAAGGGCTCCTGGGTTCTTATCCGCACGAAGTCCGGCTTCGGTGGATCGAAGCGAAGACAGTGGCTGCTTATCAAGCATCGCGATCGATATGCTTCCACCCAAGACATATTGACGAAGAAACCGCGCTCGGTTCTCTCGCGCCGGCTGTTGCCTGGCATCACCCGCGCTTCGGGCGGCGTCAGCATCAAAGCCGATAAATGACGCTCGAGAAATTGCTCACGCATCCCGAAAAGGTGTTTTGGCCGAGCGAGGGTTACACCAAGCTCGACCTGGCTCGCTTCTACTGGAACGTTTTTCCAAAGCTCAAACCTTATTTAGCCGATCGGTTGCTGACCATGGAGCGCTGTCCCGACGGTATGCGTGGCAGTTGCTTTTATCAGAAGGAAGCGCCCAAGGGCCTGCCCCAAGGTACGCCCACTCGAGAAATCGAACACGAGAAAAGGAAAGTACGCTACGTGGTCGGCGGCTCTCGCGATACACAGATCGCGCTCGTGAACCTGGGTTGCATCCCGGTGCACGTCTGGGGCAGTCGCGCGAAAGAGCCGCGCAAACCCGACTGGCTGGTCTTTGATCTCGATCCTGGCTCAGGCGAATTCGCTGACGCAGCCAATGCAGGCTTGCGTTTCAAAGATGCGCTCGATGCGCTGAAGCTCACGTCTTTCCCGAAAACATCCGGCAGCCGAGGCCTGCATGTGTTTGTACCGCTCCGCGTGGAGCCGGATTTCGACGGCGTGCTGGCGTTCGCCAGAGAGCTTTGTGCTCGGCTGGCCGCCGCCCATCCCAAACATTTAACCACTGAGCAGCGGATCGGCAAACGTTCGGGCCGCGTTTTTCTGGACCACTTTCGAAATGGATTCGGAGCCACCGTGGTTGCGCCCTACTCGGTCCGCCGCCGCGAGCAGGCGCCTTTTTCGGCGCCCTTGAGCTGGGCCGAGGTAAAGCCGTCGCTCGTACCGTCCGGCTTCAACCTTGGCAATTATCAAAAGCGGCTCGCCGCCCCAGACCCGTGGAAAGACTTCTTCGCGAGCCGCCAATCGATCAAAGGGGCAGCCAAGGCAGTTCACAAAATTTGATCGCCGCCAATCACCTGCCAGAACTCATCTGCGGCGTCATCTCCCCGATCCGGCCGGAATAGATGATGAACTTGAACGGGTCGGTGTTTTGGTGCTTCTCCATCAACTTGAGATAAACGAGCCGTCGGGCATTTCCTACTGAACTGCTGTGCGCGAATCGGTTCCCGGCCGATTCAAGCAGTGAAGCCGCGAGTTCGTATTTGCCGTCCGCCGCCAGGCGTTCCACGGTTTTGACCAGCTGTCTTTCCGACACGCCGAGATAGTCGACCAAAAGCTCGGCCCGATCGGCATGGTTCAGATGCTCGAGCCCCTCCAGGTCCGCTTGCCAGTACCCGACGTTTTGATCGTACAGACGGTCAATCACGTGCTCGCGCAGAATAAGGTACGGCTGGTACGCATCCGGCTCGTTGTTGATCAGGCCGGAAGGAATCAGGTTCGCCTGATGAATTGCCGCGCGCTCTTCACCCCGGCGCGTCGCGCTCACGACTTGATCACGGAGCCACACCAGATCTGTTTTGAGCTGGGCCAGCATTGCGGGCGAGGCGAAAATCCGAGTCAGCGGCTCATGGCCATGCAACAGATGCTGCGGATGCTTTTCAACAACAATGTCAATCGCATCCAACAGTCCCTGCAAATTGCCCTCCTCGACAAACGGCGCGCCAAGGTACGGCATGATGAAGTCGCCCACAAACATGACGCCCAGATCCGGGATATGGATTAACATCCCGTCGCGAGTCTCTCCTCCCTCGATTGGAATGAGCTCTAGACGCGTTCCTCCGATCCTTAGCTCAGTGCGACGGTCGATCGTGACGCTCGGCTGGAAGCTGCGCACGTTGTCGAAGCTGAAGCGTTCGCCGAAGAATTGCTTACCAAAAACTCCCGGCGCATTGAGTTCGCGCGCCAGCTCCTCCTGATAGTTACTTCTGCCATAGAAACGCGGGTGCGAATTCAACGCGCGGAAATAGGAGTGACCGCCAACATGATCCCAGTGAGCGTGTGTGATGAAGACAGTCGTCAGTTCCGGCAGACCCGGCGCATACGCTCGCAGCGCTTCGTAGGCAGTCTTGGCAGAATCCGGCCGCGTACCGGCATCGATGCCGATCAGCTCCCGCCTATCGTCCGAAACCACGAAATAGTATTCAGTGAACTCGAAACCTGACAGCGCATAAACGCGGCCCGGCACGATCTGGGCGATGTTCCGTGGTGAAAAAGCGTGTCCAGTGGCAACGTCCTCTGAAAAAGGCGTGATCAACGTGATTGGCCTGTCAAAGTCCTTGTAGCCGCTCTTTCGAAGATACTCCTGCGCCTTGGCCTGCTCTCCGTCCGCGAGGGCCAGCTTTCCCTGGTGATAGTAGACCTCCCGCAACCATCCGGCATGGGGCGCTTTCGCGGCATTGTCCCCGCACCAAGCCAGCTCAGCGGCCGCTGCCTTCTTCTGCTGAAAAATGCCTGGGAGTTCAGCGTGGACGACGCCTGCAATCCAGTTCACTACAAAAACTTTTCCTCCCGAAAGCTGCTTGGATTGCTCCAGGATCGCGAGCGTATCTTTCACATAACCGTACCGGTGCAGCAATGAGACTGAAGATGCATGCTTCGCCCGCAATAGTCCGATTGCCGACAGATACAGCGCCTTCTGACTATCCGTCAACTGCGGCTCGAATTCCTTTAGTCGCGCTGAGAAAAAATCCCCACCCTCCCCCGGCAGGTTCGCATTTGAGTACTGCCCCATCAGCAGAAACAGCACCTGTGGGTCCAGTGGTGGCGCCGCGGTGTTTATGGCTTTCAAATATTCGAGGTCCGGTCGGCCTGAGCCTTTCTCAGCATGATCCTTGGAATCGGCCGCTGGAGACCCGCCTGAGCCGAGCAGCAAGATTAGCAGGGTGAGCAGCGCAACGAGAGCAGTGATACTGGTTCGCATAAGTGAGCTCCTTTCTGAAAAGTGCTTCTCATGCTCAGATAGATGTATGTACATCTATCATGGATACAAGAATCACGCCGTCATCGCAGCTTCCGTTAGTCGACTTACCGACTCGTTCATCCTCTTCCAGCCCGTATCCCCAAGTTTGCGCCTCAGTCTGCGTTCCGCGGCCAGCCAGCGTGGTTGAGCCTTCCCGATCTCTCGCCTGCCCGCTGTTGTCAGATGAAAGATGCGCTCCCGCCGGTCCTTGCCGCGCCTGGACTGAATCCAGCCCTGCTTTCCCAGTCGCGCCAATGTCCTGGTCAGCGTCGTGCTGTCCATGGCAAAGCCCGTGCTCAGCCGCTTTTGATTGGCCTCTCCAACCGTGGCCAGCGCCGTGAGCAGGCCGAATTGCGTGATTTCGAGCCCTGCCTTTCTCAACTCCTGGTCGTAGATCCGCGACACGATGCGCGTGACCCGCCGGATGTTCTGACAAACGCAGGGCAAGTCGAAAAGTGCTTCCACAGGCGCTTCTCTTGCCGTTTCGGGTCTCATATTATATGTATGTACATATTATTTCGCCGCCTGTCAAGTTACGAGATCCGCCGGAAATCACCGCTACCGGAGTCCAATCCCTGTGTTAGACTGCACGCTTGTCCGCAACTCCCTCAGCGCGCCCGGCGCTCAACCGCGCCCTCGGCCTGCCGCACGCCATCGCGATCGTGGTGGGCATCATCATCGGCGTTTCGATCTTCGTGCAACCCACCGAAGTCAGCCGCTACGTGCCCAGCATCCCCGGGATTTTTACCGCCTGGCTCGCGGCCGGTGTCCTCACGCTTTGCGGCGCTCTGGTCTGCGCCGAGCTATCTTCCGCCTTTCCCCAAACCGGCGGCGTCTACGTTTTTCTCAACGAAACTATTTCACCGGCAGCCGGATTCTTGTGGGCTTGGGCCATGTTCTGGAGCGCACACTCAGGCATCATCGCCGCCAGCTCCGTTGTGTTCGGCCGGTACGTCGCTTACTTCATCCCGCTCAGCGACACCGGCATCCGGCTGGTCGCCGTTGCTGCTATCCTCCTGCTCTCCGGCGTCAATTACGTTGGCGTCCGGCAAGGCAGCGGACTCCAAGCGATTGTCACCGCCTGCAAGCTGGTGGGCATCGGCCTCATTCTGACACTCGTGGTCGCATTCGGCAAACCCGCCCATGCGACTCCCACCGCCATCGAATCACCATTCTCGATCAGTAACTTCGCGCTCGCCGTCGGCGCTGGATTGTTCGCTTTCGGCGGCTGGCACATGGTGACGTACTCGGCGGGTGAAACCCGGACGCCTGAAAAAACAATTCCTCGCGCTCTGCTGATCGGTACGCTGATCGTCACCGCCTGCTACGTCGGGCTGAACGCTGCCTGCTTATATCTCCTTCCACTCGATCAAGTGATCCGATCGACGCGCGTTGCAGCCGACGCTGCCAATGTGCTGGTCGGAGAAAAAGGCGCGGCTGCCATCTCAGGACTGGTCTTGATCTCGGCTTTGGGCGTGCTGAACGGCGTGATTCTTGCCGGACCCCGCGTCTACTTGGCGATGGCCAGGCGCTACCAAGCGCTCGCCTGGATGGGTGCGATCCATCCGCAATTCCGCACGCCGCACATCGCCATTTTGATTCAGGCCATCTGGTCATGCGTGCTGGTTGCCACGGGAACCTATCGCGAATTATTCAGCCGTGTGATCTACACCGAGTGGATTTTTTTCGCGCTCATGGGAATCGGCCTGCTCCGCGCCCGCCGCCGTCCGGATTACAAACCGGCTTATCGCGCCTGGGGCTACCAGATAGTTCCGCTGGTTTTCATCGCCGCGTCGCTCGGCGTTGTGTTTTATCAGGTGGCCGCGGATCCGAAAAAAACGTCCGTGGGGCTTCTGCTGGTTGTGTTAGGCTTGCCTCTTTACTACTTCTGGGTACGCAAAAGCAGTCACTCCACGCAATAAACACTTATGCGCGTTATAGATTTTCACAACCATTACTATCCAGCGGCCTACATCGATGCTCTGCGTTCCGGCGCTAGCACCGTTAGAGTCACCATAGACAGCGACGGGAATCCGTGCCTGCACTATCCCGGCGATTACAACGTCGCCGTTCCTGGGCACCGCGATATCGATTATCGTGAGCGCGTGCTCATCGAGCAGCACGTCGACACCCAGGTAATTACGCTCACGACTCCGGGAACTCACGTCGAGTCGCCGGAAACAGCGGTGCGGCTGGCCAGCCTGGTGAACGATGCGTTCGCCGCCGCCGTTGCCTCGAAAAAAGGCCGCTTCACTGCGCTCGCCACGCTTCCCTTGAATGATCCGCGCGCCTCCGTCGCCGAATTTGAACGCGCCACCCGCCAGCTTGGGATGCGAGGCGCCATGCTCTTCAGCAACGTGAACGGCGTCGGTTTGGCCGATCAGCGGTTCTGGCCTTTGTACGAAGCGGCCAACCAACAAGCGGCCGTCCTCTACATCCATCCCACCAATCCGATCAACGTCGAGGCCATGAAGGATTATTGGCTCATGCCGCTAGTCGGTTTCCTTTTCGATACCACGCTGGCCGCCGCCAACCTGGTTTTTGCCGGCGTAGCCGAGAGATTCCCGCGCATCCAATGGGTGCTCTGCCACCTGGGAGGCGCAATTCCATATCTTGTCGAGCGTCTCGATCGTGGTTTCACGGCCTTCGACGATTGCCGCGCTCACATTCAACGGCCGCCCAGCGATTATCTAAAGAGCTTTTACTACGACACCGTGAACTTCAGCTCGCGCGCGTTGGAGCTCGCCATCTCTTTTGCGGGCGTCGACCACATTCTCGCCGGCAGTGACTATCCGCATCAAATCGGAAGCATCCCGAAAATGTTCGAGAGCATCAACGCGCTAAAAATTTCGGATCAGGATAAAACCGCGATATTCGGCGGCAACGCGGCTCGTTTGCTGCGTCTCTGAAGTTTCCTCAATTTTCGCGCAGCGTTCGTTAAAGTTAGTTCGTAATCGATCTCTTTTACAAACTGTTTCAGTTGCCCGGCAAGCTTGCACCGTCTCATAGCCAGGAGGCAGAAGAAGCCTCCGGGAGGCAGTGATGCTCAAAACTTTTGCAGTTTCAACTTTGTTACTTGGCTCAGCTATAGCTTTTGCCCAGCCGGCGGCGGCGCGCGATCGCGATGACTTTCGCAACAATCGCGACGGTGACGGCTACTCGCGCGATTTCAATAATCGCGATCGGGAGAATCGCGAGCGCGGTGAGTGGCGCCAGCACGAACGATTCGAGCGGCGGCGTCCGTATGGCTGGGATCGCTTTGGCTACAGCAATGCCTACCGCAATGGCTACGGGAATCGCTATAGCTACGGTGATCGCTTCAGTGAGCAGCGCCAAGGCTTTTACGATCGCTTCGGCAATTGGTGCTGGTATTAATCGAAGAATTTCCCCAGCCCAGGGGCACTATGACTATGCGTGAGCATACGTGACTATAGGTGGAGCGGGATGGGTCTTCTGGCAGCGGCGCTCTTATGCGGCGCAAACCTGGCGGCCTTCCCGCGCTCCAATGCTCCTGCCGCCTCCACTTCAACGCTTACGTTTTCAACCTTCCTCGGCGGCAGTAACTTCGACCAAGTCTGGGCAACCGCGCTCGACGCGGCCGGCAACATCTATGTCACCGGCCAAACTGCTTCATCGAACTTTCCAACACGTGTTGGCGGACAAGACGGCAACCGTGACATCTTCGTAGGAAAGCTGGATCCGACTGCCAATCATTTCCTCTATCTCACCGTTCTGGGCGGCCTGCAAACCGACACGCCGAAAGGCATCGCCGTCGATGCGTCGGGTAACGCTTATGTCACCGGATACACCAGTTCCACAGACTTTCCCACCACTGTCGGTGCATACCGGACTACGTCGGGCGGGCAGGAAGACGCATTCGTCGTAAAGCTCAACGCGACTGGCCAAAAAGTTTACTCAACCTACCTGGGCGGCCCGGGCAGAGACTTCGCCTCCGCAATTGCTGTAGATGCCGCCGGCAATGCTTACATCACCGGCTACACGTCAGGCAGCTTTCCAATTGTAAGCGGGGCATTTCAACCCACGTTCGGCAGCGGCCTGAACGACGTCTTCATCACCAAACTGAACCCGGCCGGTACCGCTCTAGTCTATTCCACTTACTTCGGCGGTATTGGCAATGACACATCTTCGTCAATCGCTGTTGACGCCACCGGGAACGCTTATATTTGCGGCCAGACCGATTCAGCAAACTTCCCCACTTCGAACGCTCTACTCGCCGCCTCCGCTGGTGACAAAGACGCATTCGTAACCAAGCTGGATCCCGCCGGTTCGGCATTGATTTTTTCGACCTACCTTGGCGGATCGCTCGACGATCTGGCCAACAGCATCGCCATTGACGCATCGCTGAACGTTTACATCGCCGGCGTCACTGCTTCCTGGAATTTTCCGGTATCCGCTACCGCATTCCAGCGAACAATGGGCGGTGGATTGTTCGACGCATTCGTCACAAAACTTAGCTCTTCGGGTACGACGCTTGCGTTTTCTACTTTCTTAGGCGGCACGGGCTCAGACCAAGGGATCGCGCTGGCCGTGGATTCGGCGGGAAATTCCTGGCTGGCAGGCAGTACCACTTCGTCGAATTTTCCCCTGGTCAACGCCCTGCAAGCATTGCCGGCCGGCCAAAGCGAGGCATTCGTAACCACCCTGAACTCGACCGGCGATCAGCTCTTGTACTCCAGCTACGTCGGCGGGGGATTAGACGATTCCGCACTCTCAATCGCCATTGATAACAAAGGCTCTGAGATCGTCGGCGGAAGCACAATGTCCTCGGGATTTCCAAGTACGGCGGGCGTCATCCAGCCGTTGTTCGGAGGGAGCTACGATGGGTTCGTTTTGAAACTATTGACCGGAGTCTGCCCGTACAATGTGAGCCCCTCCTCGCTCAACGTCGCCGCCGCCGGCGCATCCGGCTCGATCAGCGCCACGGCGCCCATCGGTTGCAGCGCGCCAACTGCGAGCTCGAATGTGGCCTGGGCTACGGTCGGCGTAGTTGGGAGTTCCGTCAACTGGACGGTGGCTTCGAATCCCAGCTCCTTGGGGCGAAACGGTAACCTCACTGTCGCAGGGCAAACCGTGCCCGTTACGCAGGCCGGCGGTGCCTGTTCCTACACGCTGACTCCAACCAGCCTGAACATCGCCTCAGGCGGTGGGGCGGGAAGTATTAACATAACGCCGAGCCCGTCCGATTGCCCGCCCGCAACGGCAAGTTCCAACGTGGGCTGGGCCAGTGCGACGGCAGCTGGAAACACAGCATCCTGGTCCGCCGTCGCCAACCCGAGTTGGCTGAGCCGCAGCGGAAGCTTTACCATCGGCGGAAAGTCTGTGGCCGTTTCCCAATTAGGCGGCGCCTGTTCGTATGGCTTGAGCACTGCCAATATCAGTGCCGGCCCGGGAGGCGCTGCCGGATCAATCACCATCACACCGGCCCCCAGCGACTGCCCGCCGGCCACGGCCTCGTCCAATGTTGGTTGGGCCTCGGTCTCCGTCTCCGGCAACGCCGCACTATGGTCGGTCAGCCCTTATGCCGGTTCGCAGACCCGCAACGGGTCATTCACCGTCGCCGGGCAAGCGGTGGCAGTCAGTCAAACCGGCGTCTCAGCACCCGGGACTCTGACTCTGAATCGCACAGTGCTGAATTTCGGGATCTCCGGGTCGCTCATCACGAGCCCACAAACGGTAATCGTTGGCTTTACGAATGGGAGCGGCGTGGTTTGGACGGTGTCCTCCAATCAGCCCAATATCACGGTGTCGCCTTCGGGAGGCGCAGGAAGCGGCAGCTTCGATGTCACCGCTGCCGCAGGAGCAAGCGGGGTCGTTACGGTATCCGCGCCAGGCGCAGCCAAGTCTCCTCTCCAGGTCCAGATCAACGTCGCGGCCGTCACACCCGCAGTTCCGACCGGCAGCTTCGACACACCGGCCAGCGGGACCAGCGGAATCGCCGGCGCCATTGCTGTCACCGGCTGGGCCTTGGACAACATCGAAGTGACCAAGGTGGATATCTGGCGTGAACCCGTCGGCGCGGAACCAGCAGGCCTGCAATACATCGGCGATGCCATTTTTGTTTCCGATGCGCGGCCGGACGTGGAAGGCGGCTTTCCGCTCACGCCGTTCAACTACCGCGCGGGCTGGGGCTACATGCTGTTGACGAACTTCCTGCCGAACAACGGGGGCTCGGCCGGCCCCGGCAACGGAACTTACAACCATCACGCCACCGCCCAAGTAC
>JACXTT010008602.1_pt1 | contig 14121 bp, 7 predicted proteins | sample 9270951 | NCBI WGS metagenome assembly JACXTT01 (sample SAMN15532306, study PRJNA645909) | rock metagenome | isolation source: weathered quartz diorite | place: Puerto Rico | collected 2017-06-21 | reverse complement strand
AGCCATGTACAGGCACCTTCGTGCTGCAGCTGGATGACGCCGTCATTGGCCACCGTGGGATCGTTCGATTCGATCATGCAGCTGGCGCGCAGCGCTTCGCCGCAACGGGCAATGCGTTCGCAGGCCGCAGCGATAAAGGCCTCGTCACTCAAGGGGCCGAAGGACATACGCACGGCCGAACTGCTGCGCCATGCTGGCAGCGCCATCGCTTCCAGCACATAGCTTGGTGCAGACTTGGCGGACGAACAGGCCGAACCGGACGACACGCGGATGCCGGCCGCATCAAACAGGTCAAGCAGCTCCTTGCTGGCCACGCCCTGGACGGAGAAATTGAGTGTCGTCGGCAGCGCATGCTCAAACGGCGTATTGAAGACGATGCCAGGCAAAGCTTTTTTCAATGCCTCGGCAATGCGGTCGCGAAAACCTACCAGCTCAGCGTGGGTGCGGAAGGTCCCACCTTCTTCTAACGCGGACAGCACGGCGCCAAGCGCCGCAATGCTGGCCATGTTCTCTGTGCCGGCGCGGTTGCCTTGCTCTTGGCCGCCACCGGCCATCAGCGGCGTGAACGGCGCGCCATCGCGCACGTACAGCAGGCCCACGCCTTTTGGCGCATACAGTTTGTGGCCCGAGAAGGGCGCGTAATCAATGCGGGTCGAGGCCAGGTCCAGCTCCAGCTTGCCCAGTGCCTGCACGCTGTCGACCATCCAGTAGGCTGTGCTACCGGTCTGCTCCAGCACGGCCTGCACGCCAGCGATGTCAGACACGACACCGGTCTCATTATTGGCCGCCATGGTGCACAGCAGGGCCGTCTGCGGCGCAATCGCGCGCAGCACGTCGAGCTGGTGCAGGCCATTGCCGTCCACCGGCAAGGCGCGCAGTTCCAGGCCCATGCCCAGCACGCGGTTCCAGTGGGCCAGGCTTTCCGGCACGGCCTTGTGTTCGGTGGCGCCGTAGACCAGCAAGTTACCGGTGGCTTCGCCGTTCTGCTGGCGTTCGCGCACTGCGCACAGGGCCGACAACACGGCCGTCTGGATGCTCTCGGTGGCGCCGCTGGTGAAGACAACGCGGCCGCTGCCGGCGCCCAGCACACGGGTGGCGCACTGGCGCACGCCGTCGAGCATGGCCTTGGCCTTCAGTCCGGTCGCGTGGGTGCTGCTGGGATTGCCGTACAGCGCCTCCATAACATGCACGGCCTTGCTAATGGCGGCAGGCAGTACATAGGAAGTGGCATTGGCGTCGAGGTATAAATCGTTTTGCATTGGTCTTGCTATGGCGAATTCAATATGGACAGTGTAAAGACTGTTCAGCGAAAAAACATACCAAAATTGCTCCTTAATGCTTAAAATGTAGAATATTCATTCTACTTTTATGGGTATTTGGAAATGGAAGACCTCGACAAATACGATTGCGCCATCCTCGATGCCCTACAGGTCGACGGCACCCTGTCGGTGGCGGCACTGGGTGAAAAGATCGGCCTGTCCTCCACCCCCTGCTGGAAACGCGTCAAGCGGCTGGAGGAAGAAGGCTATATCCAGCGCCGCGTGGCCATCGTCAACCGGCGCAAGGTGGGCCTGCCCGTGACCGTGTTCGTCAGCGTCAAGACGGCCATGCATGACGAAAAATGGCTGACCAAATTCGCCGCCGCCGTCATGGCCTTGCCCGAAGTGCAGGAATTCCACCGTATGAGCGGCGACGTCGACTACCTGCTCAAGGTAGTCACGACCGACATCGACGGCTACGACCGCTTCTACAAGAAGCTGATCAAGGTGGCCCAGTTCACCGGCGTGTCCTCGGCCTTCTCCATGGAGCAGATCAAGTACAGCACGGCCCTCCCGCTCGACCTGATTTCACACGGCTTACCAGCCTAAACGCGCACATAAATTTGGCGGGAATCGTGAGATCATTGCCGCCATTCACACACAAGGAGACTTTTAGCATGCCTTCGATCCGCCCTGCCCTCCCCTTCGCCGTGCTCGCCCTGCTCGCTGGCCAAACGGCCACCGCGCAAGAAGTCATCAAGATCGGCATGACCGGGCCGCTAACGGGCGCCAATGCCTTCGCCGGCAAGGACAATGAAAACGGCGTGCGCCTGGCGATTGAAGAACTGCAGGCCAAGAAGTTCACCGTCAATGGCAAGCCAGTCAAATTCGAGCTGCAGTCGGAAGACGACCAGGGCGACCCGAAAGCTGGCGTGGCCGTGGCGCAGAAGCTGGTCGATGCCAAGGTCAAGTTTGTGCTGGGTCCCTACAACTCGGGCGTGGCCATTCCCGCTTCGCGTGTCTACAACGATGCCGGCATCCTGATGTCGACGGTTGGTACCAACCCCAAAGTCACCCAGTCCGGCTACAAGACCGTGTTCCGCCTGGTGGCCAGCGACAACCAGGTGGGCTCGGCCATGGCAGCCTATGCGGCCAAGCACCTGAAAGTAAAAAACGTCGGCGTCATCGACGACCGCACCGCGTTCGGCCAGGGCGTGGCCGAAGAATTCAAGAAGGAAGCCAAGCGCAACGGCCTGAACGTGGCGGGCCACGAGTTCACGACGGACAAAGCCACCGACTTCTCGTCCATCCTGACTGCGCTGAAAGCCAAAAAGGTCGAAGCGATCTTCTTTGGCGGCTATGCACCCCAAGGCGCCCCGATGGCGCGCCAGATGAAGGCGCTGGGCCTGAACATCAAGCTGATGGGTGGCGACACCATCTGCAGCCCGGAGATGGGCAAGCTGGGCGGCGACGCCGTTGGCGACAACGTGTTGTGCGCGCAAGGCGGCGCCGTGCTCGACAAGCTGTCCGATGGCCCGGCCTTCGCCAAGAAGTACCAGGAGCGCTTCAAGCAAAAGGCCGACGTCTATGGCCCGTCTTTCTACGACCAGATGATGTTCATTGCCGAAGCGATGAAGGCAGCCAAGTCGACCGACCCGGCTGTGGTGGGCCCGCAGATGCACAAGATGAGCTACAAGGGCATCACCGGCACTTACGCCTATGACGAGGCGGGCAATATGAAACAGTCCGCCGTCACCGTGTACACCTTCAAGAATGGCGAACCAACGCCCGTCGCCAACCAATAAGAGTACAAAGCACAAACCATTCTAAAGAACGGAAAAGTTATGACCGTATCGCGTCTTACTGTGATGGCGGCTGCCTGTGCCGCATTGATGTCAACTTGTGTCATTGCGCCAGCAGGAGCGAATAGTGCGGCAGCCGCTGTGACGGCACCTCCTGCCAGTCCTGCGCCGACGCCCTCCACGGCGACCCCGCTGCTGGTACCCTCCTTGGCCGAATTCAAGGCGACGTCGCAAGTGATGCCGGCACTGATCCTGCGCTACCAGGCCGACCTGGCCAGCATCAACCATGTCTACACGGTGCGCAACGGCGCCGCGCGCCAGCGCCAGCTGCGTGCCTTCTACCAGCAATGGTATGCATCGCTCGATACCCTGCCCTTTGACAGCTATGGCGTGGAAGACCGCATCGACTGGGTCATGCTGCGTAACCAGATCGGTTTTGAACTGCGCGAACTCGACGCCAATGCTGCCCGCTTCAAGGAAGCCGAAGGCCTGGTTCCCTTTGTGCAGCCCTTGATCGACCTGGCGGAAGGCCGCCGCCTGATGCAGGCGCAAGATGGCGCCGCCAGCGCGGTCGTGCTGGACAAAGCCCTTACTGGTGTGAAAAAGGCACGCGCCGCCCTGCCAGGCTACAAAGCCTCGCGCAGCACGGCCAACCGCGCCGTCAAGATCCTCGGCGCCCTGGCCGCCGACCTCAAAGCCTGGTCGAACTTCTACGATGGCTATGACCCGCAACTGAGCTGGTGGATCAAGCGCCCCTACGCTGAGCTGGACAAAGCGATGGGCGAATACATCAGTGCCATCAATGACACCCTGGTTGGCAAACAGGACCCGAACCTGCTCAGCGTGACAGGCGACCCGATCGGCCGCGACGGCCTGGTCAGCGCCCTGCAGCGCGAGATGGTGCCCTACACGCCGGAAGAAATGATGGCACTGGCCGAGAAGGAACTGGCCTGGGGCGAAGCGGAAATGAAAAAAGCTTCGCGCGACATGGGCTTTGGCGACGACTGGCACGCCGCCATGGAAAAGGTGAAGAACAGCTATGTCGGCCCCGGCGAACAAACGGCCCTTGCCCGCAAGCTGGCAGCCGAAGGCGACGACTATGTCACCCAGAACCATCTGGTCACCGTGCCCGAGATGGCCCGCCAGGGCTGGCGCATGGACATGCTGTCGCCGGAGCGCCAGCTGGTCGCGCCCTTCTTCCTTGGCGGCGAGACCCTGCTGGTGTCCTACCCAACCGACACGATGTCGCATGAAGCCAAGCTGATGACCATGCGCGGCAATAACCCGCACTTCTCGCGCGCCGTCGTCCACCACGAGCTGATTCCCGGCCACCACCTGCAAGGCTTTATGGCAGAGCGCTACCAGGTGCAGCGCCAGCTGTTCAACTCACCCTTCTTTGTCGAAGGCTGGGCCGTCTACTGGGAAATGCTGCTGTATGAACGGGGCTGGGCGGCCAAGCCGGAGGACCGTATCGGCATGATGTTCTGGCGCAACCACCGCGCCGCGCGCATCCTGTTCTCGCTCGGCTTCCATATGGGTAAGCTCACACCCGAGCAGTGCGTGGACATGCTGGTCAAGCGCGTGGGCCATGAGCCGGACAATGCGCGCGCCGAAGTACGCCGCTCCTTCAATGGCGACTATCCGCCCCTGTACCAGGCGGGCTATATGATTGGCGCCCTGCAGCTGCGCGCGCTGAAGAAGGAACTGGTTGACGGCGGCAAAATGAGCCTGCTGCAGTTCCACGACAGTGTGTTGCAAGGCAATGTGCTGCCGGCCGAACTGATTCGTGCCCGCCTGAAGGACGAAAAAATTCCGCGCGACTTCAAGGCCAGCTGGCGCTTCTACCAAAACTGAAAAAAAAGCCGCTTCGGCACTGAACGCGATGAGCAATCAGGCTGGAGCGGGCTTTTAATGGCACAGGCCAGTGTTGGGGCAATCGGCGGGCTTTGAGGAGCCGCGCGCGCCAGCCAGCACTGCGCGCCCAGACCGGCCGGCATCATCACTGCACAGCGGGCTCGGTAAAGGGAAAATCGATCCTACGCCCGAAAAGGCAGGCAGTACAATCAAGGTTTCAAAACCAAATCCCCCAGCCGATACAGCTGGGCTATCGCGCTTTCCCAAGGACAAGAAAATGAAGAAAACCCTGCTTTCCACCCTGGTTGCTGCCTGTGTTGCAGCCGTCCCGCTGGCCGCCATGGCAGCGACCAATCCGGAGGCGGCGATGACATCCGCAGCAGGCAAAGTCAGCGCTGCCATGGCGGCCAAGGCCGGCAAGCAACTCGACCAGCTGGCCGACCAGTATTACAACGCCGTGGCCAAGTTCGACCCCGTCGGCGCGTCGGAAAATGGCGACAACCGCCACATTGGCGACATCGGCATGAACATTTCGCCCAAGGTCCGCGCCCACCAGTTTGCGCTGTACAAGGGCTTTGCCAAGCGCCTCAAGGCGATCGACCGCAATATGCTGGACCGCAATGGCCAGGTCAACTACGACATCCTCGCCTATGAGCTGGACAGCGAACTGAGCTTCGAGCACATCCCCACCCACCTGCTGCCGATCAACCAGATGGACAGCCTGCCCGTGGTGCTGGCCAATTATGCGGGCGGCCAGGGCGCCCAGCCGCTGGTGACCGTCAAGGACTACCAGGCCTACCTGCACCGCCTGCAGCAATTGCCTGGCTGGATCGACCAGGCCATCGTCAATATGAAGGAAGGCATCGCCCGCGGCATCGTGCTGCCCAAAGCCCTGGTCACGTCAACGCTGCCGCAATTTGCGCAACTGGTGTCGGCCACGCCGGAACAAAGCATCTTCTACACGCCCGTCAAGCAAATGCCGGCCAACTTCAGCAAGGCGGAGCAGGAGCGCCTGCGCGCTGACTACCGCCGCACCATCGGCAGCAAGCTCACGCCGGCCCTGGTCAAGCTGGAGCAGTTCCTCGCCGGCGACTACGCCCAGGCCGCCCGCAGCTCCACCGGCATCGGCGCCGTGCCGGGCGGGCGCGAGTGGTACCTGGCCCGCGTGGCCAGCCAGACCACCACGACACTGACGCCGGAACAGATCCACGAGACCGGTGTGGCTGAAGTGGCCCGCATCCAGCAGCAGTTTGCCGAACTGGGCCCCAAGATGGGCTATACGGGCGCGCCCAACGGCCTGCCAGGCTGGGTGGCGGAGCAGGACAAGTACTACCCGTTCACCACAGACGCACAGGTCATCGACGTCTACCGCAAACTGGACGCCGTGCTCAAGGAAAAGCTGCCCGCCCTGTTCACGTTGCGCCCAAAAGCCCAGCTGGACCTGCGCCTGGAGCCGGAACTGTCGCGCGCCACCGCCTCCGACCACTACACCCCACCGGCCGCCGACGGCTCGCGCCCTGGCGTGTTCTGGTCCGTCGTTAACGACCCGAAGAAATACGGCAGCACCGGCATGGTCACCCTGTTCCTGCATGAAGGCCAGCCGGGCCACCACTTCCATATCGCCCTGCTGCAGGAACTGAAGCTGCCGAACTTCCGCAAATTCGGCGGCAACAACGCCTTTACCGAAGGCTGGGCCCTGTATGCCGAAACCCTGGGCAAGGAGATGGGCCTGTTCGACAAACCGGAAGACTACTTTGGCCACCTCAACGACGAAATGCTGCGTGCCGTGCGCCTGGTGGTGGACACGGGCATGCACGCTCAGGGCTGGACCCGCGAACAGTCGATCCAGTACATGCGCGACAAGCTGGGCTACCCCGAAGCCCTGGCCAAGAGCGAGACGGAACGCTATATGGCCTGGCCAGGCCAGGCGCTCGGTTACAAGATCGGCGCCTTGAAGATTGCCGGCCTGCGCAAGAAAGCCCAGCAGGAAATGGGCAGCAAGTTCAGCCTGCCAGCTTTCCACGAAGTGGTGCTGGGCGATGGCACCTTGCCCTTGTCCCTGCTGGAAGCCAAAGTGGACCGTTGGATTGCCGCCAACAAGTAAGCCGGAATCGATATAGGGGCAGGATTTGCCCTTATTTCAGGAGACATTTTCTTCACTATTGCGTATCCTGTCCTGCCAAGCTGATCCGCAAAAGAGAAGTCCATGTTCTTCCATCTGGGCCACAGCATTCGTAGCGCGCTGGTGGCATTGCTGCTGGCCTTGAGCCTGCTGCCCCACCGTGCCGGGGCAGCACCGGAACCTGCCTCGCGCTGGCAGGGCTTGGCCGTACCCATGTTCGAACGGATCGGCGTCGAACAGGGCTTGCCGCACCCAATGGTCGTGGCCATGGCACAAGATGGAGACGGCTTCATCTGGATCGGCACCCAGCGCGGCCTGGCCCGCTGGGACGGCTACCAGATGCGCACCTTCCTGTTCGATGCGGCCAACCCAGATTCCCTGCCCGGTGACTTCATCCACGCCCTGCATGTGGACCGCCAGAACCGCCTGTGGATCGCCACGGCCACGGCCGGCGTCGCCATGTTCGACAAGGCGAGCGAAAAATTCGTGCGCTATCCGCCCGGCCCCAAGGGATTGTCCGGCTCGACCGTCATGGCCCTGGCCAGCGATGCGCGTGGCGGTGTCTGGGCCGGCACGCTCAATGGCCTGAACTACATCGATACGGCCAAACACACCGTCACCCAGATGCCGCACGACGGCTTGCCCGTGGGCGCGCCGGCCCTGCAGATCCGCTCCCTGTTGGTTGACCATGATGGCAATCTGTGGATCGGATCGAACGGCGGCCTGGCGCGCCGCGACGCTGCCAGCGGCAAGATTGAATCGATCCCTTCCAGCGACGGCAGTCCAATCGATGCCGTACTGTCCTTGGCGCAGAATGAGCGCGGGCAAATGGTGTTCGGCACCCTCAGCAGCGGCATCGGCCTCATTGATCCGGCGACCCGCAGCATGAGCCGGCTCAAACTGGACCTGCTGCCACGTGTCGCTAACATCAAGGCGGTCGCCCATATCGCACCGGGCCGCTGGTGGGCGACCTCCTACGGTGGCGGCATTATCGAATTCGACCCGGACACGGGCAAGCACCGCAGCATTCGCCACCAACCCGCCGTGTCCACCAGCCTGGCCAATGACCGGGTGGCGACCTTGTTGCGCGACCGCAGCGGCCTGGTATGGGCTGCCACCGAACGCGGCATCAATGTATACAACCCCTACAACCGCGCCTTTGACACGGTGTTTGACGGGGTGGGCCAACTGGAAATCGCTGTCACCGCTGTCATGCATGATGCGCTGGACCGCCACTGGATCGGCCTGGCCGACCAGGGGGTCGACATCATCGATGCGGACGGCAAGCGCACGGCGGCCCTGCGGCCCAATGCAGCCACGCCCGATACGGCCTTGCCGGAGCAGGTGATCCTGGCAATGGCCCAGGCCGAACCAGGCGAGGCCTGGATCAGTACGTCACAGGGCCTGTACCACAGCTCGCAACGCGGCAGCCAGGTCAAGCGTGTTGCCCTGCCCTTGCCCAACCCCTATCCGCGCATCACCTCGCTGCTGGTCCAAGGCAAGACATTGTGGATGGGCAGCCTGCAAGGGCTGATGCGTTATGTGCCCGAAACGGGCGAACTGCAGTCCTACACGCATCAGCCCAAGGCTGGCCTGTCCCACAATGTGGTGACATCGCTGGCGGCGGGCACGGGCGGCAGGATCTGGGTCGGCACCTTCAGCGGCTTGAACCGGCTCGACCCCGCCAGCGGCAACATTGAACAACTGGTGGCTAAACCAGATGGCACCGGGCTGGCCGAAGGCGTGGTCAGCTCGCTCAGCGCCGACCAGCATCAGCGCATGTGGATCGGTTCGCACGGCAGCGGCATTGACATCGTCAGCGACGACAATGGCCCCATCCGGGTGCTGGCCCGCATTGGCGTGCCAGCTGGCCTGCCCGCGTCGATCGTTGCATCGCTGAGCCCCGAGCTCGATGACACCATCTGGGCCGGCACCACCAATGGCATTGCGGCCATCAACACCAAAACCCTGAACGTGCGCGCTTTTGGCAGGGCGGACGGGCTGGCCCTGCCCTCGTATTTTGTCGGCGCCGTGTCGTCCAGCCCGGACGGCGACCTGGTGTTCGGCGCTGCCGGCGGTTATGCCATCGTGCATCGCACCCTCGTGTCGCAATGGGCATTCCGTCCGAATGTCGTGCTCGACGCCGTGCGCCTGGATGCACAGCCGGTACCCGGCATTGTGCCGCTGGTCGCCGCCGGGCGCGAACTGGTGGTGCCAGCCGGCGTCAAAAGCATAGAAATTGAAGCGGCAGCACTGGATTATTCTGCCGCCAACCGCAATCGCTACGGCTTCTGGCTGGAAGGCTATGACAAGGGCTGGGTTAACGGCGAGGCTGGCCGCCGCACCATTTCGTATGGCAACCTGGATCCGGGCAGCTATCGCCTGCGCATCCGCGGCAGCAACCGGGACGGCATCTGGAGCAGCAACGAGCAAGTACTGCTGTTGCGCGTGCTTCCGCTATGGCACCAGACCTGGTGGGCCTATGGCTTGTTGCTGCTGGCCATGGCGGGCCTGTTGTGGACGCTATACCGTTGGCGCATCCATCACCTCGAACGCGACCAGGTCCGCCTGCAAGCACTGGTCGATGTCCGCACCGAACACCTGAACCGGGCCATGCGCGAGCTGGAACAGGCGCGCGCCAATGCCGAGGCGGCCAACCGTGCCAAGAGCGATTTCCTGGCCAATGTCAGCCACGAGATCCGCACACCGATGAATGCCATCCTTGGCTTTGCCGGTCTGGGCTCGCACCTGTCCTTGCCGCCGCAACCGCTCGACTACTTCCGCAAGATTTCGCGCGCCGGCCAGAACCTGCTGGGCATCATCAATGACGTCCTCGATTTCTCGAAGATCGAGTCAGGCAAACTGGAATTGGAGTCGGTGCCGTTTGACGTCAACGACATCCTCAGCCAGATTGCCGACCTGTTTGCCTGGCGTGCGGCTGAAAAAGGCCTGGAACTGGTGGTGGCCGCCGCACCCGATGTGCCAACCCACCTGCTGGGCGATCCGCTGCGCCTGAACCAGGTACTGACCAACCTGGTCAGCAACGCCCTCAAATTCACAGCCCAGGGATTCGTCCAGCTGCATGTGGAGCTGGACCAGGAAGCCATGCGCCAGGCCGCCGACGGTCGCCATTTCCTGCGCTTTTCTGTCAAAGATTCCGGGGTTGGCCTGTCGCGCGAAACCCAGTCCCGCCTGTTCCAGGCCTTTGAACAGGCCGACGCCAGCACCACGCGCGTGTATGGCGGCACTGGACTGGGGCTGGCGATCTCGCAGCAGCTGGTCGGCAAGATGGGCAGCCAGATTGTCGTCGACAGCGCCCCCGGCGAAGGCAGCCTGTTCAGCTTTACGGTCGGCTTGCGCGAACAGACGATGCTGCCCGATTCGACCTTGTGGCAAATGCCGCCGGATGCGGCGGGCAAAACCGTGTTGGTGGTGGACGACAGCCAGCCCACCCGCGAAGTGCTGCTGCTCCAGCTGCGCAACTTTGGCTTTGATGCCAGCGCCGTCGGTTCGGGCGCAGCCGCGCTGATGGCGTTGGAACAGCGCGCCCATGACCTGGTGCTGATGGACTGGAACATGCCGGACATGGACGGCATCGAAGCAGCCCGCCAGATCAAGAATCATCCCGGCCTGAAGATCGTGCCAACCGTGATCATGGTGACGGCGTTTGACCGCGACCACATCAAGTCAGCGGCGGCCTCGGTGGGTATCGACGGCTTCTTGGTCAAGCCGGTCAACCCGGTCCAGCTGCTTGTGAGCGTATTGGCTGGCCTGGGCCTGGGCCACCAGCAGGCCGACACGGATACGCCGCTGCGTACCGGCATGGCCAATGGCGGCATTGCCGGCATCAGCGTCCTGGTGGTGGATGACAATGCGATCAACCAGCAGGTCGCCGGTGACATCCTGCTGCGCGCAGGCGTGCGGGTTGACTTTGCTGACAGCGGCATCGACGCCGTGCGGATGATTGACTTGGGCAACTACGACGCGGTGCTGATGGACATCCAGATGCCCGAGATGGATGGCTACCAGGCCACTGCCCTGATCCGTGAGAAGACCCAGCATGCCAGCCTGCCGATCATCGCCATGACGGCCCATGCCATCACCGGCTATCGCGAACACTGCATGACGCTGGGGATGAACGACTATGTAAGCAAACCGATTGAGCCTGACCTGCTCTATGCGGTACTGGCGAAGTGGGCCACGCATGCGGCCATCGGTTTCGCTACAGCGGAACATGGCGCGGCCGCTACCACCACTGCTGCACCGGCTGCCACGGCCGGCATTGACCGCCAGGCGGCGCTTGAGCGGCTTGGTGGTAACGCTGACCTGCTGGGCCGCTTGCTGGGGATCTTTGAGGAAGACTTTGGCGCCAGCCAGGAGCAGATCCGCACCTGGCTCGCTGAAGGCAATGTGGAAAGCGCTACCATGCTGGTACACCGCATTCGCGGCGCGGCTGGGAACCTGTCGGCCAAAGGCCTGGCACAAGCGGCGGGCCTGCTGGAACAACAGCTCATGGCTGGCAAGGCGGAGGGGCTCGATGAAGTATTGACGGCCTTTGCCACCCAGTTCGACCAGGTGCTTGACGATGTGCGCTCAGCGGAAGTCCCTAACCAATAAATACTGCCGGGTGATTGATACTCACTCAGGTTTAACGTAGCATCATCCTGCATTCACCAGACGGGAATGCACAAACCCCTCAATAGAAAGGTAAGTTCATGGCAGATATCGACGCAATCCTGGACCGATTGGCAACTGACGATCAGTTCCGCGAGCAGATGTTGGGCGACCCCGTTGGTGCCCTGGGATCCATGGGTATCACGATCGACCCGGCCGATGTGCCTGCCGTGCGCTCGCTGCCTTCAAAAGACAGCCTGCAGGCGGACCGTGACGCGATCAAGGCTGCGCTGCCTGGCAATGTCGGCATGTTCCCGCACATCCTGTCTTCATAACTGCATGCAGCAAGGCGGGCTGCATAGTGCGCGATGCGCAGCCGCCCGCCAACCACTCAGACCTTCCCCGTTTCGCCATAACGCAGTTCGACCGTATCACGCTGGGTCCCTGCCGGACCACATCCGCACACGGCAATCACGGCATCACTTAAATGGTCCAGGCCGAGCGCCTGTTCAATGTCCACGTCATTGACTGCCGTCGTCACAAAGGCGGGCATGCCGGCTTCCGTCGCCAGCAGGTAAAAAGTTTGCGACAGGTGGCCGCCATCGAGCACGACCGCCTTCAGGGCCTTCAGGTGGTTGCGGTACTTCCAGAAATTGCGCTCCACCCGCGCCACCATCAGCACCAGTAGCGGTGCGTCGGCAAACCAGTATTGCTCCGCGACGAGCTGGTTGGCCAGCACAGCTGCCTGCCCCGCATCCAGCTCGGCCAGCGGCTCCAGCGTGTGGTCGACCGGGTGGTAGTGATACAAGCCAGGTACCAAGCCGTCTATGCGCTGCGCCAGCACATACGCTTCGATCGGGTGTAGGGCGCCGCCGGAAGGGCTGGTCTTCTTGAAGACATCGGCCTGTTCGCCCACGGAACGCAGTTCCTGCGCCCCGAAAGTCCGCTGCAACAGACGCGCGACCACGGCCATCTGCAGCTGTGCTTCCTTGTCAAAATTGCGACCGGTATAGCGGCGCATCAAGGTGTCGTCGAGTGCGCCAGCGGATGGCGCGGGCAAAGGGATGGCCCGTTCCGGTGTGGCGCGCCGGATTGCCGGTGGCGGCGGCGGGCCAAACTTGGCCACCAGTTCTTGGAAGGACGGTACTTGCAGGCCGGTGTCGACCCGCACGTCTTCCCAACGGCCGAATGCGTGGGTCAATGCGGACAAGGCGTGCCAGTGCTGCGAGCGCAGCAGTTCGTCGCGCCGGCGCGCCGGTGCCAGTGCGGCCGCCCCAGCATCTTGCACGACCAGCAGGCCCAGTTCCAGTAGCCGGGTGATGGCTTGCTGTCCATGCCTGGATTCACAGTCCTGCCGGTCGAGCCAGATGGTCTGGCCGATTGCGCCCAGCACCATGACCAGTTCCGTGTCGATCTCGACTTCTTTTCCCAAGTGCGGCGCCAGGGCGACCCAGGACATCGTCGCCGACAGCGTGCTTCCGCCAGCGAACAACGCCGCCCAATCTACCTTGAGCGCTTCGCGTGGTTCAATAAACAGGACTGCGCAGCGCCGGATCTTCATGCGCTCAGAATACGGACAGGACGGGATAGCGGCGCCACGACGGCTCCGCATAGCGTTTGCAGTTGGTGAAAATGAAGTCCAGCACGGCTACCTGGTCATGCATCAGCTCAGGATGCGATGCCTTCCAGGCAGCGAAAGCCGCCGCCAGTTCCGGTTCGTCGCGCAGCAGCTCGCTGGCGTGGTCTTCGAAGATGTAGTCCGAGTAGGCTTCCTTCTTTTCCAACACACTGTTGAAGAAGCCCCAGCGGAAGAAGCTGTCATGCCCTTGCGGTTCCAGCGTTTCGACGGCATAACGCGCATTGTCCTGGTCGAGCGGGATCCAGTAGTCGCCCGCCTGCAGCACCGCGGTGCACTGGCGCTTTTCCAGCACCACGTCGTCATGGAACATATGGCCTTCGTAGGCGTTGGGGCGCGAGCGGGTCGACTTGATGTGGTAGGCCTGCACCTGCTCGGACCGTGCTTCGGCCAGTTGCTCCATCTTCACACCGTTCCACTGCAGGCGCTCAATCACTTCACGCCAGGCCTGCGGCACCACATAGCCGCGCGGCGCTGCCACCGCCACATCGACGGCAAAGCGGTTGTAATACGGGATGTCCTTTTCCCAAGGCTTGCTGCGGTCGTATGCGAGGCGCGTGTAATTGCCAATGGTGCTGGGCTTGCGCACGGCTTCATAGCCCTTGAAGCGGAAGGTCGACGGCTTGGCCTCGTCCAGCACCCAGTGCACGGGCAGCTCGCTGGCCTTGCGGAAGGCGGCGCGGTCAGCGCGGCGCAGCGCCTGGATCTTGTCGGCGTATTCAACGGTAAAGTTGAGCACCACTTCGACCAGCGCGCGCATCGAGGCGTAGCGGTCGGCGAAGGGCTTGAGCATATGCGTCTCGGGCATGAAGCCGATGACCTGGTGCAGGGCCG
>JACXTT010008601.1_pt1 | contig 14121 bp, 12 predicted proteins | sample 9270951 | NCBI WGS metagenome assembly JACXTT01 (sample SAMN15532306, study PRJNA645909) | rock metagenome | isolation source: weathered quartz diorite | place: Puerto Rico | collected 2017-06-21 | reverse complement strand
GCCGTCGCGCCGCGTGTCGCCGCGCGCTTCGGCCGCGCGATCCTCGAGCTCGGCGGCAACAACGCCGCGATCGTCGCGCCGAGCGCCGACATCGATCTCGCGGTGCGCGCCATCGCGTTCGCGGCGGTCGGTACCGCGGGGCAGCGCTGCACGTCGCTGCGCCGGCTCATCGTCCACGAGTCCGTGCGCGACACGCTGGTCGAGCGACTCAAGCGCGCCTACGGGACGCTTCCCATCGGCGATCCGCTCGCCGACGGCACGCTCGTGGGTCCGCTCATCGACGCCGCCGCGTTCGACTCGATGCAGTCGGCGCTCGCGGAGGCGAAACGCGACGGCTCGGCCGTGTTCGGCGGCGAGCGCCGCCTCGCGAAGGAAGCAGCCGGGGCGTTCTACGCCGCGCCCGCGATCGTCGAGAGTGCGCGCCAGGGCGAGGCTGCGAAACGCGAGACGTTCGCGCCGATCCTCACCGTGATCCCCTATCGCACGCTCGACGAGGCGCTCGCGATCCACAACGACGTGCCGCAGGGGCTCGCCTCGAGCATCTTCACCCGCGACCTGCAGGAAGCCGAGCGCTTCGTCTCCGCCGCGGGAAGCGATTGCGGCATCGCCAACGTGAACATCGGCCCGTCGGGAGCGGAGATCGGCGGCGCCTTCGGCGGCGAGAAGCAGACCGGCGGCGGCCGCGAATCCGGCAGCGACGCGTGGAAGGCCTACATGCGTCGCGCGACCAACACGATCAATTATTCGAATGCCCTGCCGCTCGCGCAGGGCGTGCGCTTCGACGTCGGCGAATAGCCTTCGCTACTGCCCCCTGCCCGTACCGGTGGGCGTCGGACCGGTGAGCACCCTTTGCGCCGCATCCGCGTCCAGGACGCCGACGCCGCTTTCCTGGCGCGACTTGGCAGTCCTTGGAATGTTGCTGCCGGTCTGGTATTCGCGCTCCTCGCGCGGCTGCGAGGACTGGTCCACGCTGGCGCACGCCGCTACGAGAAGCATCAAGGAAAGCGCTGACATCGTTCGCATCGTCATCCGGGTTCTCCCTTTGGATGACGCACTTTAGCGGGTTGCGCAGGATCTGACAAATGCCGCCGTCAGAACTGATAGCGGCGCAAACCGCCGTCCACCGGGATCACGGTGCCGGTGATGTAGCTCGCGCGCGGCGAGACGAGAAAGGCGACCAGCGCCGCGAGCTCCTCCGGCTCGCCGTAGCGGCGCACGTCGATCTCGTGCTCGGACTGCCACTGCCGGTACTCGGGCGTGTAGTTGCGCAGGATCTGATCGCTCAGGATCCGCCCGGGTCCGACGCAATTCACCGTGACACCACGCGGACCGACTTCGCGCGAGAGCCCCTTCGACCACGACGCGAGCGCCGCCTTCGCCGCGAACGCGCCGTTCACGCCCTCGGGCTCGAACTTGCCGATGATGTTGACGATGCGTCCCCAGCCGCGCGCGGTCATGCCTTCGACGAGGCGATTCGCGAGCTGCCGATGGCGCGTGAAGTTGAGCGTGATCGCCTCCATCCACTGCGCGTCGGTCGCGTCCTTGCCGAAGGCGCGGCTGCCGCCGGCGTTGTTCACGAGGATGTCCACGCAGCCGAGAGCGGCGAGCGATTGCGAGGCGAGCGCCTCGACGTAACCGTCGTCGAGCGCCTCGTGCACGATCACCACTGGCTTGGGCGTCCCCGCCGCCGCGACCTGGCCGGCGACCTCCTCGAGGTTCGCGCGCCGCCGTCCCGTGATCGCCAACCGCACGCCCTCGCGCCCGAGCTCGAGCGCGATCGCGCGCCCGATGCCCGAGCTCGCGCCGGTGACGAGCGCCGTGCGCCCCTTGAGCTGCAGGTCCATCTACGCGTGTCCCGCGCCGGTGCCCTTCGTGCCCTGCAGGTCCACGCGCGCCGGCATCGACAGGAAGGAATCGAGCGCGTGCCAGAAGCGCGCGCGGTTCACGCCGAGGATGGCGGTGTGAGCGAGACCGCCGATCTTCACGAGCTGCTTGTCCGCGTTGGGCAGGCGCGCGAAGAACGCCAGGATGTCCTCGTCGGTCGCGATTCCGTCATGCTCGGCGCGGATGATGAGGACCGGGCAGGAAACTTTCTCGGGATCCACCAGCGGGAGCTTCGTCGTCATGTCGACGTACGTCCCTGTCGGCACCGAATCGCCGAACTTCATCTCCTCGTTGGCGATGATGTCGCCGAGCATCGGCTCGGCCGCACCCGAGTGATCGCGCGTGAAGATGCTGGCATAGAACTCCCGGCTCACCGGGCGGCGGTTCGAGGCCTGGTAGCGCGCGAGGTTCTTGCGGCGCTCGTCGAGCGTCGGCGAGCCCTTGCCCGTCCAGACGAAGGCGTCGAGCGCGAGCTTCTCGACGTGCTCTGGACACTGAGTGGCAAACCGGCCGGCGCGCAACGCTCCCGACGACTGCCCGAAGAAGGAGAGCTTCGCCGCTCCCGACTCCTTCTCGATCACCTCCATCGCCGCCTTCAGGTCCTCGACACCCGACTGGATGTCGGAATTGCCCGCGGTGCGGCCGGAGTGGCCGTAGCCTTCGTGGTCCATCGTCCAGACTTCGTAGCCAAGCGCCACGAAGTGATCCATCATCGAGTAATCGCGTCCGGGCACCTGCAGGTCGAACATCGTCTTCGCCGAATACGACGAGCCGTGCACGCAAAAGAGGCGCGCGCGCGGCGGCGCGGCAATCGCGGCACGTTTGCGATAAGCCCAGAGCCGGACGCCGTTTTTTTCCGCCCAGAACTCGTCCGCCGCGATCTTCGCCGGTGCATCGACGGCGGCCACCACCGGCGCGAGCGCCGCGCCGAGCCCGGAAAGCAACACATCGCGTCTTTTGGTCATGCGCGGATTGTATCCGGCGCGCGCGCGCGGCATCATGGAACCCTCAAGGGGAGAAGAACGAATGAAGAAGGTGCCCGGCGCGCGAGTGCTCGTCGCCGACGATGTCCGTGACTCCGCGGACACCGTCGCACTGCTGCTCGCCGAGAAGGGTTACGACGCGCGCGCCGTCTACGACGGCCATGCCGTGCTCGAGCTCGCGGACAAGTGGCAGCCGCAGTGCGCGGTCCTCGACCTCTCGCTTCCCGGGATGTCGGGCTTCGACCTCGCACGCCACCTGCGGCGCAAGTTCGGCGCGGCGATCCGGCTCGTCGCCTACACCGGGTGGGGCGCGGCCGGCGATCGCGACAAGGCGATGGACGCGGGTTTCGACGCCGTCGTCGTGAAGCCCGCCGACGCCCTGGACCTCATCCGCCTCGTCGACGAGACGACCAGCTCGACCGAGCCGCGCTGACGCTTACTTCGCTTCGCGCAGCCGCGCGTGAGCCCGGATGGCGGCGCGCGCCTGCCGGCGGAAACCGGCACGGCGGCTATCCAGCAGCCACAACCGCACGAGGCCGCTCAGGAACATCACCGACTCGACCGCCGCCGCGCGCGGCGCGAGTGAAGCGGCGAGCGCGCCTTCGCGCTTCGCCTCGCGGTAGGCCGCCTCGAAGGCGTGCGTGAGCCGCTCGGTCGAGCGGACGGCGCCGGCGAGATCGTCGGCGAGGTCCTTCACGTATTCGCACTTGAACTGCATCACCGACAGCGCGCGGCGCAGCTGCGGGTCGCCTTCGAGCCCTTCGAGCAGGTCCACCATGAAGCGCTCGATGCGCTCGAGGGCCGGGCGCTCCGAGGAGTGCAGCAGCTTCGTATCGGCCTCGTCGAGGAGCGGCAGCGACACCTGCTCGCGAATGGCGCGCACGATCGCGCGCTTGCCGCTGAAATGGTGGTAGATCGCGCCCTTGGTGACGCGCGCCGAGTCGGCGATCTGCTCGAGAGTGGAGCTCGCCATGCCGTGGCGATCGAAGCAGTCGAGAGCCGCGGCGACGATGTCCGCGCGCGTCTTCGCCGCCGCCTCCTTGGTCCTGCGCATCATCCCTCCGGCTGTCTTAGATACGTTCTGGAAGGTATGTATAATAGCCGATTCCATGACACGTGCCTGCGCGTTTCACCTGACGATCCCGGCCCTCCTGGTGCTCGCCGCGTGCGGCAAGCACGACGGCGCCGACAAATCCGCCGCGGCCACGCCGCCGCCGCTTCCCGTCACCGCCATCCGCGCCACCGCGCAGCGCGTCCCGATCTCGCTCGAGGCCGTCGGCCAGGCCGAAGGCTCGCGCGACGTCGAGATCCGCGCGCGCGTCTCCGGCATCGTCGAGAAGCGCCTCTACGACGAGGGCTCGCCGGTGGCCGCGGGCAAGATCCTCTTCGTCATCGACCCGGCGTCATACGAGCTCGCGGTCGAGCAGGCGCGCGCCGCGCTCATGCAGGAGCGCTCGCGGCGCGAGCTCGCGCAGGTCGAGGAAAAGCGCCTCGAGCCGCTCGCCGCCGACCGCGCAATCAGCCAGCGCGAGCTCGACCAGGCGAAGGCCGCGGCGAGCCAAGCGGACGCCGCGGTCGCCGCCGCCGACGCGAAGCTCAAGCAGGCGCAGCTCGATCTCGGCTACACGCGCATCAGCGCTCCCATCGGCGGCATCACGGGACGGGCGCTCCGTTCCGAGGGCAGCCTCGCCACCGTCAACACCGAGTCGGCGCTGCTCACGACGGTCACGCAGGTGAATCCGATCTGGGTCCGCTTCCCGCTCGCCGAGGACGACTACAACCGGCTGCGCGGCACGCAGCGCAACGCGCGCGTGCAGATCATCGGCGACGACGGGTCGGTGCTCGCCGACAACGGCCGCCTCAACTTCACCGGCAGCACCGTCGATCCGAAAGTCGGCGCCGTGCAGCTGCGCGCGGAATTCGCCAACGGAGACATGAAGTGGCTGCCGGGCCAGTTCGCAAAGGTGCGCGTGCTCGCGGGCGAGCAGAACGCGATGCGCGTGCCGCAGGCCGCGATCATGCAGACGGACCAATCGAAGGTCGTCATGACCGTCGGCCCCGACAACAAGGTCGCGCCGAAGCAGGTGAAGACCGCCAACTGGATCGGCAACGACATGATCGTGACCGGCGGCCTCGACGAGGGCGACCTCGTGATCGTCGACAACCTCGTGAAGCTGCGCCCCGGCGCGCAGGTCGCCCCGCACGCGCCGGGCGACGCGCCGAAGGCCGCGCCCGCATCCGCCGTCCCCGCGAAGACCGCCTCGGCGAAGTAATTCCGTGTCCAGGTTCGCGCGCTTCTTCATCGAGCGGCCCATCTTCGCGAGCGTGCTCGCAATCGTCATCACGCTCGCGGGCGTGATCGCGGGCTTCAGCCTGCCGATCGCGCAATACCCGGAGATCTCGCCGCCCACCGTCACGATCAGCACGAGCTATCCCGGCGCGAGCGCCGAGACCATCGCGCAGACGGTCGCCGCGCCCATCGAGGAGCAGCTCTCCGGCGCCGAGGGCATGGTGTACTTCACCTCGAGCGCGGGCTCCGACGGCAACCTGAGCATCACGTGCACGTTCGAGGTCGGCACCGACATCGACCGCGCCGTCTTCCAGGTCAACAACCGCGTCGGCATCGCGCTGCCCCGCCTTCCCGACGAGGTGCGCCGCAGCGGCATCCTCGTGCAGAAGCGCTCGCCCGACATCCTGCTGGTGATCGGCCTCTACTCGCCCGACGCCAGCATGCAGACCACGGCGATGGCCGATTACGCGGCGGCCAACATCATCGAGGACCTGAAGCGCATCAACGGCGTGGGCGACGTGTTCCTCTTCGGCTCGGGCTCCTCGATGCGCGTGTGGCTGCACCCGGACCGGATGGCGCGGCTCGGCGTGACGCCGTCGGACGTCGCCAACGCGATCCGCGCGCAGAACGCGCAGTACGCCGCGGGCAAGATCGGCGCCGAGCCGGCGCCCCCCGGACAGGAGCTCACGTACACGGTGACGGTGCGCGGACGCCTCGCGCGCCCGGAAGAGTTCGGGAACATCGTCGTGCGCGCGAGCGGCCCGAGCGGCGTGCTCAAGATCAAGGACGTCGCCACCGTCGAGCTCGGCGCCCAGACCTACGACGTGCCCGCGACCGTCGACGGCAAGCCCTCGGTCGGCATGGCCATCTTCCTGCAGACGGGCGCCAACGCGCTCGACACGGCGGCCGCGATCAAGGCGCGCCTCGTGGAGATGAGGCAGGCGTTCCCGAAAGGCATGGAATACCTCATCCCCTTCGACACCACGCTGGTGGTGAAGAAGTCGATCCACGAGGTGCAGATCACGATCTTCGAGGCGGCGCTCCTCGTGCTCGCGGTGGTGTTCATCTTCCTGCAGACGTGGCGCGCGACGCTCATCCCGATGATGGCGGTGCCGGTGTCGATCGTCGGCACTTTCGCGGGCCTTTACCTGCTGCACTTCTCCATCAACACGCTCACGCTCTTCGCCATGGTGCTCGCGATCGGCATCGTGGTCGACGACGCCATCGTGGTGCTGGAGAACGTCGAGCGCCTCATGCGCGAGGAGAAGATGGACGCGCACGAGGCCGCGATCGAGGCGATGCGCGAGGTGTCCGGCGCGCTGATCGCGATCGTGCTCGTGCTCTGTTCGGTGTTCATCCCGGTCGCCTTCCTCGGCGGCATCGCCGGGCAGCTCTACAAGCAGTTCGCGGTGACGGTCGCGGTCGCGGTGGTGATCTCCGGCTTCACCGCGCTCACGCTCACCCCGGCACTGTGCGCGCTGCTGCTCAAGGTGGGAGACCACGAGTCGAAGCTCTTCCACCCGTTCAACCAGGCGTTCGCGAAGACGACGCAATTCTTCCTCTCGAACGTGAACCGCGCGCTGGGCCACCGGCTGGTCTCGTGGCTGATCTTCGCCGGCATCACCGCGGTGCTGGCGGCGCTCTTCTATTTCGTGCCGCGGAGCTTCATCCCGCCCGAGGACCAGGGCTACCTCATCAGCTCGATCCTGCTCCCGGACGGAGCGTCGCTGCAGCGCACGCAGAAGACCGGCAAGCAATTCCAGCAGATGCTCGCGCAGGACGATGCCGTCGACCACGCCTTCGTCGCCGCAGGCCGCGACTTCATCGGCGGCGCGAACAAGCCCAACGCGGGCACCTCCTTCATCCTGCTCAAGGACTGGGACGACCGTTCGCGCACCGCGGTGCAGATCGCCGGGCAGCTCACCGGGAAGGCGATGCAGTTCGCCGACGGCATCGCGTTCGTCTTCAACCCGCCGTCGATCCGCGGCCTGGGCAGCGCGAGCGGCTTCGAGTTCTACGTGCAGTCGCGCACCGACGCCGATCCGCGGCGCCTGGGCGCGGTCGTGCGGGACCTCACGCAGGCGCTCGCGAAGGATCCGCAGCTCACCGGCATCAACACGTTCTTCCGGCCGACGGTGCCGCAGTTCCGCGTCGAGGTGAACCGCGAGCAGGCGATGTCGCTCGGCGTGCCGGTGAACGACATATTCGACGCGCTGCAGAGCACGCTCGGCTCGCTTTACGTGAACGACTTCAACCTGGGCGGGCGCACCTACCGCGTGCAGGTGCAGTCGGAAGGCCCGTTCCGCGCGCGCCCCGAGCAGATCGGCTCGATCTTCGTGCGCTCCAACACCACCGGCGAGATGATCCCGCTGAAAGCGGTGCTGCGCATCGACGACTACATCGGCGCCGAGCAGGTCGACCGCTTCAACGGCTTCATCGCCGCGAAGGTGCTCGGCAACGGCAAGCCGGGCGTGAGCTCGGGCCAGGCGATCGAGGCGGTGACGCGCACGGCGTCCACGGCGCTGCCGCCCGGCTACACCATCGCGTGGAGCGGCCAGGCGTTCCAGGAGCTTCGCACCGGCAACGCGTCGATCTTCGCCTTCACGCTCGCGATCGTGATGGTGTACCTGATCCTCGCGGCGCTCTACGAGCGCTGGAGGCTGCCGTCGGCGGTCGTGCTCGCCGTTCCCTTCGCGGTGCTGGGAGCGCTCGGTCTGGTGGCGCTGCGCGGCATGGAGAACGACATCTACTTCCAGATCGGCCTCGTCGTGCTGATCGGGCTCGCTGCGAAGAACGCGATCCTGATCGTGGAGTTCGCGCAGCAGGGGCTGCTCGCGGGCATGAGCGCGAAGGACGCCGCGGTGCAAGCGGCGCGGCTGCGCTTCCGCCCGATCGTGATGACCTCGCTCGCCTTCGTCTTCGGCGTGCTGCCGCTCGCCTTCGCCCACGGCGCGGGCTCCGCGGCGCGCCGCTCGATGGGCACGGGTGTGGTCGGCGGGATGCTTGTCGCGACCTTCATCGCCACCGTCTTCATGCCGCTCTTCTTCACCGTCTTCGCGCGCAAGCAGAAGATGGGCGAAAAGTCACCCTCCCCCTTGGGGGAGGGCCGGGGAGAGGGTCGCTCCTCCGAAGCCCCAGCAGAATGAAGCGTTTCCTCGCCCTCTCCCTCGGGCTCCTGCTCAGCGGGTGCATGGTCGGCCCCGACTACAAGCGCCCGGCGCTCGACCTTCCCGCGGCGTTCAACGAGCCCGACGTATCCAGGGCGCCGATGGCGGTGCCGCAGAAGTGGTGGACGCTCTACAACGACGCGACGCTGAACGCGCTCATCGAGGAAGGCCTGGCCCGCAACGCCGACGTGAAGCTCGCGGCCGCGCGCGTGGAAGAAGCCGAGGGACTGCTGCGCGAAGCGCACGCGACGCTCTTGTTCCCGCTCATCAACGGCAACGCGGGCGTCGCCCGGTCGCGAAGCGCCGTCGCCGGAGGCGAACCCAGGACGGCCACGAGCTACACGGTGGGCGCGTCCACGTCGTTCGAGATCGACCTGTGGGGGCGATTGCGCCGCGCGGAGCGCTCGACGCGCGATACCCTCCTCGCCTCGCGCTACGGCCGCGACACCGTCGCGCTCACGCTCGCGGCGACGATCGCGCGCACCTACTTCGCGGCGCTCTCGCTCGATTCCCAGTACGCCGCCTCGCTCGAGATCGCGAAAGCGGCCGACGAGTCGCTCACGCTCGCCAAGCGCCGCGCGCAGGGCGGCATCGCGACCGACCTCGACGTCTACCAGGCGGGGTCGCTCAGGAGCCAGGCCGCCGCGCAGGCGAAGGAAGTCGAACGCCAGCGCGCCGCGATCGTGCACCAGCTCGGCGTCCTCACCGGAAGGCTCGACGTGTCGGTCGCGAATCGCGATGTCGCGACACTGCCGATTCCGCCGTTGCCGCCCGCGGGCTTGCCGTCGCAGCTCCTCACCCGGCGTCCCGACGTGAGCCAGGCGGAAGCCGCGCTCATGGCTGCGACCGAGCGCATCGGCATCGCGCGCGCCGCGCAGTTCCCGACGCTCACGCTCACGGCGTCCCTCGGACGCGCGAGCCCGGAGCTCTCGAACCTGTTCGCCTCCAACTCGAGCATCTGGTCGGTCGGCGCGGGCCTGCTCGGTCCGATCCTCGACGGCGGACGCTACGCCGCGCGCACCGACCAGGCGATCGCGCAGGCGAAGCAGGCCGAGGCCACCTACCAGCGTGCGATCGAGAACGCGTTCCACGACGTCGCCGACGCGCTCTCCAACGTGCGGCTCGCCGCGGACCAGGAGACCGACCTCGCCGATCGCGTCGCACAGGCGCGCAACGCCCTGCGGCTCGCGCAGCTGCGCTACGACCGCGGCTACTCCGCCTACCTCGAAGTCCTCGACGCGCAGCGCACGCTCAACGACGCGCAGCTCGCGTTCATCCGCAACCGCCAGGCCTATCTGTCGTTCACCGTCGACCTGATGAACTCGCTCGGCGGCGGCTGGACGCCGCGGCCCGCCTGATTCAGCGCTTGCGCCGAGCCTCGATGGCGCGCCGCGTGTCCGCGACCATCTCCGCGTAGGGCCCGGGCGAGCGCTCGGCGGCGGCGACGAGCTCGAGCGCCTCGTCGATGCGGCCCTGCTCTCCGACGACCATCGCGAGGTTGTTGAGCACCGGGACCGAAGCCGGCTGTTGCGCGAGGGCGTCGCGCAGCAGGGATTCCGAGGCGGGAAGATCGCGCAACGCGTAGAGCGTGTTGGCGAGGCCGACCTCGGCCGCGAACGTGCGCGGCCATCGCGCGAGCAGCGCTTCGTACGCAGCCTTCGCCTGCGCCGGCGTCGAGACGCGCGCCATCGCCACCACCGACTCGGTGTAGCGCTCGACTTCCGCGGTCACGGGCACGCGCCCGGGCGGCATCGTCACCATCGCCCAGTGGTCGCCTCCCCACGTGTATTCGAGCGCCGCCCACGGCGCGACCTGGCGCTCGCGCAGCCCCGAGCGCATCACGATGCTGTGTTCGTCGCGATCGAATCCGATGACGACCGCGTAATGCCAGACCTTGAACGGCCAGACGCCGAAATCCTGCAGGACGATGACGGGGTTGCCGGCCGCGACCTCGCGCATGACGCTCTCGAGCTTCCCGTCGAGCGCATAGGACACCGCGCCGTGGCGCCGCGCCGCCGCGAGCATCTCGATCTGCAACGCGCCGTGGCGCTTGGGAAGATAGACCTCCGCCACCAGGTCGCGCGTCCCGACCGACGCGCCCGCATAGGCAAGCGTCGTCGCGAGCGACGCCGGCCCGCAAAGGAAGTCGTCGTCGGCGAAGAACGGCACCTCGCTGAGCTCGGCGCGCTCGGGAAGCGCCGCCGGCCAGTTTTCCGTGAGCTCGACGCTCTGCGGGACGACGAGCGCGCAGCCCTGCAGCAAGCCGAGCGCGCAAAGAAGAACGCCCGCCAGGAGGCGGGCGTTCTCGCGGACGGTTCGCGCCGGGATCAACGGAACCAGAGGTACCAGACGAGGATCGCGACGACGACCGCCGCGGCCCACCACCAACCGCTGTTGCTGCTCGCGCCGGCCGGCAGCGCGTCGAGGTCGCCCCGCAGCGCCTGCACCTCGCTGTCGCTCATCGCGGAGACGCGATTGCGCGCGTCCTGCGGATCGATGCCCTGCGCCTGCAGCTGGCTCGCGACTTCGGGGCGGGCGAGCACGTCCATCACCGCGGTACGGTTCGACATTCCGGAGGCGGAAAGCTGGTCCGCTCCGATGATGCCGGCGCGCGCGACGGCGAAGGACGACAGGAGCAGCGCGGCGACAAGGAACCGGCAGATCATTCTGAAGAGCATGAGGACTCCTTTGCGGTTATTAGTCGGAATCCATTACCGCCTGCACCCCCCATTTCGACGCCTTGGGCGGAATGGTCCTCACATACTAATCCGCTCCCCGCATTCCTGCTGAGGTTCAGAAAACCCACAGATCGTCGCGCGGAATCTCGAGCCAGTGGCGGCCGCGCTCCAGCGCGCGCGCGCCATGCGCTCGCAGCATCGTCGTCCCCAGATGGAAGATGTGTTCCCAGCGGTCGCCGAGGAACATCGATGTGGTGAGCTCGGGCGCGACCCGGTTGTCGCCCGGCCCTTCGGCGACTCTCACGCGCTCGAGGCGGATCATGCCCGTGCCGCGCTCGCCGCGGCGGGCGCTCGAGCGGGCGCGCCCCCAGAGCGTCCACCCTTCTCCCTGCAGGAGCGCGCTGCCGTTTTCGAGCGCGGCCACGTTTCCTTCGAGCCGGTTGTTGCTGCCCATGAAGTCGGCGGCGAAGAGCGTCTCGGGAACGTTGTACATCTCCTGCGGCGTGCCCTGCTGCTCGATGACGCCGTTGTTGAGCAGCAGGATCCGGTCCGACATCGCCATCGCCTCGGCCTGGTCGTGGGTGACCACGAGGGCGGAGAGCTGCAGCTCGACGATGAGCTCGCGCAGCCACGCGCGCGCCTCCTCGCGCAGCTTCGCGTCGAGGTTGGAGAGGGGCTCGTCGAGGAGGATCACCGGCGGGTTGTAGACGAGCGCGCGCGCGATGGCGACGCGCTGCTGCTGGCCGCCCGAGAGCTGGTGCGGGAAGCGCTGCGCGAGATGGCCGAGCGAGAGCTCCTCGAGGGCCTTCTGCACGCGCGCGCCGATGTCGCCCGCGGGGACCTTGCGCAACTTCAGGCCGAACGCCACGTTGTCGAAGACCGTCTTGTGCGGCCAGAGCGCGTACGACTGGAAGACGAGGCCGAGGTTGCGGCCCTCGGCGGGCACGTCGATCGCGCGCGCGCCGTCGAAGATCGTCTGCGCGCCGATGCGGATCGCGCCTCTGTGCGGCACTTCGAGCCCCGCCACCGCGCGCAACAGCGTCGTCTTGCCGCTTCCCGAGGGGCCCAGCAGCGAGACCACCTCGCCGCGCTCCAGCTCGAGCGACACGCCCTTCAGGATCGCGTTGTCGCCGTAGGCGAGGTGAAGGTCTTCGACGGTGAGGATGGCCATGGCTTGGGTTCCGTTGGATTCGTCAGTCGCGCAGCCGCACGCCGAAGCGCAGCGCGACGGCGAGCCCGATCGCGACCAGCACGATGTTGATGAGCGCGAGCGCGGCGACGATGTCGATCGCCCCGCCCTGCCACAATGACACGAGCTGCGCGCCGATCACCTCCGTGCCCGGCGCGAGCAGGTACACCGCGGTCGAGTATTCGCGCTCGAAGATCATGAAGACGAGCAGCCACGAGCCGATGAGGCCGTAACGGATGAGCGGCAGCGTGATGCGGCGCGACACCGTGCCGCGGTCGGCGCCGACCGAGCGCGCCGCCTCCTCGAGCTCCGGGGCGACCTGCATGAGCGATGACGAGATGAGGCGCATGCCGTAGGCGAGCCACACGACGGTGTAGGCGAGCCAGACACTGAAGATGGTCGAGCGCAGCGGCGCGAGCGGCGGGAAGAAGAGGAACACCCAGAGGAAGGCGAGGCCAGCGAGCAGTCCCGGCACCGCGCGCGGGACGAGCACGAGATAGTCGACGAAGCGGGTCCAGCCGTCGTGGCGCCGGTGCGTGGCGAAGCCGATGGCGGTGTAGCACGCGACCGTGAGCGCGCCGCCGACGACGCCGATCACGACGGTGTTGAGGATCGCGCGCACGTGCGTCGGCTCGTCGAAGACGGCGCGGAAGCCGTCGAGCGTGAACGCCTCCGAGAAGCTCACGCCAAGGCCCCAATGGCTCACGAAGGCGCGCAGGGCGATGCCGGAGATCGGAACGGCCACCGTGACGAAGAGGTAGCCCAGGAGGAGCGCCATCGCGAGCGGCGTCCAGCGGCCGAGCGGCAGCTCGCGCATGCGCCCCGCCTTGCCCTTGATCGTCGCGTACTTTCGCGCGCCCTGCAGGAGCTTCCTCTGCAGCAGCACCAGGGGAAAGGTGATCGCGACGATGCAGACCGCGACCGCCGCCATCAGGTGGTAGGAAGGCGTGCCGAGCTTGTTGGTGAGCTTGTAGAGATAGGTTGCCAGCACGAGGTGCCCTTCGGGATCGCCCAGCACGAGCGGCAGGCCGAAGAGCTCGACGCCGAGGAAAAAGACGAGCACTGCGGCGAAGAGCAGCGACGGCAGCACCAGCGGCAGGCTCACCGACATCGCGACACGCAATGGCGACGCGCCCGCCGATCGCGCCGCCTCCTCCACATCGGACCCGAGATTCTTCAACGCCGCCGACGCATAGACATAGACGTTCGGCACGTGCGTGAGGCCTGCGATCACGGCCATGGCGGGCAGCGTGTAGAGCGTCCACGGCGCGATGCCGAAGATCTGCTGCGACCACACGGTGTAGAAGCCCACCGGGCCCGCCGCGACGACGTAGCCGAACGACAGCACCATCGGCGAGACGAAGCTCGGCACGAGGATGAGCGGCTCGAGCCAGCGCTTGGCCGGCAAGTCGGTGCGTTCCATGACGAAGGCGAGCAGCGCCCCGAGCGGCACGGCGATCGCGGTCATTCCCGCGGAGATGCAGAGCGAGTTGACGAGCGCGCTCCAGAAATCGGCATCGGAGAAGACGAAGGCGTAAGCGTCGAGGCCCGCCGTCTTGCGCGCGTCGAAGAACGGCGCCGTGAGCAGGCTCTGGTAGACGATGAGCGCGAGCGGCCCCAGCACCGCGGCGGCAGTGACGAAGATCGTCAGGGCGCGCGGCGAAAGCACGGCTGCCGCGCGCGCGCGCGGCACCGCGATGAGGCCGTCGGCGGCGGTCGCCACTTACTTGCCGCTACCGGCTGCGAGCGCCGCCTTCCACTGCGCGAGGAAGTCGAGCCGCTTCTTCGCGTCGAGGTATTGCGTGATCTCCGAGCTCACCGGGATCGGCTTCACGTTCGCGCCCAGCTGCTGATTGAGCTTCCTCGCCGTGTATTCCGCCTCGACGTCGTCGCGCATCGCAAACAGCTCCACGTCGCTGCCGATCATCTT
>JACXTT010008600.1_pt1 | contig 14123 bp, 13 predicted proteins | sample 9270951 | NCBI WGS metagenome assembly JACXTT01 (sample SAMN15532306, study PRJNA645909) | rock metagenome | isolation source: weathered quartz diorite | place: Puerto Rico | collected 2017-06-21 | reverse complement strand
GAGGCCGGCACCATCGACATCGTCGGCAAGCGCCTGGTGACCGACGGCCAGCTGATCGGCGAGCACGAGCTGAACCAGCTGCGCACGGAAGTGGGCATGGTGTTCCAGTCGTTCAACCTGTTCCCGCACCTGTCGGTGCTGCACAACGTCACCGTGGGTCCCCGCATGCTGCGCGGCGCCTCGCGCGAGGAAGCCGAGCGCAAGGCGACGGGCCTGCTTGAGAAAGTCGGCCTTGCGCACAAGGCCCACGCCATGCCCGCCAGCCTGTCCGGCGGCCAGAAGCAGCGCGTGGCCATTGCCCGCGCGCTGGCCATGGAACCGCGCGTGATGTTGTTCGACGAGCTGACCTCCGCGCTGGACCCAGAGCTGGTGGGCGAAGTGCTGCAGGTGATGAAGGTGCTGGCCGCCGAAGGCATGACCATGGTCGTGGTCACCCATGAAATGGGCTTCGCCCGTGAAGTGGCCGATGTGGTGGTGGTCATGGATGGCGGCGGCATCATCGAGGCCGGGCCGCCGTCGGTCATCTTCTCTGCACCGACGCAGGAACGCACGCGTGGCTTCCTGCAGGCCGTGCTGACGCGGGCGTGACGATGGCTGTGACCCAGAACCTCTGGCAGGGCCGTGTCGACGACGGCGAGCGTGGCGACACCACGCGCCTGTTCCGCATCGTGCATGCGCTGGAAGCGGCAGACGTGACGCCCCTCAACGGCGCGCCGGTGTTGCTCGGCTTCAATTGCGACGCGGGCGTGCTGCGCAACCAGGGCCGTCCGGGCGCCGCGCACGGCCCCGACGCCATCCGCCAGGCGCTTGCCAACGTGCCGGCGCACGGGCTGCCCGCGTTATACGACGCCGGCAATGTCAGCTGTGACGACGGCGACCTGGAGTCAGCCCAGCTGGCGCTGGCGGGCGCCGTGCGCGACGTGCTGGCGCGCGGCGGGCTGCCGCTGGTGCTGGGCGGCGGCCATGAAGTGGCCTGGGGCACGTGGCAAGGCCTGCGCGCGCATCTGGATGCGCAGGACGATGGCGGGCGCGTGCTCATCATCAATATCGACGCCCACTTCGACCTGCGCACCAGCCGGCCCGCAAGCTCCGGCACGCCGTTCGACCAGATCGCCAACGCCTGCGCCGAGCGCGGGCAGCCGTTCGACTATGTCTGCCTGGGCGTCAGCCGCCTCAGCAACACACCGGCGTTGTTCAACCGCGCGGACGCACTGTGCGTCAGCTACGTGGAAGACGTGGACATGCAGGAGCGCCACCTGGAAACGCGCCTAGCGGAACTGGCGTCGTGCATCGACGCCGCGGACCATGTGTACCTGACCATCGACCTCGACGCGCTGCCCGCGGCCGTGATGCCAGGCGTGTCGGCACCCGCCGCCTATGGCGTGCCGTTGCCGGTGGTGGAAGAATTGGTCCTGCTTGCCCGCCGCAGCGGCAAGCTGCGCGTGGCCGACCTGGCGGAGTACAACCCGCAGTACGACCGCGACCACCAGGGCGCGCGCGTGGCGGCGCGGCTGGCCTGGCGGCTGTTTGGCTGACGGGCAGGCCGCACAACCTGCCCACGCGGTCTGCAACTGCGACCTGATCGCGCTGGCGCAGGCGCGGCGTAGCGGGAATTGCGACGCTCAAGGGCACCCACCACGCAAACAAAAAAAGAGGCCAGAGCGAATCACCCTGGCCTGGAAGCGAGCAGAACAAGCATCAGCCGCCCGCGGCTTGGCTGCGTACCAGGCAGCCAAGCCGCGCAGCGGATCACACCATTGCCTTAGTGGTCATACTCCACGCTGGTGCTGAAGTTCAGGTCAAACGGATCTGTCCAGTTCAGGTTGGCAAACGACATATCGCCCCCGCCAGTCGCCCCCGCCACCGATGGGAACGACGCACCCAAGTCTCCCGACACATCCAGGCTGACCACCGTATTGGGCGCCGCCGGGCGCGCACGTCCGTTGCCGCTCACGAACACCGCCGGCGTTGCGCCGATGGTCGAGCGGATCTGCACGTTGCTCCGCTTGACGAACGGCACGCCCGCGGCCGAGGTCCAGCTCATCGGGAAAGTCTTGCCGCCGGTGAACGTGGTGCCGGAACCCGGCGTCAGCAGGTCACGCGCGGCCTTGCTGATATCCTGCCAGGCATACTGGCGCAGCGCATCCGGCGCCGGCGGCGGGGTGCGCAGGCGCACGGTGTACGAATGGGCCGGCGCCGCCGTGTTGCCGTTTTGGTAGATGTCGAAGGTGTAGGCGCTGAACGGCGTGACCCCTGCCAGCTCCGTGGCGCTCAGCTGCGGATCGGCAAACGCCTTGTTGGTGGCGCCCGGCCAGGTGAACTGCGCCTGGGCCGATGCATCCTGCGCCACGCCGGCGAGCCGGTAATTGTTGCGGCAGGAATTCAGTCTTGGCACCGCCGCCGCCTGGGCCGGTGTTTGCGAAGACGTCAGCTGGGCCACGATATTGAGCGTGCCGCACACGCCATTGCTGCGATTGAGCAGGACGCCGTTGCGCAGCCCCGGTCCCTTCACGATCGCAAAATCCACCGGCACACCCTGGTCGTCCGCGATGCCGACCTGCAGCGTCAGCGAGCTGATATAGGCGTTGGTGCCGGTCATTGGCTTGGCCGGATTCAGCCAGTCCCAGCGCTGGGCGTTGCCATTGACCTTGGCCACCATATGGCGCTGGTTGCCCACCAGGCGCCAGCCGCTGTCGCTGCCGGAGCGCGCCGCAGGCTGCAGGGCGACCTGCGCAATCAGCTGCACGCCATCGCGGATGCCATCGGTACGCGTCCACGACAGCTTCATCCAGACCTTGTCGGCTGCCTGCACCCGGATGATTTCCGGCAGGCTGAATACAGCGCCGTTCATCTCGTCGTCCGCAAAGATGCCGGGGGCGCTGCCGCTCGGGCCCGGGCCGAATTCCTGCTCGGCGCTGGCGCCATTGCTCAAATACGCGGCGGGAACGCCCGCTTGCAGGTTGCCGGAGGCCACGTCGTCAACAAAGATCTGGCTGCACGCGGCAACAGTGCCCCCCGTGCGCGCATTGCCCGTCGACGAGCCGCCGAAGCACTGGTTGAATGCGGCCTGCAGCGCGGCCAGGTCGCTGGCGCCGGGCAGGTTGGACACCGGTACGCCGCCGATCGTGGCTACGCTTGGCAAGTTGGCCGCGTCGCCGGCCGTAGGGGCCACGCCCGGCGCCAGCTGCAGCACCACGGGCGTATCGCTGGAAGCGCCGGCGACGGAAGACAGCTGCACGCCGCCATTTGGCAGCACATTGATCTTTACCTGGTCCAGCAGGCGGTCCAGCCCCGGCGCACCGGCCGTGAGCGGGCCAGAGATCAGGTCCACGCCGGTGTTGCCCGTGGCGCTCAGCAGGGCAGCCAGCGCATCCGAATAGGCTTTTACCGTGGTGCTGATGGCCGACGACGTGACCTTGGACTGCAGCAGGCTGGTGTCGGCCAGCAGCTTGGCCGGGTTGTCGCCAATGATGGTCGCGGCGATGGCGTTGGTCAGCGGCGTGATGTTGATGGTCTGCGTCCCTGCCGTGGCGCTCAGGCTGATCAGCGTAGCCTGCGAATCCGCCACGTTGCCGGTGGCGGCCAGCACGAACGGCGCGGCCAGGCCAGTCACGTCACACTGGAACGAGCCCGTGGTGGCATCGGCCGGGCAGGTGACTGACTTGCCGGCCGCGTCCCTCAGCGTCACCATTGCGCCCTGCATGGCCGCGCCGGTCGCGGCTACGCCGCTGACAGTTTGCTTGGCAGGCACAGAAACCTCGGGTGGCGCAGTGGTGGTGGTCGTGCCTCCCGTTGAAGAATCTCCGCCGCCGCCGCACGCCGACAAGGCGAGCACTGCAATGCTGAGTGCAATAGGTGTGAGTTTCATTTCCTTCCCCGTACCGTTGTAAAAGAGACAACACCGCAAACGCAGCCACCTCCCCTCTGAGGGAGGGTGAAGCTTGACTGGCTACGTCAATGGACCCCTTTGAAAGCGCTCAATAATTCATATTGAGCACACCCCGTTGTGATTTTTGTTAATCCGGGCTTCATTTTCTTGACCTGGCAACTGGATTTGAAGCCGTCGGACTTTCGCGGAATTCTGCAAAAACGCGCACTGGCTGGCATCATTCAAATTGATGAAAGCCAGAAAAAAAATCGCAGTGCGGCTTGCAGAGCGGCAGTGATAGCCCGCGCAAGACAATGCATTGAATAAAAAGAGGGGGAGCCGGCCAGAGGGCACGCACGATGCCCGGACACCGGCGCCTGGGGAGGAATGGAATTGCCAAGAGATCAACTCGTCGGTGACCTCTATGAAGCCGCGGTCCGGCAAAAGGGCTTTCTGGACGCGTTCCAGACCGTCACCGAGGTATTGGGCGCCAACGTTTTCCACATGTTCAGCTGGGACGCCGTGCGCAATGCACCGCATCTCTCCATCTATACGCCGGACGTAAGATGGGATGAGGTCATCGCCCGTTATGACCAGTTCTATGGCGCCTTCGATCCCCGGCGCCGTTTTGTGGAACAGGCCCGCATCGGCCAGTTCGTCAACTGCGATGAACACCTGAGCGAACAGGAGGTTTCACGAAGCGAGTTCTTCCAGGACTTCCAGATTCCGGCCGGCTTCCGCTACCTGATGGGTGTGCGGCTGGCTCGCCCGAACAGCGATGAAATCTTCCTTGGCCTGTTGCGGGCGCGGGACAGGACGCCTTACACACAGGAAGAACGCGCGGCAGCGGCAGGCATGGCCGGCCACCTGCAGCGCGCCATCAATCTCTGGCAGGACGCCAGGGTCCTGCATCGCGACGCCGCGCTTGGCACGGAACTGATGGAGCAACTGGGCCTGGCCGTGTTCGCGCTGGACCGGCATTCACGCGTGGTCTTTGTCAATGCGGCGGCTGAATCCGCGTTGCGCGCCACCACCAGCCTGAAGCTGGAACACGGGCGCCTGGTGGCGTCCACGGCAGCCGATAACGCCGGCCTGCAAGCGGCCATCGGGCGCGTGGCAAAAACCCGCCAGGGAGAGAGCCTGGCGCTGCCGGCCACCTCCGGCGCGCCGCCGGATGTCTTCCTCAGCATCACCATGCTCCCTGCAGCCGATACGCGCGCGGTGTTTGGCCATGCCACCATGCTGATCACCGCCAGGCAGCGCGGCACGGCCCCCCTGGTAACCGCGCGGCAGTTGCGGCAAGCCTTCGGCCTGACGACGGCCGAAGCGGCAGTCGCTGAAGCGCTAATCTCTGGCAAGACCGCCGACGAGTACGCCAGCAGCGCCGCCGTATCGGTTGCCACCGTTCGCTCCCAAATGCGCATGATCTATGAAAAGACCCATACGCGGTCTCAGACGGAGGCTGTGGGGGCGATGCTGTGGGTGTTGTCGCAGAAGGCTCCTGAGCGCTAGCGTCTGGGGCACTGGCATTGGCACTGTCCGCGTTCGCCCATCCGGATGCCGGCAAGGCACGCCCTGCCGTTTCCTTGGCAGCAAGCCGGCCCGGCGATAGAATTGCCCTCGCCATTTCTGGCAAATCCAGACGAGACTGACAAAGCAAGGCGATGCTTCCGGGCACCAGCGCGATTGTCATGTCGCGCCGTATGCCAGTCCAATCGCCACTACGGGCTACAGGGTCTGCGTGATCGAACAAATCATCATCGTCGGCTTTGGCTGCATCGGCCAGGCCGTGCTGCCGCTGCTGGAACGAACCTGGCCACGGGCAGCGATTACCGTGGTGGACCGCGTGCTGGACGACGCCCGCAGGCAGATCGTCGCAAGGCGCGGCCTGCGCGCCATCCAGGCCTCCATCACCGACAGCAACTTTGAACCCGTGCTCGGCCCGCTGCTGCGGCCCGGCACCTTCCTGCTGAACCTGGCCCCATCCGTCTGCAGCCGCGACCTGATTGCGCTGGCGCAGGCGCGCGGCACATTCTATGTCGATGCCGGCATCGAGCCGTGGGACTATGAGGCGGACCCGCAGGCCTCGCACCTGAGCAACTACGCGCTGCGCCACGAGATGCTGGCCTTCGCCCGCGGCCGCGAGACGCAACCGACCGCGCTGGTGGCGCACGGCGCCAATCCCGGGCTGGTATCAGTGCTGATCAAGGCTGCGCTGATGGCACTGGCCGGCAACGCCGGCCTGGATCAGCCGGAACCCGAGGACCGCGCCAGCTGGGCCGCGCTGGCGCGCGCGCTGGACATACGCGTGATCCAGGTCGCCGAATACGACAGCCAGCAAGCGCCGGGCTATCCGCGCGACGGCGAATTCGCCAACACCTGGTCGGCCGAAGGCTTTATCACCGAATGCCTGCAGGACGCCGAACTTGGCTGGGGCAGCCATGAGCCCGCGCTGCCGCCAGATGGCTATCGCCACGGCTACGGCAGCGGCGCGGCGATCGCGCTGGACCGGCCCGGCCATCGCACGCGCGTGCGGTCGTGGTCGCCGGCGCACGGCCCCTTCGATGCGTACCTGATCACGCACAATGAATCGATCTCGGTCGCCGAATACCTGACCGACAACACTGCCGGCCAGCCGCCGTACCGCCCCACCGTCTACTACGCCTATCGCCCCACATCCGCCACGCAAACCTCGATGCAATGGCTGGACGAGCGGGCCGCCCCGCGCGTGCGCGGCGAACGCATCCTGCGCGACGAGATCCAGTGCGGCGAGGATGAGCTGGGCGTGCTGCTGATGAGCGGCCGGCATGGCGCGGTCTGGTACGGATCGCGCCTGTCCGTGCAGCGCGCGCGCTCGCTGGCGCCGTACAACACCGCCACCAGCCTGCAGGTGGCATCGAGCCTGGTCGCCGGCATGCAGTGGATGCTGGCCAACCCGGCGCGCGGCGTGGTGGAATCCGATGCGCTCGACTTCCGCCCCGTGCTGGCCGATGCGGCGCACTGGTGGGCACCGCTCAGCGTACAGTTCACCGACTGGCTGCCGCGGCCCGGCGCCAGCGCGCTCGCCTTCACCGACTTCCTGCTGGACGACGCCATGGCCCAGCCCGATCCCTCTCTTCTGACACTCGCCTGCTGATGCAACGCATCCCCCAGACCCCGCGCCGCAACTGGCCGCGCGAACTTGAGAAGGTCGGCTTCCACTTCCATTCGCTCGACGAATTCAACGTCCCGCGTGAAGTCGATGACAACACCTTCTTCTACTGGCGCGAAGATGCGGCCTACGCCTTCAGCAAGCAGGAGATCGAAACGCTTTATGCCGCCGCGTACGACCTGAACCAGCGCTGCCTGGAAGCCGTGCAGCACGTGATTGACCACGACTGGTTCGCACGCCTGGCAATCGACAAGGACTTCGCGCAACTGATCCGCACCTCCTGGGACCGCGACGAGCCCACGCTGTTCGGCCGCTTCGACATGACGCTGGACCAGCACGGCGTGCCCAAGCTGTATGAGTTCAACGCCGACACCCCGACCTCGCTGATCGAATCCGCCGTGGCGCAGTGGTACTGGAAAGACACCGTGCAGCCCCAGGCCGACCAGTTCAACAGCCTGCACGACGCGCTGGTGGCGCGCTGGCAATGGCTGCGCAAGCACTACCGCAACGCCAGCCTGCTGCACCTTGCGTGCATGTTCGACAGCCAGGAAGACATCTGCAACACCGAATACCTGATGGACACCGCGCTGCAGGCCGGCTGGTCCGTCAAGCTGGTCGACCTGCAAGACATCGGCACCGACGGCCACGGCAACTTCTATGACGCCGACAACGTGCCGATGGAAGTCGTCTTCAAGCTCTACCCGTGGGAATGGATGGCCACCTCCGACTACCGCGAACAGCTTGCACACAGCCCCGTGCGCTGGGTCGAGCCGCCGTGGAAGGCCGTGCTGTCCAACAAGGCCATCCTGCCGATCCTGTGGGAGCTCTTTCCCGGCCACCCCAACCTGCTGGAAGCCAGCTTCGACCCCGGCCACTTCGCCGGTCAGCCGCACGCCAAGAAGCCCTTCCTGTCACGCGAAGGCGAGAGCGTCACCCTGGCCACCCCGGAAGGCGGCCACGTCCACAACCCCGGCGAATATGGCGCCGAAGGCTTCATCTACCAGGCCTATTCCCCGGCGCGGCGCTTTGACGGGCGCTACACCACGCTGGGCGTCTGGATCGTTGACGACGTGCCCAGCGGCCTGTGCGTGCGTGAAGAATCCGGGCCCATCGCCAAGAACACCAGTTTCTTCGTTCCACACTACTTCTTGAACGAGTAAGGACCGATGGCAAAGAAGAACAACAACGGCCGCAAGCCGACAAAGTACGACAGTCCGTACCAGCCCAGGTCAAAGGGATCCCCCCGGTCCGCGTGGCAGCCGCAGCCCTTTGCGGCCGAGCAGAAGCGCAGTTCGCCCACGCTGTGGATCGTCGGCGCCTGCGCCGTGGTTGCCAGCGTGGCGGTGATCGGCTCCTGCAGCGACGACGCCGACGACGATCCCGGCGTGACCGTGCGCCGCGCCAGCTATGCCACGCTGGAAGACTGCGAAGCCGACTGGAACACGCCCAACGATTGCGAGAGCGTGCCGTCCGAGGACACCAGCAACCTCTACAGCTCCAGCCTCGCCGATGCCGCCAGCAACCCGTCCGCCAGCGGCAGTTCCGGCGGCGGCCACAGCACCACCTACTACGCGCGCTGGTACGGCCCGTACTACACTGCCAGCGGCACCGTCTACCACCCCAACGGCACCCAGACCCAGCGCGATATGTCGTCTGGCCCGCTGCGTCCGATGAACGTCTACGACAGCAATGGCACGCGCACGCAAGCCTTCAGCAACACCACCCCGCACGCCGCGATGGTGGAAGAAGCCACCGTGCGGCGCAGCTCGCTCAGCGGCGGGCGCTCCATGGGCTTGTCCATGCGTGCCGCGGCGGTATCGCGCGCACCGGTGGTGTCGCGCGGGGGCTTCGCCAGCCGCTTTGGCAGCTCCGGGCGCTCCGGCGGCGGCTGAGTGCCGCCTGCCGATCGCCATGTCGTACTCCCTTCCCTGATCCACTGACAACGAGTCCAACCTATGGTCAATGTCATGCACCCGGCGCTTGCCTACCTGATCTACATCGTCACCGGACTTGGCTTGCTGGTGCTGTTCCTGCTGGTCTATGCGCGGGTGACGCCGCATCGGGAATTCCAGCTGATCCGCGAGGGGAATGTGGCGGCGGCGTCGGCGCTGGGCGGGGCGGTGCTGGGGTTCTCGCTGACGTTGTCGTCGAGCATCCAGCACAACGCTACGTTTGGGATGTTTTTGCTGTGGGCGTTTGGGGCGTTTGCGGTGCAGGTAGTGGCTTATCTGGTGGCGGCGCGGGCGTTGGGTGGTGTCAGTGAGGCGATCTCCAGCGACAACCGGGGGGTGGGGGCGGTGATGGGGGTGATTTCGTTGTCGGTGGGGGTGGTGAATGCGGCGTGTTTGACGTGAGGCTGCGGTCCGGTACCGGCAACGCGATGGCAGGCGCCGACCACCCCGCCTGGTGTCCTTGCCAGGACACCCCGGCAGGGCTGTCATGGCACTTACTTCGCCGGCGTCTTGACCACGTCGCCGGTGTAGCTCAGCGAAGCAAGTTCTGCCTTCGCCTTCTCCGGCGTTTCCAATTCCAGCACGACGCGGCCAACCATCAGCCCGATCGACGGTGAGCTGCGCACGTACTTCGTCTCGCCCGCATCCAGCACGAAGCTCAGCGTCTTCTCGGTTTCGGTCGAAGCCGAGGCCACATACTTGCCAGCCGGGCGGTCCACAAAGAAGAAGCCGCCGGGCTTGGACTCGCCCACCACCTGATTGTTAAGACGCAGATCCGGCTGGATCGCGGCGCCAAACATCGACGCAGAGCGCAGGAAGTAGACCCGACCCTCGCCAGGCTTCATCGTCGGAATCGACGCCGCCATGTCGGCGTGTTTCACACCCGAAGCACAACCAGCCAGCAGCGACGATACCGCCAGTCCGGCGATCAGCATGCGTGCAACCCGTTTCATTCCGATTCTCCCAAGTTCAAAGGTACTGCGGTGGACAGCGGGGAATAATTCTGTTCCCCTGGCAAATAGAAGCCCACCAGGGTCTTGTCGCGGATGACCAGGTAGGCCTCGTGGACCTGACGGCCCTCGATCGTGAAAATGGTGCTGATGGGCCGGTAGACGTCTCCCTGCGGAACGCGACCCACCCTCGACCAGACAGACCTCTCGGGCAGCGTGCGGGAATAGCCCGTGTCCAGTTGGACGGTTGTAGCGATCAGGATCTGGATGCGTCGGGCGGCCACGCTTGGTTGGGTGACCTCGATTGCCGATGGGACCGTCGCAATCATGGGGGCACAGGCAGCAAGCGCCAAGCAACATCCGGCAGCAAGTCCATAGCGCCGAATGTGGTGCGGAAATGGCGATTTCACTCAGGTAACCGTTTGAATTGATATTTTGAAAAATGCTTGGCCGTGCCGGTGGGAATCCCGCCAAGCCGCAGGCGCAGCGTTACCGCGGCAAAGGGGGCCGCCAGTGGAATATCGATATCCGTCTGAATCTCAAACATCATGCCCTGGAATGAGGTCATTCCTTCCTTAAGATTGCCGAGGTTGTCGTAAGCCGTGAGGCTACCAAGGTAGTCATGTGGCCCAGCCAATGCCTCCAACAGCTTGTCTGTAAATGTACCCGGCGGGTATGGCGAATTTACTAGCGTTCCGCCAAGCCATTGACCGCGCTCCCGTCTTGCTGGGTGGGCGCGGCCTGGATTCCTGTTGGCTACGGGCACATCTCGATGACCCCGTGGCGTCCGTAGCGATACTCTCCGCGCAGAGTTGGCGCGACAGTAACAAGCGGACCTTAGGGCAAATATAGGACGCTTCCTAGATCTTATCGAGAGTTACATTTCGTTGGATGGCTTCAACACAATGTCCAAGAAGCTGCAGCAGCGACGAATATAGAAATGAACACTGATTTAGTTCATTTTCGTATCCACGTCGATATGGATGAGAAGACAACTGCCAGCACAGGCCGATGACACCCAGCCGAAGAAATCCTCCACGCTGTGGATCATCGGCGCTTGCGCCGTGGTGGCCGGCATGGTGGTGATCAGCGTCGGCAGCGACGACGCCGACGACAACGCCGACGACGATCCCGGCGTGACCTTGCGCCGCGCCAGCGACGCCACGCTGGAAGATTGCGATGCCGACTGGAACGCGCCCATCGATTGCGAGAGCGTGCCGGCCGACAACATCAGCAATAAGCAGTGCATGAACAGCTTGATGCGCAGAGGTAACCCAACTGGGGCGACCTGATCGCGGATACGTACGCGCCATCCTTGCGAGACACGGTGAACCGTTGAGCCCGTGTATGTCACGCAATACACGCAATGCGCTCCAGACGCATCGTCATGGCCGCCATATCGGACAAGCGCCGACAACCCTTTCAGCCTTTGCGGCACATGGCGCGCGAGATTTCCGTCGTAGATTGAATAGGTACTGGTTCTCCAAAAGAGGATGATCATGCTCCGACGCTACGCTACTTGTCTCACTCTCGGCGCGCTCGCCGTGGCGGCCTCTACGGCCGCGGTGGCGCGCGTGGACGTTGACGTGAACGTGGGCCCCGCCCCGGTCTATGTGGAGCCGGCCCCGCCGCCGGTAATCTATCAGCCGCCGCCGGTGGTCTATCTGCCGGCTCCCGCCGTCGTGGCCGGGCCGGTCATCGTGATCGGCTGGCATGGCGACCGCTATTGGGACGGCCGCCGCTGGTGGGGCCGCGACGAGTGGAACCACCGCCATCACCGGCATTACGACAAGCACCATCACCACGATCACCACGATCACCACGATCACCACGAGGATCACGACCACGACTAAGCGCCTGGTTGAAGCATTCCGGATGAGCGACCTTGCGTGGAAGCCGGCCGCCCATGGCGATGTAGACCATGCCTTCGGAGACATGCGCCTTTCGTAGCCCCAAACCAGCCTTTCGTGTCGGCGTTGACCGGGCTGCGGATCCTCCGGCAGCGCTGCAGGAGGGAATCTCGTTGATGCCTTCGACATGTCGCTTTCCCACCATCGCTGACGCGTAGTCCGCGAGCATCTGTCCCTGGTCGCGCATTCCGCCCGAGCCGCTGCGCGCGCGTGCCTCTCAGATAGACGCGCCAGACTTAAGCATCACACAGATCATCACCGGCCTCATCGGCGGCCAGATCCGGCTCGCCTTCCTGGACTCACGTCAGCAGCGCGGGCGGGTAGGGAGCGTTGGGCCGAAGTGGACCAGGACGGCGTGCATCCAACCTGAGTGAGCGCGGCGATGGTCGCGCTCAATGCGCCAGGCCGATGACGCTTCACGCCGCTGAGTTCAACACACGGGACGATCTTGGCACGAACAACGACGCAGGCAATGCCGAAAGCAGGCTCCCCATGGTGGCGCATCGGCCTGGCATTGGCTGGCGCATTGCTGGCTAGCGACGCCATCGTGCTGATGCTGATGGGCCTGCTCAACTTTGGCGTTGTCCTTCCCCTGGCGATCGGCGCTGCCTTTCTCGCCCTGTCATGGCGCTGGCAGTCCGTGGCGCATTGGCGAGCCGGCGGCACCGGCGGATATGGGCGGCAGGCTGGACGGCGTTTGTCGCGTGGCTGGTCACGGTGGCCGTTTTCTTCCATGGTATCCACAGCGGCGCGGATGCCGAGGGGGCCAGCGGACTGCCGCCGGCAGCCATCATCGTGCTCGGTTCCGGCATACCGAACTGCCAGGCCTCGCCGACGTGATTGCGCGACTGGACCAGGGGCTGGCGCAAGCACGCCGCTGGCCGCGTGGCAAGGTCGTGGTAAGCGGCGGTCAAGACTTTGGCCTGCGCTGCTGCGCCAATCCGCGATCTCGTTGAAATCGCTGTGAAACTGCAGCTTGCAGCCAAAGATCCGTCGGCGAAGCTGCAGGTCGGCCGGCGGGCCATGCGTGAAGGACTGCGGCGCTGACCTGCTGCGCTACCTGGTGTCGCAGCCGTTCATTCCCGAGTACCAGGTCCTCACTTGAGCGCTGCAAACAACGGCCGGCGCGACAGCACTCAGTCAGGCCTGGCCTTTCGGCGAAATTCCCTGTAGTGCATCTTCCCGTCAGCCACGCTGATCAGCGCTTCACCCCCGCCCCCCCAGCCTTCGCAGCCCGCTTCACAGGCACCAGCGTGGCCGCCGCATCCTCCGCCCTGTCCGTATTGACCAGCACCCCCGCCGAGACAATATAAGCCGCCGCGCTCTCGATATCCCCGCGCAGCGCCGCACATGCCGCCGCACTGTCATGCTTGCGCAGCGCTGCGATCAGATTGTCGTGGTGCCTGACCGCGACGCGCTCTTCCACGCGGCGCGATCCGGAGCGGAGGTCGTGGTTAAGAATCGGGCCGATGCGCAGCCACTGCGACTCGATCATCTGCAACAGGATCGGCATGCGCGCCGCCGCGTACACGGCAAAGTGAAAGGCCTGGTTCGCGGCGATGACATCCGCGCCGTCGGGACTGCGCTTGGACATCTCGTCGGCAAACCGGCGGTGCAGTGCCTGTACCTGCTTCAGTTCCTCATCACTGATGCGCTCTGCCGCGGTCGCGGTGGCGAGTCCCTCCAGTTCGATCCGGATCTTTGTGATTTCCTCGAACTGGCTGACGCTCATCCTCGGTACCCGCAGTGCACGGTTTGGCGTGAGCTCAAGTGCCTGCTCGGCAACCAGGCGATGCACCGCTTCCCGCACCGGCATGACGCTGACGCCCAGTGCGGCAGCAATGTTGCGCAGGGAAATCTGCTCTCCCGGCATCATCTGGCCGCTGATCAGCAGGTCTCGCAGCTGCGTGTAGACGTCGCGGCTGAGCGTCTGGCGGACAAGAGGCGTCACAAGGTCATTCAGGGTCATGTCGCGAAGCATAGCACATAGGGTTATTCTCTATATTTGATCTGTGATCACAGTTTTAATCTTCGTCCGGAAGGCAGGCATCGGCCTGTTCCCAGGAGGATTGGAATCATGTGGAAGGATGAATCGCTCGCCGGCAAACGCATACTGGTGACCGCTGGCGCGGACGGAATTGGCCTGGAGATCACGCGGGCCTTGGTGGAGGCGGGCGCCCGCGTTGCGGTTTGCGACCTGGCTGGCGACAGTCTCGAAAGTGTCCGTGGCGGGTTGCCGGGGCTGGTGGCAGTCCGGGGCGATGTTTCGAAGGAAAGTGACGTCGAGGCGCT
>JACXTT010008599.1_pt1 | contig 14125 bp, 14 predicted proteins | sample 9270951 | NCBI WGS metagenome assembly JACXTT01 (sample SAMN15532306, study PRJNA645909) | rock metagenome | isolation source: weathered quartz diorite | place: Puerto Rico | collected 2017-06-21 | reverse complement strand
ATGGGCCACCATTTTTCAAACACGCCGTATGTGTTTGAAAAATGAAGCAAAGCGAAAATCACATTTTTCGCTTTGCGAGTTGAAAAAGCCCATGGAAGGGCTTTTTCAACAACCTGTTAGGGGTTAGGTAATCGCTGCAAGGCGACGGGGTGACGCACATGCAGCGTCCAACCTGACTCTTTAGCAATTAGCCTCCCGCGCACCAGCACCTGCTTATGTAACAAGCGGCGGGGGTCGTCCGCGCCAAAATAAACAAAGTCGTCGCGGTCCACACGCACACTCACATTACCGTTAAGCTTAAGCCATAGCGACCCGGCTGTTTCCTCCACCTCGAGCACGCGGCCCCTGAGCAGACGCACCCCTGCGGCGCCGGGCGTGAGCGCCGCTGTGTCCGTCACCCGGTATTCAGCCCGCGCCCACAAGCCGCGGCGCGCGTCACGCGCGCGCTGCTCCGCCGCGCCGTAACAACTTATATTCCACAGATTGGGAGGTACAGCAAACAGCGTCGCCAAGCCGCGTTCCAACAACCACACCTCTGCGCTGCGGCCGTCTTGCAAAAAGAGATGCGCGAGCGTGCGCCGATAATGATCTTTGAGTTCCGTATCAAAGCGCAGACCGACACTCGCCTCATCGGCAAGCAGTCCACGCAATGCCGCCGCCGCCTCTTCGGCGAGCGGCTCGGCGGGCCGGCCATCACGGCCGAGTTCCGGGGTGTCTATGCCGATCAGCCGGAGTTTGCGTCCATCGGCCAGCGTGATGGTATCGCCGTCATGCACATGCGCGACGCGGGCGCGCTCATTGATCCGGTCGGCGCTACAGCTCGCGCCCTGCGCGAGCAGCGGCAGGACAGCGAACAGGGTGGCGAACAGCCACTGCAATAGAGAAGAAAGACTGTGGGGGTTGGAAACTATTTCTTCAGACCGTACTTCTGGCGAAATTTATCCACCCGGCCGCCGCTATCCACCATCTTATGTTTGCCAGTGTAGAAGGGATGACAGGCCGAGCACACGTCAAGGTGCAAGTCCTTGGCGGCGGTAGAACGGGTTTTAAAGGTATTTCCGCAGCTACACGTGACGCTGATCTCGTTATAGGCGGGGTGAATGTCCGGCTTCATGTTGAACCTCTTAACTGGCAAACTGTTCATTTTACCGGACTGCGGGGGTTGCCTGCAAGCAACACGCGGTTTAGTTTTGACCCGCTGAAGGACCGCGAAACGGCAGCACGGTGGCCTTGCGGCGCATATCCGGCTTCGGCTTGGCGTAGCGCAAGGTCTGTAGGGCCTCATGCAGGCCACCCTCGCCCATCACCGAGTCCCACATCATGCTAGACAAACGGATACACGCCGCCAGCGGGGTGGGCGCACGCTCTCGCACCTGGTCTATGCGCCACTGCAAGCGGCGCAGACGGGGTTGACGCTCTTTAATAGAGCACTCGATCACCCTATCCACCAAGTCGGTGCGTTGTCTTTCAAAGGCGTTCGGGTCGGTATTGGCCAGCTCTGCCCAAGCATCGAAATCAATGTCCCAATCGAATGAGGATTTCATAGGGTGCGCGCTTATGTGGATATACTATAATTTGTACGATACTAGAATAAACAAGGCGTAGCTACTGTACTTATGTCCAATATTTGCCGGAGACACCCCTGGCACGATTGCTGCACATAAACCGCAATACCGTTATCCATTAGGAACTCCTATGGCAGTAAAACCCCCCATCCGCTCATTCAAGTACGACACGCTGGACATGGACGTGGAATCCATAAAGCGTTCGCTTGCCAACCGGCTCGAATACTCCGCCGGCAAGGATCTCTACACCGCCACCCAGCGCGACTGGTTCAACGTGCTGGCCTATGCAGTACGCGACCGCCTCATCGAACGCTGGATGTCCACCATGCGCACTTACTATGGTAAAGACGCCAAGCGCGTGTACTACCTGTCTCTGGAATTTCTCACCGGCCGCATGCTGGTCAACAGTCTGCTCAATCTGGGGATACTCGAAGAGTGCGAGCAGGCCCTGCACGATATCGGCCTTAATCTGCACGACATCATAGACCTCGAACCGGAGCCCGCGCTCGGCAACGGCGGCCTCGGCCGTCTCGCCGCCTGCTTTCTCGATTCCATGGCGACACTGGGATTGCCCGGCTACGGTTACGGCATCCGTTATGAATACGGCATGTTCACCCAGCGCATCGAGAATGGCCAGCAGGTGGAGCACCCCGACAACTGGCTGCGTTACGGCAATCCCTGGGAATTCGCCCGGCCGGAGATTCTCTATCCCGTCAACTTTTACGGCCGCGTGATCGAGTACGCCGACGAACACGGCCGCCTGCACCATCATTGGGTGGACGCCGAAGAAGTGCTCGCAATGGCCTACGACATGCCGGTGCCGGGCCACGGCGTAAACACCGTGAACAATCTGCGCCTGTGGGCCAGCAAGGCCTCGCGCGACTTCGACCTCAAGTATTTCAACGACGGCAATTACATCAAGGCGGTCGAGGACAAAAATGCCTCGGAGATGCTCTCCAAGGTCCTCTACCCGGACGACACCACCTCGATGGGCCGCGAGCTGCGCCTCAAACAGGAATATTTTTTCGTATCCGCCGCGCTGCAAGACATCGTATCGCGCTTCCACAAGACTCACGAATCCATAGAAGAATTATCGGACCATGTCGCCATTCAGCTCAACGACACGCACCCCGCTATCGCCATTCCCGAATTGATGCGCCTGTTGATGGACAAGCACCACCTGGAGTGGAAGGCTGCCTGGGACATCACACAGCGCATTTTCTCTTATACCAATCACACACTGCTGCCGGAGGCGATGGAAACCTGGCCGGTGCGCCTGATCGGGGCGGTGCTGCCGCGCCACCTGCAAATCATCTACGAAATCAACCAGCGCTTCATGAGGGACGTCGTGCATCAGTATCCCGGCGACTTCGATCTGATGCGGCGCATGTCCATTATTGATGAAGACGGCGACAGGCGCGTGCGCATGGCGCATCTCGCCATAGTCGGCAGCCACAAGGTCAACGGTGTGGCAGCTCTGCACACACATCTCCTCAAGACCACGACCTTCGCCGATTTCGAGCGCTTTTTCCCGGGCCGCATCGTCAACAAGACCAACGGCGTCACCCCGCGGCTGTGGCTCAATCAGGCCAATCGCGGATTGGCGAGCCTGATCTCATCGCGTATCGGCAATGGCTGGATCACCCGGCTCGATGAGCTGAAAAAATTGCAACCGCTGGTGCAGGATGAAGATTTCAGGAATCAGTTTCTGGCGGTAAAGCGCACCAACAAACTGCGCCTTACCGAGATCGTTAAACATCACTTGGGGATTAATCTCAACGTGGACTCGCTGTTCGACGTGCAGGTCAAACGCATTCATGAATACAAGCGCCAGTTGCTCAACGTCCTGCATGTGGTGACGCTTTACAACCGCGTCCGCAGCGGCGCCCATCCCGACGCCGTGCCGCGCACCGTCATCTTCGGCGGCAAGGCGGCGCCAGCCTATTTGACGGCCAAGCTCATTATAAAACTTATCAACGATGTGGCCGACGTCATCAACAACGATCCCACCGTGGAAGGACGGCTTACGGTGGTGTTCATCCCCAACTACAATGTCTCCACCGCGATGGACATCTTCCCCGCCGCGGAACTCTCACAGCAAATCTCCACCGCGGGTACCGAGGCCTCCGGCACCGGCAATATGAAATTCGCTCTCAACGGAGCGATCATCCTCGGCACCCTGGACGGCGCCAACGTGGAGATCCGCGAAGAGGTCGGAGAAGACAACATCTTTATCTTCGGCCACAGCGCCGATGAGGTGAGAAAAATCCGTTCCGAGGGCTACCGACCGCGCGCCTGCTACGAAGCCAATGAAGAATTACGGCAAGTGCTGGATATGATCGGCTCGGGCTTTTTCTCGCCCCACCACGCCGATCTGTACAAGCCCATTATTGATAACCTGCTGCAGTACGATCACTATTTACTGCTGGCCGATTACGCCTCGTATATCGCCTGCCAGGGGCGGGTGGACGCACTCTACCGGGATCAGACGGAATGGACGCGGCACGCGATTCTTAATGTCGCAGGGATGGGCAAATTCTCCAGCGACCGCACTATAAGCGAATACGCCGAAGAGATTTGGAATGTGAGCCCGGTGGAAGTGAAAATAGAGTAGCTGCGAAGTCATTCGCATAAATAGGCGGCGTTGGAATTCTGCTCGGCCGCTACAACGCTTTGCCTAAAGCCAAAATCCACTGTTTTTAGAGCTACCCTGCATTTTTTAGCGCTTCATCGAATCGAAAAACTCGGCATTGGTCTTGGTCGCCTTCAGCCGTTCCAGCAGAAACTCCATCGCCGCGAGTTCGTCCATCGGATGCAATAACTTGCGGATGATCCACATCTTCTGCAACTCGTCGGGCCTGGTCAACAACTCCTCGCGGCGCGTGCCGGAGCGGTTGATGTTGATAGCGGGATAGATGCGTTTCTCGGCGATCTTGCGGTCGAGATGAATCTCCATATTACCGGTGCCCTTGAATTCTTCGTAGATCACGTCATCCATGCGCGAACCGGTGTCTATCAGCGCGGTGGCGATGATGGTGAGCGAACCGCCCTCCTCGATGTTGCGCGCCGCGCCGAAGAAGCGCTTCGGCCGTTGCAGGGCGTTGGCGTCCACACCGCCGGTAAGCACCTTGCCGGAGGCCGGCACCACGGTGTTGTAGGCGCGCGCCAGGCGGGTGACGGAATCGAGTAGGATCACGACGTCTTTCTTGTGCTCGACCAGGCGCTTGGCTTTTTCGATTACCATCTCGGCCACCTGCACGTGACGGGTAGCGGGCTCGTCGAAGGTGCTAGAGACCACCTCGGCGCGCACCGAGCGTTGCATCTCGGTCACCTCTTCCGGCCGCTCGTCTATCAGCAGCACGATCAGATAACATTCCGGGTGGCTCGCGGCGATGGATTGGGCGATGTTTTGCAGCATCATGGTCTTGCCGGACTTGGGCGAAGAAACGATGAGTCCGCGCTGACCTTTGCCGATAGGGGCGATCAGATCAATGACGCGTGCGGTGATGTCTTCGGTACTGCCGTTGCCCTGCTCTAGGGTAAGGCGCTCATTGGCGAACAACGGGGTGAGATTTTCAAACAGTACCTTGTTCTTGGCGTTTTCCGGCGCTTCGAAATTTATCTCGCTGACCTTGAGCAGGGCGAAGTAGCGCTCGCCTTCCTTCGGCGGACGGATCTTGCCCGACACGGTGTCGCCGGTGCGCAGGTTAAAGCGTCGCACCTGGCTGGGGGAGACGTAGATATCGTCCGGGCCGGCCAGGTAGGAGCTGTCGGCGGAGCGCAGAAATCCGAAGCCATCTTGCAGAATTTCCAGTACGCCGTCGCCGAAAATATCCTCGCCCTTTTGGGCGTGGGCTTTGAGGACGGCGAAGATGACGTCTTGCTTGCGCGAGCGGGCCATGCCCTCGACGCCCATGGATTGGGCGAGATCTATGAGATCCGCGGCGCTTTTTTGTTTGAGTTCAGTCAGGTTCATGTATGTGTAGTTTCCGAAGGTGAAGAAGTTACTGTATAAGGCAGGATGGTCCAGGCGGCGGCCTGGAATGAAGCGTATACGTATCGGGGGAGCTGCCGGCGAGGGCAAGATGTCATTCTATACGTGTTGTTATGGTTACTTTATCACTCGCTGATTAAGGGGTCTAGTGTGTCGGAATGCCTCTCATAAGTTGGTGTCAATAAAAGCAGTCAACTGGGATTTGGATAAGGCGCCCACTTTGGTCGCCTCGACGTTGCCGTCCTTGAACAGCATGAGTGTGGGTATGCCGCGTATACCATAGCGCGGAGGCGTGGTCGGGTTCTGATCTATGTTGAGCTTGGCGACCTTGATTTTACCCGCATATTCTTCGGCGATCTCGTCCAATATCGGCGCAATCATTTTGCACGGTGCGCACCAATCCGCCCAGTAATCCACCAGCACCGGCTGGGAAGATTTCAATACATCGGTATCGAAGCTGGCATCGCTCACATGCAGGATGTTTCCGCTCACTCTATCTGCCTCTAGGGGTGTTATTGGAACTGTAATATGGGGGTTTGCCGGGTTTGATTCAAGGCTCGTATTAACACCTGGCCGTTACATTGTGACCTGATTTGACTACGTTTTTCAAGCCTATTTCTGTTATCCTGTTGGTTCGATGAGCGAAACACATCTCACAAACATCGCCTTCAGCCGCTTCGATTTGCCCCAATCCATAGTACAAGGCATTGAAGATGCAGGATTTTTATACTGCACACCGATCCAGGCCCAGGCCCTTCCCTTGCTGCTCGCAGGCAAGGATGTCGCCGGCCGGGCGCAAACCGGCACCGGCAAAACTGCGGCCTTTTTAGTAGCCCTGCTCAATCATTTGCTTAAACACCCTGCCCCTACGCAACGTAAACCGAATCAACCGCGCGCCCTGATTCTGGCGCCAACCCGGGAACTCGCCATTCAGATTCATAAAGACGCGCAAGTGCTGGCCTCGCACACGGGGCTCAGTCTGGGGCTGATCTATGGCGGCACCGGCTACGAGACCCAGCGCGCCTCGCTGGAACAAGGCGTAGACATCCTGATCGGAACGCCTGGGCGCATCATAGATTACTTCAAGCAGGGCGTGTTCGATCTCAAGGCCACCCAGGTCATGATACTGGACGAAGCGGATCGCATGTTCGATCTCGGTTTTATCAAGGACATACGCTTTCTGCTGCGCCGCATGCCGCCTCCTGCGCACCGCCTGAGCATGCTGTTTTCGGCCACCTTGTCGCATCGCGTGAACGAGCTGGCTTATGAACACATGAACAATCCGCGACTGGTCGAGGTCGAGACGGAGGCCGTCACCGCCGACAAGGTCACCCAGACGGTTTATCACGTCGGCAAGGACGAAAAGATTGCCCTGCTGATCGGCCTGCTGCGTCACATGGATCCGAAACGCACCATTTTGTTCGTCAACACCAAGGCCGTCGCCCAGCGGGTGTGGAGTTATCTGGTGGGCAACGGCTTCAGCGCCGCGGTGTTGTCCGGCGACGTGCCGCAGACTAAACGTCAGCGCCTGCTCGGCGATTTTCAACGCGGCGACTTGGCTATCCTGGTCGCCACCGATGTGGCGGCGCGCGGCCTGCACATCCCGGCGGTCAGTCATGTGTTTAACTACGATCTGCCGCAGGACGGCGAAGATTACGTGCACCGCATCGGCCGCACCGCCCGCGCCGGAGCGAGCGGCGATGCGATCAGCTTCGCCTGCGAAGAATACGCCTTCTCGCTGCCCGATATCGAGGACTACACCGGGCACAAGATCCGTGTCGTCCGCGTGACCGACGAGATGCTCGTCAAACCCTTGCCGCCGGTCAAAATCGAGCGCAGCGAGTTTGTCCAGGCCAGAAAAACATCCAAGCCCTCACGCCCGCGGCGCGGCGCAGGCGACCACAAAGGCCGCAGTCACGGCTCCAGCCGCGGACGCTGATTTCTCGAAAGTCCCTAGCCCCTAGTCCCTAGTCCCTAAAATATCATGGCTCGCATCATTTCGCCCAACGGTAAAGAAACCCGCGAACTTCCCGCCATCCAGGCGCGCCTCGCCGCCATCGGCATCACCCTGAGAAGCTGGCCGGCGCCCGCCGATGCACGCGCGCAATCCTTGTTGAACAAGCCGGCCCTCGACGATGCGGAAAAGGATGAGCTGCTCGCCGCCGTGGACCACCGCTTTCAAGAATTAAAACGCGAAGCGGGTTACAGCGCACGCGACATAATTGTTCTGCACGAGAATATCCCCGGGCTCGCCGAGATGCTCGGCAAATTCGACAAGGTGCATTACCACACCGATGACGAGGTGCGCTATATCCTCGCCGGCAAGGGTTATTTCGGATTCGTGGACAAGGACGGCGCACAATTCATGCTGGAGGTCAGCGCCGGCGATTACATCAATGTACCGGCCAACACCGAACACTGGTTCACCCTGGGCGATTCGCCGCGCATCAAGGCGCTGCGCTACTTCATAGATAGTAGTGGCTGGACGCCGGTCTATACGCGAAGATCAGTCGCAAGTTTCGAGTAACAAGTAGCCAGCTCAAACCCTATGTCGGTGAGCATTTTTTCTTGTAACTTGCCACTTGCCAGTTGCCACTGCCTCTAGATGCTTGAAGTCATTTACCGCTTCCCCGCCGCTGTAGACGCCGCCAAACAGGCGCAGGTCATCGCCATCGGTCAGACCGCGGGGAGCTGGGGCGCCGCGTTCGCGCACCGAGAGCGGGAATTGCGCTGCCATCTCGCCGAGGTGCTGGAGGTCGCGGCGCAGCCTGACGGTTCAGCGCTGGCGCGCATCGGCTTTCCGCTCGCCAACACAGAGGGCGACATCGGCAGTCTGCTCACCATGATATTCGGCAAATACAGCCTGAGCGGCCCGGCGCGGGTGATGGAAATCAAGCTTCCCGAGGATTACGGCACCCACCCAAAATTCGGCTTGCAGGGTTTGCGCGACCTCACCCGGATTTTTGACCGCCCGCTGGTGATGGGCATCTTCAAACCGGCGCTGGGTTTGACCGCGCAGGATCACGCGCAATTACTGCGCGAGGCGGCATCGGCTGGTCTGGATCTCATCAAGGACGACGAAATTCTGGGCAATCTGCCGTCTTGCCCGACGCTGGAACGAGTGCGCGCCTGCCGCAAAGTGATCGATGAAGTAAAACAAACCAGCGGCCGTGAAATCATTTACGCCGTCAACGTCACCGGCCGCGCCGATAAGCTCAACGGTTTCGCCCGGCAACTGGTGCGGGAAGGCGCCAACGCCTTGCTGTTTAATGTCCTCAGTTACGGTTACTCCTCACTGGAGGCGCTGGCCGCCGATCCCGAATTGCAAGTACCGATCTTCGCCCACCCCGCGCTGGCCGGCGCCTGGGGCGGGCCGAGCAACGGCAGTGGTGCTTACGGGATAGATTACAGCGTGAGCTTGGGCACATTGATGCGCCACGCCGGCGCCGACGCGGTGCTGTATCCCGCGCACTACGGCTCGCTGCCGTTCAGCGCCGCCGCCGAATTTCGCATCCGCGATATTCTGCGCGACCCATCCGGCCGGCGCGCGCTGATGCCGGTGCCCTCGGCCGGCGTCAACGCCGGCGTAGTGCCGCGCATCGTGCAGTATTACGGCAAGGATGTGGTGCTCAACGCCGGTTCGGCGATCTTCGATCACCCGCAAGGTGCGGCGCACGGCGTGCGTGCGATGTTCGCGGCGCTGCGCGAGGCGGGTTATGGCTAATACGCTGGATCAGCTTGCCCCACGCGCCGGACTCATCAAGATCGCGCGCGATTTTCACGCGCGCGGCTGGATGTCCGGTACTGCCGGCAATCTCAGCGCACGTGACGACGACGGCGGCTTCTGGATCACCGCCAGCGGCAAACCCAAAGGCCGCCTGGAGGAAAGCGATTTCCTGTTGCTGAGCATCGCGGACGGCACGGTCATCGAACACACCGGCAACAACAAACCTTCCGCCGAGACCGCCATCCATCGCGTACTCTATCAGTGTATACCCGAGGCCCGCGCCTGCCTGCATGTACACAGCGTGGACGCCTGCCTGGCCGCGGCGCGCGCCCCCGCCCATGCCGACTTATTACCCTTGCCGCCCATCGAAATGCTCAAGGGTCTAGGTGTTTGGGACGAGCACCCGCAGGTTAATCTGCCGCTGTTTGAAAATGATCTCGATGTCGCCAAGATCGCCGCGGCCATTGCCGCACGTTTCGCAAACTCGTTGCCACAAGTCCCTGCCTTGATGGTGCGCGGCCACGGCGTTACCGTGTGGGGCGGCCACTTGCAGGAAGCGTACAATAGAATCGAGGTGCTGGAATTTATCATGAGCTATCTGGCGCGCAAGCCGGACTGATGCCACTGTTACTTGTCACTGAATTTTTAATGGACATTATTCTCGCCAATCCCAGAGGCTTCTGCGCCGGCGTCAGCCGCGCGATAGACATCGTGGAGCGCGCCCTCGACATCTTCGGCGCGCCGATCTATGTGCGCCACGAGGTAGTGCACAACAAATTCGTGGTGAAGGGTCTGCGCGCGCGCGGTGCGGTGTTTGTGGACGAGCTGAACGAGGTTCCCGACGACGGCCGCGTAATTTTCAGCGCCCACGGTATCTCGCGCGCGGTGCGCGAAGAAGCAGCACGGCGCGGCCTCAAGGTGTTCGACGCGACCTGCCCGCTGGTCACCAAGGTGCACATGGAAGTGCTGGGACATTACCGCGAAGGCCGCGAGTGTATTCTGATCGGTCACGCCGGTCACCCGGAAGTGGAAGGCACGCTCGGACAATACAACAAACCGGAAGAGCTAGGCCGCATGCACCTGGTGGAAACGGTAGCCGACGTCGAAAAACTGCAGGTGAAAAATCCCGCCGCGCTGGCCTTCGTCACCCAGACCACACTCTCCATGGACGACACCGCGCGGGTCATAGACGCGCTACGCGCGCGCTTCCCCGCCATCCTCGGCCCGAAAAAGGACGACATCTGCTACGCCACCCAAAACCGTCAGGACGCAGTCAAGGAACTCGCGCAACGCTGCGACCTGGTGCTGGTGGTCGGCTCGCCCAACAGCTCCAACTCTAATCGCCTCAAGGAACTCTCCGTCAAGCTCGGCGCCCCTGCCTATCTGATAGACAGCGCCGACGACATCCGCCGCGAGTGGCTAGCGGGTAAAACATCGGTAGGGGTCACGGCAGGCGCCTCGGCGCCGGAGATCCTGGTCGAACAAGTGATCGCCCGGCTACAAGAATGGGGCGCAACCGCAGCGCAACAAATCGCCGGCCGCCCCGAGCATGTGGTGTTTCCGCTGCCGAAGGAATTACAGCCCGGCGGCGTTTAAGGGCTTGCCCGCCAGTGCCGTTAATTCAGCTTTGTGATGAAGCTCAGCAGACATACCCTGTTATCTGATGCCGCGGGTTGAGTTGTTCCGGGAAAGGCGCAGTCTGCGGGCAGGGTGCCATTCTTATCCGGCCACCTGACCGTAACCAGCACCTGCTTGAGCGGTGCGAGTACGGGGGCGGGGCTCGGCGCAGTCAGGCTCGCCACGGTATTGGCCGAGGCGGCCACGTTACCGTAATACCACTCCCGCACCTGCCAGTTGCGGGTAAACTGCACATTGGAATTGCTCGACAGCTCGGACATCGGCACCGTGCCGGAGCCCAGTATCAAGCTCTGGCTGGTCGCATCTATCGCCCCACCGGTGTTATTGCCTAGTGCCTGATAGCTAGCCAGCGGCGGGTTGGGCTGGTTGGCGGGGGTAAGCGCAATGCTGTAGTTACGCAGATCCTCCATTTTTTGCTCGGCTAGATGAATCGCTACGCTACGTTCCTTGCCCAGGCTGTTGTCCTTCAGCACCGTGCTCTGAAACTTAGCCAGAGACATGAGGCCCATGCCCAGCACAATCAGGGTGATCAACACCTCGATCAAACTCACCCCTTGTTGCCGTGGTTTGCAGTTATTCATCACCGTTTCCTACAGCTCATCCACCCAGCCGCCGGTAAGTTTGTTGAAGCTGGCGGTGCTTTCCCGAGCGTTGAGCAGTACATTCAGGTCGTAAATCATCCGTATATTGCCGTTTGCCGTGGCGATGGGGCTCTCGGAAATCAAGGCGCCGAAAAAGGTCCCGCCATGAATGCTGATGTGGCGTGTGGTTCCTCGCACATAGATCAGACCGAAAAATTGAGTATTGTTACCTTGCATATCCAGGTCACCCTCTACGATCAGCACATAAGGTTCCGGGGCGCTGCCGACAGTGATATTGCCTATGGTGCAGTTACCCATGACCCAATAACGCCCCGGCGGGTAGTTGTTGATGTTGGTGCAATCGCTAATAATCGTGGATAAGTTTTTTATCTCCTCAGGGGTCACTCCAAATATATATTCAAACAGATTCGTTGAGTTCAGCGGACAGCCAGCGGGGTTTGCCGGGGTGAGGGTATCGCCGGGGAAAGGTTCCCGGCATATCGTACCGTCAGCCAGATAGGCGCTGATGCGTGGACCCCGAATGATATCCGGACCGGCTGTATTATTGATTCCGCCGCCACCGCCTCCACCGCCACCGCCACCGCCGGCATTAGCGCCACGGCAGGCACTGCCACTGGCGCCAGGGGGAGATAATACGGTGCTATTCGCATTGTCGTTGTAGAACGGCACACAGGTACTGAACGCACCCGTAGGGCTAACAGTAGCCGCGGTCCAAACCGATAGTGGGACGCCTCTGGTCACCGTAGTAGTGGTGGTAAGCCCCGCGCTAACGATCAGGGTGCTGTCTCGGGTATAGGGGGTACTATTGGTGTTCACAGGGGTATAGCTGATCGAGGGCTCGGTCGCGTTACTACCCGCGGCCGCGGTGGTGGAGGTAATAGCCGGATTGGCAGCCCCTAGCACGGGCACCGAAACCACATTCTCGAGACTACCGGTGGCATTTCCCCATATATCCATGGTGCCGCTCAGGGCAACGGTACCCGCCGCCATGATCGGAGCCTGTGGCATCCTGGCGGTGCCGGGCACATTACGTAGCACCTGCTGCGCCACGGCGGAACCCGCGAAAGGGTCGCTGTTGCTGGCCGATTGCACCGCCCGTGCTATCACCACCACTGTAGTATCTCTAGCGGGCGCGACAAGATCACAAGGATCATCATGGCAGGGGGCGAGATAATACACCGAATAATCATAAAGGCCGCTGACCCGCGCTAATCTCGCTGCCGGCACGGTATAAAATATCCAGTCGCGAAAACCGGGGCCTGTAGTATTGTAGATATTACCCACACCGTCGCCGCACGGGATAGAGAGTTGACTGATGCATTTTTGCCAGGTCGCGCCCGATAGGATATTGTTCCAGGCGGCATTAGAAACCGTTGCGCTCACCAAGGCGCGATTCTGATTCAGGTAGGCGATACCGTATTCCAAGCCCGCGTTAGCGACGTCCTGGACCAGCTTGGCACGCATGTCGTTGGTGGAGGTACGCTGTTCTACCACGCCCACCCGGGCCGCAGAGAATGTAACCAGGGTAATCGCCAGCAATAAGATGATGGCAGTTACCAAAGTAGCCACGCCGCGCTGTTTGCTGAGCGACATGATGTTAATACCTTTCATGATAGCGTCCTCGTCAAATTTTGCCGGTTGTTAGCTGTTCACCATTTGCACTGTTTCGGTGATGGTGCGGTTAATCGCGGGGCTGGAACCTATGAGCTGACCGGTGAGGGTGATAGTGACGCTGCGGATATTACGGGTAACACCGCTGGGGTTGGTTACGGACACTGATACGACGTTAAACAGCAAAGCGGTTATATCTACACTGCTGTCGTCGGTGAGATCGTTCCAGGTTCCCGCCGCGCAATCCGTAGCACCCGCACCTCCGTTGCGACCCTGCACAACCCCTACAGTGCCGACCAGACCGCGCCGGTAACCAAAGCGGTCGGCATTATCCACTGTTCCCACTGTCAAAGGGGGACTGTCAAGCGCGGTACTATCATAGGTAAAGGAAATACAATCATTCGCCACGTTCACGGTCCTGGCGGTCAAATCATCTCCGGTCGAGGTAAAGGGGTTGGAGTTCGTGGCAGTGGTGCTATCGCCCCTAAAACCTGCGCGACGGATGTCTTGCACCATGACATCCATCACCATCCGCAATTCCTGATTGAGGCGCGTCATCTTCAGGTTATCGGCGTTACTGGTCACGGTATTCACAAACATCCCGATCACGCCGCTCACCACGATCAACCCAACAGTGATGGAGACCATCAGCTCGATCATGCTGAGGCCGGCCTGCTTGAATTTAAGCGGAGCCATTGCACGCCCCGCTGTATCGCTCACGATGGACATGCCTGATACCCCACTACGTTATGGCTACCAGAGGGGGAGCACAACCTCAGCCGGCCCATCCTGTTGACCAGTATTCTGGTTTCCCTTTCATTACCGAAACTGGATTCAAACTCGACCGTGCCCTCTACCATGTCGGCGGCATTATTATTCATCCTCACCAATCCCCGGCGCGGCTCGAAATTTAGGTTGTTTCCGGTGATGCTGCTCAACCCCATTTTTATATTTCTGAAACCATCCTGGTTGACGACTTTCTCCACCA
>JACXTT010008598.1_pt1 | contig 14126 bp, 16 predicted proteins | sample 9270951 | NCBI WGS metagenome assembly JACXTT01 (sample SAMN15532306, study PRJNA645909) | rock metagenome | isolation source: weathered quartz diorite | place: Puerto Rico | collected 2017-06-21 | reverse complement strand
ATTTGTTTCTCGAAATCAGTCTTTATGCATGACACCGTCATCGGACTCTTTGTGAATCGCTACGAATTCGGAACCCCGATTTAATTTCACCCTATCAACAATTTGAGAACACGACCCGAAATTTTTCTCGGTTGCGACCAATCACCGTGATGGCCGCCCCAGCCCCAAAGCCGAGCGGGGTATCTTTGTAGAACCACTGATCGACATCGCCCGTGCGCTTGACGTACGGCACCCGACCCCTAGAGGCGGCCGGTACTTGCGACGTCCACAGGTCCGGCGGCTCGGTGAGATGCGTATCGACGTCAATGACCTTGATGCCGCGCAACGCTTCGGGCATCGTCCCTGCTGCTGTTGCACTCATTACTGCACCCTCCTTGTTGTTTTTTATGACTGTAATCGTGCGTCTCCCTAGGCTGCGCTTCTCCTGTCGGCGGCGAGGATAGCGGACCGCGATGATGCGGCGTCGTGCTACGCGGCGTTTTCCTTCTCCCCTCCTTCTTTCCGGTCGGTTGCCCCGTCAACAGCCAGGTGTGGTTGGAGCCGGCGCTTGGTTGCTTTCAGATGCTTGAGGAGTCGCGGTCGCGCGTCGGGGACGGTGACACCCAACAGCAGCAGGATCGTACCGAAGGCCACTTCGGCGCTGAAGCCGTCCGCGTCCAGCTCGTGATGCGCCCAGAGCTCGACCGTGCCGGCGAAACTAATCATCAGCTGCCGCGCCAGTTGTTCGGCTCTCACCGCCGACGAGAGCAACCCGGCGCGCTCCACGTCCGCGAGTGCCCGCTCCCATCGTCGCAGGTGATAGGCCACAAACTCTGGCCGATAGACATCGTCTCGCACCTCCCACAGCGACAGAAACAAGGGGCGGAAGAAATCGGCATGTGTGGCGAGATGCGTAGTGATGACCCTGCTCGTTTCGAGCAGGCGCTCGAGCGGGTCTGTATACGAGGCCGTCCGGTTTTTCACAGGAAGTTCTGTGAGCGACCGGTTGACCAGCGCGAAGAGCAGCCGCGCCTTGGAGCCAAAGAGGTTGTACGGTGTGGCTGGGCTGACCTCGGCCTGGGCGGCAAGCATAACCATAGAGAAGTCAATGCTGCCGGTCTGGCGGAGGAGCGCCTCAGCGGCGTCGAGAATCCGGCGGCGGCGATCCGCCATCTGCTTTTCTCGGAGTTTTATAGAGGACACTCAAATTTTATAGTGTCCTCTATAATTCATGTCAAGAGTCTAGCGAGGCGAAGGCAAAACGCGCAGGATTGCCCATGAGCTGTCTCCACAATCCTTTGTGGCAAGGTGGAAAGCATCAACGACCTGGGGAGCAGCTAATTTTGCAGCGCTCTGGCCCCTGCTATGTTGTAGTTTTCTACGCGTGGGCGTGTCGTCCTCCCCCGACTTGGTGACGCTCTCCTCCCTGACTTAGCGAAGGGTGGAATTCTGCAGCACGGTGAGCCCCGAGCGGATCTCCATCACCCCGCGCACGTCAGCCCCGCTCGGACTGAGAACGAATTTACACGAGTGCGCCGCGTTATTCACAATATTATTGACCGCAATCCCACAACTGTTCCCGGCCGCCAGCACGCCACACCCATCGAAGGACAAGGGCAGATTGATATTCGGCTCGCGGAGGATCTGATTGCTGACCACGGTCACAGGCCCGGTCCCCGCATTAAACAGGTAGCAGACCGCCGTGTTTTGCGTAGGTCCCCCGTACATCGCTCCCGTGGCCAAGATGTCGGCGTGGGCGGCCACACTCAGTCCTAGTAGTAATACCGTCGTGGTAAGAACTCGACGCATGTTCATGAGCACTGCTCCTTTTCAGTAAGAGATGAACGATACTTCACGGCCAACTGCCTTGGTCACCAGACGGGGCCCGTGTGCTCCGCTCATCGTTAAGCTGTTGTGTTACAAACGTGTCCGTCACTTGCGTCCCACTCAAACGTGCCTCAGCAACCTTCCTTCCTGTTGTTGCTCTCCAGAGAGTTTGGACGCATCGCCATGGGGTCAATAAGGCTGTCGTCGATCTTGGTGGTAGTCGATAGGGTCTCCTTTCCACTGTAATGCCAGTAGCGCCCTCCAGCTGCTGCTCCAGCTCAAGTACGTCAAAGAAACTGCTCGTCAGTGTTCCCGTTGTGCGCGATCCGCGATCCGAGGACACTGGCAACAGCACTCTTCGCACAGGGTCCACTGATCTTCAGGAACCGCAAAAGGGGGGCCACCGGAAAGAGCGTGGAATTGCGAGCAGATTAAGGCCCAAGCCAACCCACGGCGCAGCGAGACTGACAAGAGGGCTTGCCAGGCCTGGAACAGAGAGACGAAAAAAGGCTAGCGATGTCACAGCCTTCAGGGGCGTGTAGAGCGCAATTGACAGACAAACGGAGATACCAGTAGTGAAGAGGGTCCTGGGGGAAAGGAAACATAAGGGTAGCTGTAGGGGGAGAGGAGGATGACGTCTGTTTTATCTCCTCTTCCTCTTAAGAGGGAGAGCCACTCTTGTCCCAGTCACTGCTCTTGCTCAACTTCTGATAACCGGTAGTCCGTCAAAGACGACAGGGTGCTTGCTGTAGCGCTTCCTCCCCAGTAGTCACCGTCAATACGTGTACTCATTCACGCAACATCCCTTGGCAATGAGGATGGCACGCTCGCGGAGAACGCGTGCGTGTTGTGAAGCGAAGAGGTCGCCGTGGGCTCTTAGGGCTTCCTCCGTTACGCCGCGGAAGAGGAAACGAAGGACATCTTCTCGAAGCGTATGAACATAGTCAGCTGAGGCTGTTCCCCTCTCCTTACGACATGCCGCGCATGGTTAGCCATGCTGATGTAACTGGGGTAAGGAAGCCAGTGGATCGATGGTAACACTGGGATCCCTTCCTAGTGCTTTTCTGGCCACTGGGAGTGACCATGGACAGCGGGTGCGTACACGTGCCTCGGCGCCGTTCCTGCTTCAGCAGCGCTCTGGTACAGCCTGTACTCGACACAGCTTTCTCTGGAGACGCCTCCCCTACATTGGATCTTGACTGTCCTGCGAGCGCACGGTCTGCACCTCAGGCCGCCGGTGCCGGTGCCGGTGCAGCGCCCGTGTCTCGGCTTCAGCCCGCGTAGCGAAGGCTTCCAACTCTGTCCCCATGCGCCGTAAGATCTGTGCGGTCAGCGGCACTTCGATGAATTGGGGCAAGGCATGCCCCCGTGTATGGACTGCGCGCAAGCGCACGAGATTCCCGACCCGGGTTAGCTCCACCCCCTGAATCCGGACGGGACCGGATTTACCCATGGCATGATGGATGACGAAGCAGTCTCATGCCCCTTGGGATGAAGTCTACAGGAAAGCGGAGTGCGGGAAATCCGCACGCTCCGTTTGACGAGGCGGGAGCTGGAAACGTGGCCAGGGTGGAATTGTGATCCCACTGCATAATCGAAAGAGTGCAGCTGGAAACCTTTCACCTACCGTGCATGCGCCAGTGCTTGACCCTACCGATAAGGAGGCAGAGAAAACCGGTTCACGGAGCATCTCGTGAGGCGCCTGCCAATCGAATGAGGCGGGCAAGAGAGAAGCTGCTCCTACCAACGCCGCACCTCTGCCGTACTCGACAAAGAGCCGAGTCTTCTGAGAGCTGCTGTAGTTTCCTCACCTGCGTCGCTTTGCCTTCCTTGCTCTCGTTTCTCTGGGTGCTTGTCGTACCTGCTGCTGCTCGGGCATGATGGCGTCTCCGTTTTTTCTTTCTTTTCAGTTGGCGCTTCAGGGAGGGAATAGGGAATGGCCACCTTAGCTGACAAAATCGCGGTCGTAACAGGCGCCAGTCGCGGCATTGGCAAAGCCATTGCGCTGGAACTGGCCGACGCGGGTGCGCGAGTAGCGTGTGTTGCCACCCGGGCCGAGCATGCGGCGGAGACCGTCGCCGAGATCCGGAGCAAGGGCGGGGACGCGCTGGCGCTCGGCTGTCGTGTCGAGAACGGCGCGGAGGTCACCGCAGCGTTCTCGTGGCTCCAGGCCGAATTCGGCGTCGTTGAGATTCTCGTGAACAACGCCGGCGTGACACACCCCCAACTCACGCTCGACATGACCGAGGAGAACTGGGACCTACATATGAACGTGAACGCCAAATCCGTCTTCCTGTGCTCCCAAGCGGCGGCCCGGCAAATGAAGGAGCACGGCGGCGGCTGCATCGTCAACATCGGGTCCATCCTGGGACGTAACGCGTTCCCCGCGACGCTGGGCTATTGCGCCTCGAAAGCAGCGGTCGATCACATGACGCGAGTCCTGGCGATCGAATGGGCCAGGTACGGCATCCGTGTCAACGGGATTGCGCCCGGCTACGTCCGCACCGACCTGATCGATCGGCTGGCGGCAGAAGGCAAACTCACGCTGCGCGACTTGGAGCAGCGCACCCCGCAACGCCGCTTGGGCTCGGGGGCCGATATCGCCAAAGCGGTGCGTTATGTCGCCAGCGCCGATGCCGGCTTCATGACCGGGGAAGTGCTGGTCATCGACGGTGGCTGGACCGCCTTCGGCTACTACTAAAAGGTCAATCGATTGGGAATGTTCCACCTCAGTCGTCTCGGTGTATGATCACCTCGCCTGAGAATGGTGTGAGGAGGAGACCTATGGTCTCTGTCTCTGTGCCGTCTCCTGTCTAAGCACGAAAGGAATCAAGGCGGGCAGCGCTCTATCTCATCCGGCCAGACGGCGACGTCGCGCTGGCTGATCCTCACGTCGACCCTGAGCGGTTGCGTCAGTATTGCGGTGACCGCAGCGGCCGGCCTGGCGACCACGTTCGTCGTACCGAGAGACCGATAGATGAAGTAAAGAAAGGCCGAAGTGGGTAGCCAGGAAGATTGCTCTCCCCAGCCCCCCCCACCTTTCTATTACCCACAAGTTGCCCCCTCTAAGGCCAAGAGCCCCTTGGGTGAGATCGCTCAGACGTTTCCACCCGCGCCAGAGCGTTATCGTGCCTGGTGGCCCGTCGTGCTTGTAGCTAAGCCCTTCATGACTTGTACGTTTGGATGAGGAGGTCGAGAGTGCCCTGCTCATGGTACTCGCGCCGTTTCTTGAGAGCACCGAAGTCGTATTCGATAGTGTTCAAGTCGGGCAAATACGGCGACAGATAGAGCAGCGTGGCCCCGCACCTTGCACCGGGTCCGTGGACGGTTGACTCCCTGGACGCTGCTGCACCGCTGGTGGTACACCTGGGACCACGGCCCACCACCAACTGAACTGCAACTGCTGTTACACTGGGTCACTAAAGGGAAGACGCTTAATCTGTACTTCGCCCCAAGTTAACAAACTACTGATAAGAGTCCGAGTAGCGGATGGAGCAGAACTGTCGTTTGGGCAACATCTCCCTGGTGAAGAAGAGAGCTCATTTTCATCTCGCGAGTAGTATTCTAGAGGGTGCTCCGATAATTACTAGGATCGGTGTAGAGCTGATCAGTAGGTCAGAAGATTCTGATGAGTGACGAACGACGGATCATAGACGCCTGGATGCAACATCCAACCCCGCACTTTCTGCAGCAGCCAATCTTCGACTCGGTACGGCGCTGGGGGCAGAGTGGCCAGGTGATTTCAGCAGTCCCGCAAGAACTAAGCGCAATCGTCAAAGCCATGGATGAGGGTAGCGTACGGATTGGCCTGATCTCGGCGTGGTGGGGACCTCATGGACCGTTGATCACGAATGATGAAGTCGCCGGTTGTGTTCGTCACTCCGTCACTTTTGCGCGAAATGTCGGCCCAGGCTTACTTGATACTCTGCTTTCTTTCCTCCGGCGGCATCTTTGTACAAAAACGACAGCAGATTCGTGACGGTTTTCTCGTGAAAAGCTACACACGTCGGGTCGAAATCTCTCCCTGGGCTTGGTTCGTGGACGAAGTGTCCGTACCGGTCCTCGCCGCGGACGAGCGCCGCACTATCCCACTCGGCTAGCTGTTGGCGCGTGTGTGGCGGCATGTAGCGAATGGAGAGGCCGATACGGCGGTCTTCTGAGCAGTTCGGAGCCGAAGCGTGTGCAATCCGCACATTATGCAACGACATCTCTCCTGGGTTGAGAATGATATGCACCGCCCCGGCTTCGTCGATTCCCTCGGTAATGGTCTGGCCCCGCGACAGCATATTGGTCTTCTCAAACAGATCTCGATGCGGCATCTGCTTCGTGTGACTGAAAGGGTAAGCTCCCAGCTTTGCTGGGAGACTCGCAAAGTTTGACAGTTCCGGGAGTCGTGAACAGCCTCCGATCCATGAACCGCTCAAAGTTCATTGGAAAGGAGACCGTTCATGAACGAGTATCAGACTCTAAGTCATACGAAGTGGGAATGCAAATATCACGTGGTGTTCATTCCGAAATCTCGGCGCAAAGTATTGTATGGGCAATTGCGGCAGTACTTGGGCGAGGTGTTCCGGGAGTTGGCGCGGCAGAAAGAGAGTCGTGTCGAAGAAGGCCACCTGCAACCCGATCACGTGCATATGCTGCTTTCGATTCCGCCCAAATATGCAGTGGCACAAGTGGTGGGATATCTGAAAGGGAAGAGTGCGATTCACCTTGCCCGGACGTATGGCGGGCGACAGCAGAATTTTGTGGGGGAGCACTTCTGGGCGCGCGGATACTTTGTCACGACCGTAGGGCACGACGAAGAGGCGGTGCGCCAATACATTCAACGGCAAGAGGCCGAGGACCGACGATTGGAGCAGTTAGAGCTGTTCAAGAAGAAGTAAGTGCCCGCGTGGCGGGTTCAGGGTTTGACCGTGCGAGCCACCTTGGGTGGCTCCTGAATTCTTAACAACAACCGCTTTGAGCGGTTCACGTTCTGAAAGCCTGCGGCTTTGCCGCAGGATAATTACTTCCAGGCTGCATACGCATGCACCCGCTTTCAACCGTTGCCGGCGATAACGCGACCCACGCGGTCACAATCTCGGCGGAGTCAAGCCCCCAATACTGGTGGTCTTGATGCCAAGAGACGTAGTCAATGGTCTTCGGCTCCTTAATCCAAAACTGCACGCTCCAACACAGGATGTTCGGGCCGATGAGATCTTCCACAGGGTCAAGAATCTGCGGGTCTCGGATTAAACGGTCGACCCACGTCAGAAGGAGGTTTGTCTTCAAGCGTTGGGCGCCCTGCAACACATGTCCCTGGCGGGTCTCTAACTTCTCGAGTTGCTTGCGTAGGTCGACAACCTCTTCGGAGGAGAACACGGGAACGGGAAAACAGAACCCGTCGCGTCGATATCGGGCGACTTGCGCCTCGGCCAGGTTGCACGGCATAGATTTTCTCCTCACTGACATCCCCAAAACATTGTCGCATTCTCACCACGTACTTTACTCACTCGTGGAATCCGCAGTCAACCAAGTGGGGAACAAATGCACGGTCAACGATTTTGTCAAATTGTTGAGCAACCGGGAAAAGAGCTGATGGTTGGTGTTTGTTATGGTTACTCGGCTAGTGGAAGCCCAAGGTGGACCAGAGGGAGCATTGGGTGTGGGTCTGATTGCTGTTCCCGTATCTTATTGAAAATACATAAATTTCAAACGAAACCGTATATTCCTGCTGGGATGCCCTCGCTGGTCCTGGTAATGAGGGCGTATCGGGCCGGACGGTGGGACGAGTTCAGCGCGGAAGATGCGAGTGAGAAGTCGGCGCCCCGACGCCAGATGCTGCTGTGCCGACGCTGCGACGGTCGGTACTCGGTATTCTGCCCAGCGCGTCCCGACTGTATAGGTGGTGTCGGACACGCTGGAGCTGTGCCACGGTGGCTCTGGCGCTCTCCGTGTGACGCCGGATCTCCGTCTCCGGCGAGACGGTGCGGCGGTGACTCCATTGTATGCGCAATCACACTCGCAAATGTATCTGGTCTTTGGTACAGGATGTGAAATAGCATCTGCAGGTCAATGGGCTATGGCAGTAAGTGCTGTCCGAACTCAAACACACCGGAGGCAACCGCAGCGATGAAGGTGCTCCAGGCTGCTTAGACAGTACCTGCCGGGATCACACAACTGACCCCGTGCGTGTCCCAATGAATGTCGGGTGGTATGATTTCGAGAGTGAATCACGAAGGAGTTTAAAAATGCACCCCCTTGAGCAAGACTATCCCACGATTTCCGATTTACGAGCACGCGCACGTTGCCGCGTACCGCGTAGCATCTGGGCATTTCTTGAGGGTGGCACCGGTGATGACGATTGTGTGCAAAGAAATCTCGATGGATTCGCCAATATCACACTGTTGCCGCGTTTGCTCAAGGGATCATTTGACCCAAAAATTGAGACCACACTGTTTGGCCAATCGTTCAAGGCTCCCTTCGGAGTTGCTCCGATCGGTTTATCAGGAGCTATTTGGCCGAAAGCCGAGTGTCTGTTAGCGGCCATGGCGGCCAAATATCGTATTCCGTACACGCTGAGCACGCTTGCCGGTGAGACGCCCGAAACGGTCGGCCCCTTTTCCGGTGACATGGGTTGGTTTCAACTGTACCCACCTCGCGATCGTCAAATCAGGGAGGATCTCCTGAAGCGCGTGAAGGACAATGGATTCCGCGTGATGGTGGTCACAGCGGATGTCCCCATGCCAAGCCGACGCGAGAGTATGACCCGTGCCGGTTTGAAAATGCCACCAGTCATCTCTCCACACTTCATCCTGCAAGCGGCGCTGTGTCCGGCCTGGACGAAGGCAACGCTGCAAGCGGGGTTGCCACGTCTCAAGACCATGGAAAAGTACGCCAATTCTACGCAACTGAGCGACCTGCTCCCGTTCGTGGCGCAAAATATTGGCGGATCGCTGTCGTGGGACTATCTGAAAGAGGTGCGCGATCTCTGGGACGGCCCACTAGTGGTCAAAGGCCTTTTACATCCAGCCGATGCAGAACAAGCCCTCTCCATTGGAGTAGATGGGATTCAAGTGAGCAATCACGGTGCTCGTCAATTTAACGGGTCCCCTGCTGCGATTGACGCTCTCCCTGCCATTGTTGAAGTGGTGAAAGGCAGAGCGGCGGTGTTATTCGACAGTGGCGTTCGCTCTGGCCTTGATATTATGCGGGCGCTTGCCTTGGGAGCTGATTTTATCTTGCTGGGACGAGCCTTCCAGTATGGGGTTGCTGCTCTTGGCCAAACCGGCTGTGACCTTGCCACTGAAATCCTGATCGCCGACTTGAAGAACAACATGACCCAAGCAGGGTGTGAATCCCTCAAGGAAGTTCGTGGGATGCGGTAAATGATGCAACACCGCCAGCTGGTGCTTCCTGGTAATGCTGCACATTTAGTGAGGTTGTAGTCGTCGGGTAACAGGGTGATGTTGCCATCACCCCATCCCCTCAGAACTGCTCGTACGGGTTTCCCCATAGGCAGCTCAAGCCTTTCAAACGCCCGTAGCCGGACGCGGCTTTGCTACCTGTAACCTTTGGCTATGCACTTGCCTGTGGCAGGCGGAATGCAGCAGCACCCGATTCTGGGCGCTGTCCGATCCACCGCTCGTGCGCCGGACGATATGGTGGTTGTGCCACCCCGTCAGGATGGTAATGGGCTGACCACATACGGGGCAGCAACCCTTTTGTTCGGGAGGGGTTATCGAAGGAATGGTCGCGGGGAGGTTATGCTACGCTGGGGGAGGAACAGAAATGGAAGAGAGGCGTGAGAGAGTAGGAGGACTCCCCGAGAAACAAGTCCACAATGGGGATCACGGTGGTAGAAGAAGGACGGGCACATGCACACGGGCAAACAACCTCCCCGCTGCAACCTCTGTGGCTGGGCCTTTGGGCTGACGCCCGAGAACGCGGTCCTCACCGAAGAATCACGAGTGCGGATTGAACGCCTGCTCCGCGAAAGCCTCTCGCGCCGCGGGATCTGCCGCGTCGTGGGCGTCGGTCGGCAGTGGCGCTGACAGTTCAGGGTTCTGCAGTTCCAGGCCGTCCCCCAAGCTCTCCATGTCAAGCCAGCCGCCGGCATCCCGGCGGTGATCCGGCAGCGGCTGGAAGCCGCGCCGGAGGAACTCGGGAGCTTTGGGGGCAAGAAGGCGAACCGACAGTGGGGGGGGATTGCGATAGAAGCCCGCACCCGCCAAGGCCTGGCGGTTCACGTGGGGGATCGCAGCCAGGCCCGCGCCCTTCGCGCATTCTCCGACGTCATTGACGATGATCCACGGGTGTTGCCCATCCTTCACCAAAGGATCAAAACGCTGCAACGCTTCTCCATTGATGTAGGAGATGTCCTTGGCGAAGCACATACGACGCTGATCTCGGGCCGAATATATCTACTTGATAAACAATACAAAGTCGCCATTGAGGAATTCTTACGCGTCATAGAGTTGAATCGGATTGTGAACAGGCCGGATCTCGAATTCGAGGCAAAGCGATGGCTGAAGGATTGTACCGTAGATCCAGTCGGCAGAGATTATAAGGCGAGGATCCGGCCCTATTTGCAGCAATCGATGTGGGGGCATGCTGTGACATAGGCTCTTTGTCTCGAAAGAGAAGAATTTCGCTGCCTGGATGAGAAACGTACACGCGCCCGAGCCCCCAAGAATGGCTTGCGGGTGTAGGGAAGTGACAAGGTGTCTTATCTCAATCCCACAAGCCTCTAAAGCGTTATCCCTTCACCGGGTTTTCATGATAACGGCCCGATACCGACATTTGTCATGTCACTCCCTCTTCTGTCTCTGGTGGACTCTGTACTTTAACCATTGAGGGGAGGTGCGGAGCGCCTCCCATAAGAATTCCCTTCTTGACATAGATGGGGTGAAGCTCCTGCCGGAACGCCGACAGCGACTGGGCAAACCACAAAGCGCCCATAATACATCCCATTCCCCCTAAGCGTAGGGTGGAGGCTGCCCCGATCCGGTGCGCGGCCCATCCAGCCAGTAAACTACCAAAGGGGGTAATGCCCATCACCGCCATGGTGTAGAAACTCATCACTCTTCCGCGCTTCTCGTCGTCGACAATGGTCTGCAACAAGGTATTACTGCTAGCCATCTGGACCATAAATCCTAGCCCTGTCACAACCAGAAACGCCATCGCGAGCCAGAGGAAATGAGAAAACGAAAAAGCGATCAGGCCCACGCCAAACGTACCAGCGGCCAGTGGAATCATGTGGCCTAAGCCCAATACGGATTTACGCGCCGCGAGCACCACCGCTCCCATCAGCGCTCCTATACCAACAGACGCCATGAGAAGACCTAGAGTTGTGGACCCTCCGCGCAGCATTTCGGTGGCAACCAGCGGCATTAAGACCGTATAGGGCATGCCAACAAGACTTACTAATGCTAGAAGTAAAAGGATGTGACGAATAGGCAAAAAACCGGTCACATACGTCCAACCATCACGCAGTTGTTGGCTTATCTTACCTACGGCTTCCGCTGGCCTCTGGCGCGGGGCAATCGTCATAGCCAGTAGCGAGGCAATAACGGCAAGATAGCTGAGTCCATCGAGCAGGAAACACCACCCTTCACCCATTACCGCGATAAGAACACCCCCCAGAGAAGGCCCCAGGAGACGCGCGACGTTGACCATGGAGGAATTGAGCGCGATCGCATTTGCTAAGTCCTCTCGTCTTTCGATCATCTCCACGACGAAAGCCTGTCGCGCGGGCATGTCGAACGCATTGATAATCCCTTGAAAGAGGCTGAGGAAGAGCACATGCGTGATGGTAATGAGACCTGTCAGCGCCAAAAGGGCCAACGCCAGAGATTGCAACATGGCCAGCACTTGCGTCACCACTAATAAATAATGGCGGTTCCACCGGTCGACGAGAACACCGGCAAAAGGCGTCAGCAGAAAGGCCGGAATCTGTCCAGCAAACCCTACGAGGCCTAGCAAGAGGGCGGACTTCGTCAGTCGATATACCAGCCAACTTGTGGCGATCCGCGTCATCCACGTGCCGATAAGGGAAATGCTTTGTCCACTAAAGAAGAGCCGATAATTGCGGTGGCGCAAGGCGCGGAGCAGAAACAGTAGCCCTGTCGCTTTGGGGACGGTAGCGGGGCGCGCGAAGGAAGAGGAAGGAGTCTTCACCTGCATAACTTCACTATAGTCGTCGACGCAGCACAGAGCTGAGGAACCCTGGATTTCATGGGAGCTCTGCCAAGAGACGACATCTTCATACTAAACGAACAGCTGAAGGAAGAGAAGCGATATGTTCTGAAGAGCACTTTATACTCTCACAAGGGGTCCGGTGCAATTTGCAGAAATAATTCGGCGTCACTCGATCTTGCGAGCTTGCGGTTGGGACTCTGTTCGTCGTGTCCTCGACACCCCGCTTTTGCGCCGCTTATAGTCACCCGCGTCTCGATCTGAGCAGGACGGCTGATGCTTGACGCAGCGTCGACACTGTCCCGCTTGAACAGGATGACTTGAAAAAGGAGATTGCCTATGAGAACGATTCGGTCCCTCAGCTTCGCAAGTCTCCCCGCGTTCATGCTGGTGTATGAGATTGCAGCTGGGGAAGGCAGGGTTTATGAAGAGCATTGGCGAGGATGCCGAGGGTGAACTGTATGCCGTCACCGGGAATTTCACACCCACCGGCTTCCAGGGCCGGATCTGGAAGATCATCGACGTATCGAAATGAACTTGTGAAATCGATAGGTGCTGGGTAAACTCGGCATCCATAATCACCTGCCTATATTGTCACCGTCTGGCTACTCAGCACGATGGACATGACAGTTCCGTGCCGGTGCAGCGCCTGTGTTTCGGCTTCAGCCTGCGCGGCGCAGGTCTCCAGCTCCACCGCAATGCACCGTAAGACCTACGCTGTCAAACCGCCCTGCGAATCCAACGGGAGATTTCAGCTGGGCTAGGGGAGGTGGTGTGGTGCTTTCGCGTTTCATCCCTGACAAACGGGAGATTGTCCGCCCAACGAAGAGTGCTATGGTAAACTGCTATGGCGCTTTCTCCTCAACGTCCCGCCGTTGCGCCCTCGTCCCTGTATCGCCGAGTATGCCGTTGGCAATGGATGCTCCAGGGGATTTTAGTCCTCGCGGTCCTGGTGTCAGGGATGGGGGGGTATCGACGTGTACTCTTTCTCCTCTGTTTGCTGCCGATTGCCTTTACCCCTTTTTCCTCTGCGCGCTTGCGTCTGCATCGTGCTCTGGAACGGGCGCTGACCTCAACGCCGCACACGGCGGCGCTGCTCTCCATCCTGGCTGGGTTCGGTGTTATGCTCGACGTCGTGATGATCGCGCAGTTGCTCACCGCCCGGCTCGGCAGCCCCGTCCCCATTCTGTACAGCACGGGCATAGCCTGGCTCGGCCCCATTTGGTTCAGCGCCCATGCGTTGCTGTTCCTGGGCTATGTGGTGATCGATGTCGCACGCTGGAGCGGATATTGGCTGACCCAGGCTCTTCATCGCTGGTGCTCTTTCTCGTATGAGGCTCCGGTTTCTCCCGAGCGGCGACGGTTTCTTCAGCAGGTTGGGGTCCTCGGCGCCGGAGCGCCCTTTCTTCTCTCCCTCTCCGGTGTGAAACTCACGTATGATTTCCGCGTGGAAGAGCGGGAGCTCATCCTTCCCCACTGGCCGCCATCCCTGGATGGGCTACGCGTTGCGCACCTATCGGACATTCATGTCGGCGGGGCGATGAACCGCGACCGATTGCTACGGATGGCTGCCCTCACGAACAGCGCCCGGCCGGAGTTGGTTGTGCATACCGGTGACTTTCTCACTCACCGTGAGGGGGATTTCGATCTACCCCTGTATGAAGCCCTTGCACGGATCACGGCTCCCTACGGGCAATGGGCCTGTCTCGGTAATCACGACTTTGACCTGCCGGAACGACTGGTGTCCCGGCTCCGTCAAGCCGGAGTCACTACTCTGCGCAACACGCTGACCACCCTTTCGCTGCACGGCCAGTCGTTAGAGCTTGGCGGCATCGACTTCCAGGTGCGGGGGCTTGGTAGAGAGACACAGAGCTACCCTCGCATTGTCCAGTCTTTCGGACCACGCGGGCCTCTGCCTCGCGTGCTGTTAATTCATGATCCGCGAGCGTTTGCGACCCTCCCGCGGGGCTGCGCCGATTTGGTGCTCTCCGGGCATACGCACGGCGGCCAGGTCGGCATCCAACTATATGGAGAGCACACCAAGAATTGGGGAGAGAGATAGTGTATAAGACACACCAAGAAGTTTGCTTTGGAGAGGAATGAGTGCTCAGTGCTGAAGATTACGCCGAAGCCTGTCGTCG
>JACXTT010008597.1_pt1 | contig 14129 bp, 15 predicted proteins | sample 9270951 | NCBI WGS metagenome assembly JACXTT01 (sample SAMN15532306, study PRJNA645909) | rock metagenome | isolation source: weathered quartz diorite | place: Puerto Rico | collected 2017-06-21 | reverse complement strand
CCACGGCCAGTTCGAGAAGGTTCGCCAGGCGCTCAGGGATCGCCACACCAAGAGCAATCACGAAAAAGCCCGCGACGAGCAGGGAAGCGGTGTGTCCCGCGCCCCACAATGCGCCGACGGCAGCCGACTGCCACAGCGAGCGTTTCTCGGTAACAATGGCTGAAACTGCGGCCAGGTGATCGGCTTCTGTCGCGTGCTTTAAGCCGAGAACAAATCCCAAACCCAGCGTCGCCATCACGGGTTCATTCATTGGTAGGAAAAAGTACAGGAGGAATCGCGTTCGATCAAGCGTGGATAAATGGAGACTGTAGCGGCGGTCTATGACCGCCGGATATCCGGCGTTCACACAGCGCCGCTACAGGTAGGGCGCATTGACACTTGAAGCAGCCTAATGCTCTAATCGATTTTCGAGCACGGGCGGTTAGCTCAGCTGGGAGAGCGCGGCGTTCGCAACGCCGAGGCCGAGGGTTCGAATCCCTTACCGTCCATTAAACAACAGGCGTCCCCATAGATGGGTTGGACGCTACCACCAATTGATGGCTGCGCCCTATCGGGCTTGCGCGGCTCCGCCGCGGGATGGTACCCCGGCGTTAAGGCGCCTCCGCCTTAAGCAGTCTGAATCATTTTGCGTAATTTAGTTTTCCCGTCCTCCACGTAATCTTTCACGTTATCGAAGATTTCCATTACCTGGTCATAACCCTCGGTAATCTGTTCGCGAACATCAGTTTGGAAGTCGTCGAGCTGATTGACTGCCTTCTTTGAAAACCTTCTGATGTCTTTACGAGTTTGCGCGCCAGATTTCGGTGCGAACAAAAGTGCTGCTGCCGCACCGACTGCTGCTCCTGTAACAAAGAATCCAACCACTTCGGTTTTTGAAAAGCCTCTCATTTTCACCTCCGGAACATTCCAAAATCAGCATAGCACCGGGTCAAATGTATGCGAGAATTTGACGCAGCCATGAAGAAGTTGGTTGCGCTCGCGTTAGTTTTGGCCGCCTTTGTTGTATATGGACTTCAGAGAAACCCGACGGCCGCTTCAAAGAACTCTCCATTCAGCGAGCAACGCGCGGATACCGATCTGCGAACGCTCGTCGGCTTTGGACCGCGTCCCGCGGGAAGCGAAGCGATCGTAAAAGCGCGCGGCTACATCGTTTCGGAGCTAGGAAAGGCTGGACTGAAGGCGCAGCTCGACGAATTCGATGCGCGGACGCCGCGCGGCTTCAGGCACATGGTGAACATCCGGGCCACGCGTCCCGGTTCGAAACCCACGACTATCACGATCACCGGTCACTACGATACAAAGCTCTTCGACAATTTTGCTTTCGTCGGGGCAAGCGACGGAGGTTCCAGCGCAGCATGGCTGCTGGAATTTGCGCGCGCGACGACGGGACTGAAACTCGAAAACACGCTGGAGTTCGTGTTTTTCGATGGCGAGGAAGCCGTTGTGGAATGGACCGACGACGATAGCGTTTACGGCAGCCGCCACGACGTCGACCGTCGATATCGCGATCGAACGCTCAACGACCTGAAGGCGCTCATCCTTGTCGACATGATCGGCGATAAGAACCTCAACATCAAAAAAGAAGGCCAATCGACGACGTGGCTGACGAATATCATCTGGAACACGGCGCAGTCGATGGGCTACGGCAAGGAATTTCCAAACGACGTGATCGAAGTCGCCGACGACCATATCCCGTACTTAAAGGCTGCGATTCCGGCCGTCGACCTTATCGACTTCGATTATCCGTGCTGGCACATGGCTTGCGACACACTGAATCAGGTCAGCGCACACAGTTTGAAAATTGTCGGTGACGTTGTGTATTTCAGTTTGCTGGAAATCGACCGGCGCGTGAGCCAGTGAATTGTAGCGGCGGTCTATGACCGCCGGCGCTCATAGAGCGCCGCTACAGTCTAATCGCCAGGTTCCTTCGTGCGCTTCTTGCCGAAGACGTAAGCCACCAAAACTCCCAACAGATAGAGGCCGACCATCGGAATGGCCATCATCATCATGTTTGGAATGTCGGTCGTGGGCGTAATAACGGCAGCGACGATGAACGCGATAAGGATCGCGTATCGAGTGTTACGAAGCAGGAACGGCCCGCTGACAATACCGATACGGGACAAAACGAAAATCACCGCAGGTATTTCGAAGATGATCGCGAGGCCGAGTTCGACCATGATAAACAGATCGAAATACTCGCTCGCATTGATCAGTACGTTGCCCCCCATGTTCTTTTCCCACTCGAGCAGGAACTGGAGAGCGAACGGAAACGCGACGAAATAGCCGAACAATCCGCCGAGAACGAAGAGCAACGACGAGAAGAAAATGAAGGGCAGCGCGTATTTCCGCTCATGCCGGTAGAGGCCCGGCGAAATGAAGAGCCATACCTGACCCAGGACGAACGGCGATGCCAGAAAGACACCCGCCATCAGAGCCAGTTTGAGTTCGAGATTGAAGCCTTCGGTAGGCGTCGAGAAGACGAGCGACGAAATACCCGCTTTTCTGATCGGCACCGAGACGGCGCGGAACAGGGCGTCGGCAAACGTCCAGCACACGCCCAGCCCTACGCCAACCGCTATCAGGCTGTGGATGAGGCGCTTGCGCAGTTCCTCGAGGTGGTCGAGGAACGACATCTGCCCGTGTAGTTCTTCTTGTTCTTCGTCTCGTTCGGGATCTGTATCGACCGCCATTAAGCGTGTTCTTTCGAGGCTGTCTGCTCAGTCGGATGGGATTTCTCGGGCGCGGGCTCGGCCGCCTGGGCCGGCTGGGCCGCCTGGGCCGGCTGCGTAGCGTCGTGCGGTGTTTCGGCTGATTCGTCGAGATGTTTGTAGAAGTCCGCCTTCATATCCTGCCCCATGTTGTGGATGTCTCGCTTAACGTCATTGAGGGGCGTGGAAATGTCCTTGACCTGGTCTTCCCAGCTGGATTTGAGCTCTTCGGTCGCCTTTTTGAACTCCCGGATGCCTTTACCGAGGGATTTCCCCAGTTCCGGCAACTTCTTCGGTCCGAAGACCAGAAGCGCGACGATAAAGATAACCAACATTTCTGAAAAACCAAGCTGACCCATGGATCCTCCTGCAAACGTGCAAACCGGCCATCATCATAGCACCCTTCGAAAGTCGCCGGTGTCACTTTCTTGGACGACATGAAGCCTTTCCAGCCGTCTGAATCTATAGGCGCGGGCTAAAGCGCGCGCCTACAGTAAGCGCTTCTGCTATAATGCCTAACATTGCTCGAATGAAAGGGAGATGACTCAATGAAATTTAGGCCGTCGCGTGCAATTTTTTGCCTGGTCCTGATGCTGATGGTCTCGGCGATTCTTGGTGGCGTATTCGGTGGCCAGGTTCGTGCCACGACGAAAGGCGAGGAGGATGTCGATAATGCGATCAAACATTTCTCCACGTTGCTAGGGCTGGTTGAAGAAAATTACGCCAGCGATGTTGACGCCGATAAGGCTGTGTATGGAGCGATCGATGGGATGCTTCGCACTCTCGATCCTCATTCCAAGTTTTTCGATCCGAAAGCCTTCAACTCATTGCGCGAAGACCAGCGCGGAAAATACTACGGCCTGGGTATCACGGTAACGACGCGGTTTGGAAAAGTTACTGTTGTCTCTCCCCCATTCGCCGGGTCGCCGGCAGAAAAAGTCGGCCTTCGCGTCGGCGATGTCATCAGCCAGGTCAATGGTGAATCGACCCAGGGTATGGACCTGAACGAAGTTGTCTCCAAATTAAAAGGTCCTCGCGGCACAACCGTGAAGATTCGCGTGGTGCGTCCCGGCGTCGACGAGCCGCTCGAGATGTCTCCGATTCGCGATGAGATCGCGAAGTTCACCATCAACAACGCATACATGATTCGTCCCCGCGTCGGTTACATCAAGCTCGAAAGCTTTGCTGAAACGACCGGCCAGGAATTGCGCGATGGGCTTCGAAAGCTCGACATCAAGAACATGGACGGCCTGGTGTTCGATCTGCGGAACAACCCGGGTGGCCTTCTACAGGAAGCCATCGAGGTCTGCGAGACGTTCCTGCAGAAGGGACAGCTGATTGTCGAAACGCGCGGCCGTACTCGCGGATCGAATCGTCCCTATGCGTCGCAAAAGCTGAATTCGGAAAACCTGTTCCCGGTGGTCGTCCTGATCAATCCGCAGAGCGCGAGCGCTTCGGAGATCGTGGCCGGCGCGCTGCAGGATCACGATCGCGCGCTGATCGTCGGGCAGACGAGCTTCGGCAAGGGTCTGGTGCAGTCGGTTTATCCCCTGAGCAAGAATGCGGGCCTCGCGCTGACGACACAAAAGTGGTACACGCCGAGTGGCCGTCTGATTCAGCGCGACTATTCGCAGATTTCGCAATTTGACTATTACAACCATCGCGAAACGACTCCGCCGAAGAAAGACGATATCAAGCACTCCGATATCGGCCGCATCGTCTACGGTGGTGGCGGAATTACTCCGGACTACGTTGTCGAAGAACCGAAGGTGACGGACTTCCAGACTCTGCTGATCAGCAAGTTCGCCTTCTACACGTTCGTTCGAGACCTGCTTGCGAAGAATCCTTCGATCGATCGCTCCTTCCAGGTAACGGATGCCATGATCGATCAGTTCAAGCAGCACCTCACGAAGCGCGGCGTTCAGTTCAATGAAAAAGATTTCGACGACAACAAAGACTTCGTCAGGCGCTCGATCAGGTATGAAGTTTTCTACAACCGCATCGGCGTCTCGGATGCCGCGCGCGTTCTGCTCGAAGACGATCCGCAGATCTTGAAAGCCATCGACTTGATTCCTGAAGCCAAGGATCTTGCCAGCAAAGCACGCCGGCAGTTGGCAGAAAAACGGTAGATACGTCACTCTTGAGACCCTCACCCGGCCCTTCGGGCCGCCCTCTCCCACTGGGAGAGGGAAGCCGCGCCGCGGCGGGTGAGGGTCTCAGTGCTTGAGTCATGCACTCCATTCCCGTCCGGTTGCCTCACGCGTCCTACGATATCCTTGTGGGTGCCGGTGTCTTCGATCGGCTCGAGGAATTTCTTGATAGAGCCGGCCTGCGTGGCCCTTTCCTCGCGGTCTCGCAACCCCGCATCTTCAAAGCGGTAGGGCAGTCCCTCAAGAACAGGTATCCCGTCGCGCTCATCCCCGATGGCGAGCGCGCAAAGACGCTGACCACTGTTTCGAGGCTTCTCGATCGCATGGTCGAACTGAAGCTGACGCGGCAATCGACAGTGATTGCGTTCGGTGGCGGCGTTGTCGGCGACGTGTCGGGCTTCGTCGCCTCGATCTACATGCGCGGTATTCCCGTGGTCCAGATTCCGACGACACTTCTTGCCCAGGTGGATTCCAGTATAGGCGGCAAAACAGGCGTGAATCATCGAGCCGGTAAGAACCTGATTGGGACATTTCATCAGCCGCGGCTTGTCCTGTCTGACCCGCTTGTCCTCGAAAAGTTGCCGGAACGGGAATACGCCAGCGGCCTCTACGAGGCGTTGAAATACGGCGTGATTCGCGATCCTGCTTTGTTCGAAGACTTCGAACGCAACGCAGCCATGTTTCGCGAGCGGGATCCGGCAGCCATCGAACGGCTTGTCGCGCGCTGCGCCGCGATCAAGGCAGAGGTGGTGATGTCCGATGAGAAGGAGAGCGACCTTCGCCGGATTCTCAATTTCGGCCACACCATCGGACACGGACTGGAAACCGCCGCGCGGTATCAGCGCATCAAACATGGCGAGGCGGTTGGTTACGGAATGATCGCGGCTGCCCGGATCGGCCGGGCTCTTGCGAAGCTCGAGGACCGTGATCGAACGCGCATTGAAAATGCCGTTGCTTCGGTCGGACAATTACCGCCACTGACCGGTGTCACCAGCAAAGAAGTGCTTGGCGCCATCCAGCACGACAAGAAGGTGCGTGAGGAAGCAATCCATTTTGTCGTGCCCCGCGCCATCGGACGCGTGGAAGTCACGCCCGACGTACCGTTCGAAATTGTTCGCGATGTGGTAAAGGGAATCCTGAATGACGGAAAGAGATTACCCCGGCCCGGATAGCCGCCGCGTCCAGCAAATGTTCGCGGGCATCGCCCACCGCTACGATTTCCTCAATCACTTTCTTTCCGCTTCGGTCGATCGCCGCTGGCGCAGCATTGCCGCTGCAAAGGTTCGAGATCTCACAGGACCATCGCCGGCGCTATGCCTGGACGCGTGCAGTGGAACAGGCGATCTCGCGATCGCCCTGCATCGATCGCTCAACACTCGTGTGATCGCATCCGACTTTTGTCATCCGATGCTGACTCGCGCCAGGCGGAAGTTTGCCGGGTCCAACATACGTACGATTGAGGCCGACGCGCTCCAGTTGCCATTTCCCGATGCTTCATTCGATGCATTGACGATCGCATTCGGTCTTCGGAATTTGGAGGATCTCCATCGGGGACTTCAGGAGATGCATCGAGTTTTGAAGACGGGCGGCGCCGCCGTGATTCTGGAATTCTCGAAACCGGTCGTTCCTGTGTTCAGTCATGCTTTCAACTTTTACTTCAGACGTATTCTGCCGCTGCTGGGCGCAGTGGTTTCGGGCCACAGCAATGCGTACCAGTATCTGCCCGATTCAGTTCGAAAGTTTCCGGATCAGAAACAACTGCTGGAGCTGATGCGCGATGCCGGCTTCACCGAGACAGGATATCGGAATCTCACCGGCGGCATCGCGGCATTGCACTGGGGCCGCACGGGCTAATTCCACGTCAGAGGTGTAAATACCCTAATTAGGAATCAACGAACTTTCGAAACGTAATTAGGGTATTTACACCTCTGACGTAGAATTAGCCCGCGTTATTCCAGCCCGTACTCTTTGACTTTGTTGAGGAGTGTCTTGTACGAAACGTTCAGTGCTTCGGCGGCCTGAGTCTTGTTCCAGTTGTTCAGTTCCAGAACCTGCTTGATTTTAACTTTCTCGGCAGCCTGAGCAGCCCGACTCGATACATCCGAAAGAGAGCCGGACAAATCGAGGAAGTGAACGAAGTCTTCCGGCCGTTTCCGGTCTTGAAATGCGAAATTGAGATCACCAGGCTGGATCGTCTTTCCATCGCACAGGATAACGGCGCGCTCAATTGTGTTCTGCAGTTCGCGAACATTGCCCGGCCATGAATACTCTTCCAAAGCGCGAGCCGCTTCGGCGCTGAGCTGCAGGCCCTGCCGGTGGAGGTCCTTCGAAAACTTCTCCACGAAAAACTGCGCGAGCCGGCGTACATCCGAGATACGGTCACGAAGCGGCGGGATGTGAATCGGAATCACGGACAGCCGGAAGAAAAGGTCCTCGCGGAACTCCTTCTTTTCGACCTGCTCCTGCAGATTCCGATTCGTCGCTGCCACAAGGCGTGTGTCGACTCGAATGGTCTCCAATCCGCCGATCCGTTCGAAGGACTGCTCTTCGATGACTCGCAGCACTTTCGCCTGGACGGACATGTGCAGCTCGCCGATTTCATCGAGAAAGATCGTGCCTTGATCGGCAAGCTCGAACTTTCCGGCTTTACGGGCGAATGCTCCTGTATAGGCACCTTTTTCGTGTCCGAACAGCTCATTCTCAATGAGCGTGTGCGGGATCGCAGCGCAGTTCACAGTCACGAACGGTTTATCGCGACGAGGACTGAGCTGGTGAATGGCACGCGAGAAAACTTCTTTGCCGGTGCCGCTCTCGCCGGTCAGCAGGACCGTCGCGTCGGTTGGCGCAACGCGCTGAATCGCCTGGCTGACCGTCTGCATGGCAGGGCTCTCGCCGATGATTTTCGGAATTCCGTAGGCCCGCTGGGTCTCTTCCTTTAGAAGGATGTTCTCCAGCATCAGGCGCCGCTGTTCGACGGCGCGGCCGATCAACAACAGGAGGTGCGAGATGTCGATGGGCTTCGGCACAAAGTCGAACGCGCCATGCTTCATCGCTTCGACGGCTTCTTCGATGGTTCCGAATGCCGTCATCAATAGAACCGGAATCGTGGCATCCGTCTCTTTTTGAATTTTGAGAATCTCGAGGCCGGAAAGAGTAGGCAGCCTCAGATCCGTGATGACGAGTTGATAGGGGTGCTTGCGGACCTTGTCAGCCCCGATGTTTCCGTCGGCTGCTTCATCGACTTCATAGCCGGCTTTCTTGATGGCCGTCGACAGCATCTGTCGCAAGCTGTCTTTGTCTTCAACAAGGAGAATTTTCACCCGGAAATAATAATCTCAGTTGACTGAAGGGAGCGTCAGATTTCTCGGAGCCGTCCTCATTGCCAGCGAATAGCCTGGTTGCGTCCCATTGGTGAGCACCGTTGGCACCTGAGCTGTCAGTTGAATGTCAATTCGTGCGATCGCATATCGATTGGTCAATGTCGTCGGAGCGACAACATTGTTGTACTTGTCGTAGTAGGTGAAAGTCAAAGACGTGAAGTTCTTGCCGATCTCGTTCGCGGCGGACCACGAGGGACTCGCGGGATCCGTCATATCTGCTGCCGTTGCGCGCCGGATGCTGCTCCCGGTCAAATACAGTGACACTGCCTCTTCAAGGACGATGGTCGGAAGACGCGTAAAGATAATCGTGGTCTCCATATTCGAACTCTGCCGTGGCCGGATTGTCAGGCTCCAGGCACTGATGCTGATCAATTCGGCGCGGACCCACCCCCACGTGGAATTGGAGGTCGAACCCCAGACGTAGACAAACCTTCCGAAGGGAGTTGTGGTGCCCAGAACCGTCGAGAAAATTGAGCCATCGCTCACCGAAATCGTGCGTTGCACATTCAACGTGAGATCGATTGGCGGTGTGCCAATGGCCGCCGCTTCCGCGTTGGACATGCCTGCACGAAAGTCGATGCGGCTCTTCGTTGACGTGCCCAGGATTACCGCGATGCACTCCGTCTTTGCCGCATCCTGGCCGGCAGCATGAATCGGCACCCCCTGGCCAGCCATCCGGATTTCGTCTGCAATCTGGGCCGCCACGACTCGCGCGCTCTGCTGCATTTCAATCATCAGAGTTTCGTCGCGAATAACGCGCTCGTTAAGGTGAAAAAGGTGGAAGAGCATCATCGTGAGCACGAGTGTCGTGGCAAGCGCGAGCGTGAGCTCAATCAAGGAAAATCCTCTCCTCAGCCCGCGAGGCGCGAGCGCGATAGCGCTTCGCGGGCTGAGGAGGGGAGCTTTCGCGTCTCGACGAATTCTCATTAGAAAGTGTCGCTGACGATGGTCGTTGCCCGTATCAGCTCGGTTGACCTGCGTGTCCATGCGCCCGCTTCGACATACACGATCACGGTGACGTTTCGCGGTACTGCGGGGGACACTTGCCAGACACGCATGTACTTCACGTCCTTCACGACGTAATCGAACCCATCACCGTTTTTCCAGAGCGGCTGGTCGAATGAGGTTGACCGGAATTCTTCCATCTTGTCATAGAGGAGGGCCGTCGCCATGGCCATTTGGCGGTCGGCGATGTTTGCCCTGACCGCAAAAGAAAACATCGAAGCCACGGCCACAAGTCCGCAGGTCACGACGGCGGCAGTGACCAGCACTTCAATGAGTGTAAATCCCTGCGAAGCGCAAGCGCGATAGCGCGGAGCATCTAGTCGCGAAGCGCAAGCGCGATAGCGCGGAGCATCTAGTAATGTCAGCACAACGGAGTTTCCTTGCTGGGCTTATCGAAAGGGGCAGGGCTAGACGAGATTAAAAAGGGGACGAGCGGAAATCAACTTTTTGGAAGTGTGATTGTGAATCGCGTGCCTTTGCCTTCGGTGCTTTCAACCTCGATCCGGCCGTTGTGCGCCAACACGATCTTCTGCACAAGCGATAAACCGAGGCCGGTACCATGGGTCTTGGTTGTGAAAAAAGGAAGGAAGATTTTGGGAATTGCATCGCTGGGGATTCCCCGGCCGTTGTCTTCGATGAGAACGCGCACATTGCCTCGCTCATTCGTGGCATCGATGGAAACGGTTATTTTTCCGTTTGCACCCAGTGCTTCGACAGCGTTGATGATGAGATTGAAGAGGGATTGACGCATCAACGTCGGATCGCACGCAACGACCGGCGTCCCGGAAGCAACAAAGCGCACGTCGTAATCACCGGGCCGGCGGCTTTGAACATCACCCAGCACGTTGTCGAGGAGCTCGGCGAGGTCCACATCCTGAATGGATGCGTTCACAGGCCGCGCAAAGTTCAGAAAGTCCGTCACCATGTTCGCGAGGGCCTGAGATTCCTTATGAATCTCGCGCGCATAATTCTGGAGTGTCGCAACGTCGGCCTCAGTAGTGGACATCTGCGCATACCCCACGATGGTTGCGAGCGAATTCTTGAACTCATGCGCGATGCCTGCCGACATTTCACCGAGCGCCGCGAAATTCTCTTTCAATTTGATTCGATTCTGGAGTTCAACAATTTCGGTGAGATCAGAGAGAAGACAGATCACGCCTTCGATGTTTCCTTCCGGACTGGTAACCGGCGACAGGTTGATGCCGATGCGCTTGTCGACACCCGGCCGATCAGGAACATTGAACTCGACTCGCGTAAACACATCGCCGTGAGTCAGGCAGCGATTGAGCAAATCGTCAAGCGTTTGTGCCTCACGCACCAGGTCGCGCAGCCGGAGCCGTTGCGACAACCTTCCCTCGAAAATTCGGTCGCTTGCCGGATTATGCGCGATGATTCTTCCCTCGCGATCGACCATGATCAGACCGCTCGGCATTTTGTTAGTGATGTGCTGGCTGATCGGCGAATTCATATCCCGGGACGGACGAAGCGATCGATGTACCATCGAACCATATCTTCGCCATAGAGAACAGACACGATGGCGGCAGCGGCGAGGAATGTCCCGAATGGCAATTCATACTGACGCGTCTTGCCGCCAAACCGGATAAAGATCAACCCAATGACCGATCCGAGCAGCGATCCGATCATGATCGTTAGCAGCGCCAGCGGCGCTCCGAGAAACGCGCCGACTGCCGCCATCATCTTCACATCGCCGAATCCCATACCCTCGATCCCGCGCAGGCGGAGATACGCTTCGGCAACACCCCACAACAATCCGCCGCCAACGAGCGCTCCAATCAGACTCGCAACGAGCGCGATCACGAGCGCATTGGTGATTTCCAGCCCGGCCGTCCGCAACAAGCGCGCGACCAGCGGACTTGGCTGGGCAAGGTAGACGCTCACCAGAACACCAAGCCAGATTCCATTGAGTGTGATCGGATCCGGAAGAATGCGGTGATCGAGGTCGATGAAGGCGAGCACAATCATTGTGGCTGAGAACGCAAGATAAATAGCCCACTCGACGCTCCATCCGAATTTGAAATAGAGCAAAACGCTCACAACGCCGCTCAGCGCTTCAATGAATGGGTATCGCGCGGAAATTTTCTTGCCGCATCTGCGGCAGTGACCGCGAAGAATGACGTAACTGAGAATCGGTACATTGTCGTACCAGGGAATCAGCCGCTTGCATTGCGGGCAGTGCGATCGTGGCGTGCTGATCGATATACCTTGGGGAAGCCGAAGAATAACGACATTCAAGAAACTGCCGATGACGAGGCCGAAGATTAGAGCACCAGCCACTTCCATCAAAAAAGTATACGGAACTCCTTTTGGAAAACATAGCGGGCCCCCATGTAAGCGATCGCCAGCCCGCGCCAGCCATCAAGGAATCCGGCCTGAAGGAAAAAACTCTTGATGAACGTGAGAGGAGGCGCCAGTACAAGCTTCACGATATTGCCTCGCCTGCCCTCTGAACGCGCCGCGCGGGCGGCGAGATCCGTGTATCGCGCGATTCGATCGAGATGATCGTTCCAATCCCGGTAAGGGAAGTGAAGGATGTCGCCTTTGAATGCGCGCACCTTGCCGTTCACACTCAACGACTCATGCACAAACTCGCCTTGCCAACACGAAAACCGGCGATCGTACAATCGAATTTTTCGATCAGGGTACCAACCTGAATGCCTGATCCACGCACCGAGATAAAATACACGGCGGGGCATGGAGTAAGCCCTCTCCCCCTGGGAGAGGGCAGGGTGAGGGTCACAAGATTCGCCGAATCCTGAACCCTCACCCGCCGCTTTCGCGGCGGCCTCTCCCAGAGGGAGAGGCCTCTTCCATGAAACGAGTTCATCCGCCAATTCGATACTCAACCGTTCATCGGCATCGATGCTCAAAATCCAGTCGTTACGCGCCTGCTCGGCAGCGAAATTTTTCTGCTTCGAATATCCCTGCCACGGGTGCTCGACGACCCTGGCTCCGCGCGAGCGCGCGATCTCGCGCGTTCGATCCGTGCTTCCCGAATCGACAACGACGACTTCATCACAACAGGAGAGACTGGCGATGGTCTCCGCAATCCGGTCTTCCTCATTCAATGTGATGATCGTTGCTGTGACAGCGGGCATGGCCCAGACTCCCGAGCCCATGCTATAACCGATCGAATGCGGAACCTCAAGCTGACTCTCGCCTACGACGGCACAGAGTTCCACGGGTGGCAGATTCAACCGCAGTTGCGAACGATTCAAGGCGAGCTTCAGCAGGCCCTTCAGAAACTCTTCAATCATGAAATCGGCGTCACGGGTTCAGGCCGAACCGACGCGGGTGTCCACGCGCACGGTCAGGTTGCCAATGTTCAAACGATTCGAACCATGGACACAGACGCCGTTCTCCGCGGGGCGAACGCATTGCTCCCGAAGGAAATCCGGATTCTCTCGGTAGTGGAGGTGGATCCGGAGTTTCATGCGCGGCGATCCGCGCGGTCCAAGACCTACGAATACAGAGTCTGGCGAAACCCTGTCGTGAACCCGTTTCGGTGCCGGTATGTCTATGCCTTTCGTTATCCCATCTGCGAAGAGAAGCTCGACGCCGGCACTGCCCGGTTTATCGGCACGCATGATTTCACGTCCTTCTGCGCGACAGCGACGGAGACCGAGGACCGCACACGAACGATCTACGAGGCATCGTGGGATCGAACAGGAGAGGAGTGGGTTTTCCGCATCCGCGGAAACGGTTTCCTTCAATACATGGTTCGCACCATCACCGGAACTTTGCTGGAGATCGGCCAGAACCGGCTTCGTCCGGAGCAGGTCCCGGAGATCTTTGCAGCGCGCGACCGGCGGCTGGCAGGGCCATCACTGCCGCCCCATGGCTTGCACCTGCTGCGGGTTGAGTACTAAAGCACTTTGTATTGCAAATTGCTAATCGTCACATGATAAGATCGAAGGGTATGCCGAAGCGGGGAGCGAAACTCCTTCTACACATCGATCGCAGCGCGTTGCCGGCCCATATCGCGATAATTATGGACGGAAATGGACGCTGGGCACGCAAGCGCGGGATGCCGCGCGTAGCGGGGCATCGCGCGGGGATCAACGCCGTTCGAGAAGTTGTGGAGGGTTCGGCCGAACTCGGGATTCGAGTCCTGACGCTTTATGCGTTTTCGGTCGAAAACTGGAAGCGGCCCCGGGCCGAAGTCTCGACGCTGATGCAGCTCTTGAAGGAATACCTCAGCAAAGAGCTGGAGAACATTCACAAGAACAACATTCGTTTTGGCACAATTGGACGCACGGATGAGCTTGATCCGTCTGTCCAGGCGGAACTCGATAAGGCGATCGCGAAGACCAGCCAGAACACGGGAATGATCTTCAATGTCGCGCTCAACTATGGAGGGCGCGCCGAAATTGTCGACGCCGTGAATCGACTGCTCCGTAACGGCGGAATAGCCGCAGCAGCGAACGGTGGGATCACGGAAAAAGACTTCGCTCAATATCTCTACACGGCCGGCCAGCCGGATCCGGATCTCCTGATTCGCACGAGCGGCGAATTACGCATCAGCAATTTTCTTCTCTGGCAGATCGCGTATGCGGAGATCTGGGTCACCGACACGCTCTGGCCGGATTTCGAAAAACGTCATCTGTACGAAGCCATCATTGCCTTCCAGAAACGCGAACGTCGCTACGGCGGACTCGAGGCTCAGTTAGTACCCTCTCCCTCCGGGCGAGGGTAAGGTGAGGGTCTGAAGGTTGCGCAAATCCGGCGACTCTCACCCTGCCCTCTCCCAATGGGAGAGTGTTCTGACTGCAGCGGTTGTCATTACCCTCCTCGTCCTCATCACAATTTTTGCCCCCGTTTGGGCATTTGCCCTTGCTGTCTGTCTTGCTGCGGCCCTCGCCGTTCCC
>JACXTT010008596.1_pt1 | contig 14129 bp, 11 predicted proteins | sample 9270951 | NCBI WGS metagenome assembly JACXTT01 (sample SAMN15532306, study PRJNA645909) | rock metagenome | isolation source: weathered quartz diorite | place: Puerto Rico | collected 2017-06-21 | reverse complement strand
CTTTCCCCGCGCCCGGCAACTTTCGACAAAACAAACGCCGCGGGTGCTTCAATTCATAGCGTATGCAGGCGGTCCGAAATACCAGACTGTTGGGGGTTATGTATTTTGGAAAACGGAACTCGCGCCTCTCGAGCGTGGCTACGATGGCCCGATCAAGATGCTGGTCGGTATGGATACGAACGCGCACCTCACAGGCGTTCTCGTCACCGAGCATCATGAACCCTACGGTTATTTTTCTGTCGATCCGCCGGAATTCGCCCAGCAATTCAAAGGTAAGGATATTCGCGATCCGTTCAAGGTCGGCGCCGACGTTGCGGCGGTTACCCGCGCCTCGATTTCCATCAACAGTTCGGCACGCGCCATTCGCAACGGATCCAGACGCATTGCACGCGCGTTGCTGACTCCACCGGGGACCGCCAAGTGAAGAGGCTGGTTCTCTCCATTCTATTGCTGGGTGCCTTAGCGCAGGCACTTCATGCTCAGACGTCGAAGGATGGCTGGAACTTCGCCGATGAGGAAGAGACCGCGCCACGCTGGGTGGACGACCTCAAGGACCAGGCGCTTGAGCTCACGCTGTTCACTGCCTTCGGTACCCTGGCGCTCATCGGCTTCTTCAGAAAGAGCGAGCGTTTGAAGTGGGTCACCATGGGGATCGCCGTCGTGTACCTCGGATTTGCGCGAAGCCAACTCATCACGATCGTGAATATCTTCGGACTCACGCAATGGAACCTGCCCGTGTTCAGGCACAACATGGTGTGGTACCTGTTCGCGATCTTCACTCTTGTGACCACGGTCTTGTGGGGGCGCGTGTATTGTGGCCGCGTTTGCGCGTTCGGAGCGATGACTCAGCTTCTGGATCGAGTCGTCCCAGCCAGGCTCCGCTTTGAAGTGCCGCGCAAGATCGATCAACGAGCCAGCTACATTAAGTATGGTCTGCTTGGAGCGACCGTCCTGTATTTCCTTCTCACGAAGGACATCTCGATCTACAGATACGTGGAGCCCTTCTGGATGTTCTCGCTCACGGCCTCGACTCCGATGTGGGTAGGGCTCGCGGTGCTGCTCGTCGCGACGATTTTCGTCAGGAATCTGTATTGCCGGTTCCTCTGCCCGGTCGGCGCGTTTCTTGGACTCTTGTCAAACCTCACGGTTTTTCGCATCAAGCGATGGTCTGAATGCAATTCATGCAAGATCTGTGAAAAGAAGTGCGAGTGGGGCGCGATCCGCGGACCCAAAATCATCGCCAGCGAGTGCGTCCGCTGCGACGATTGCGAGCGCCTCTACATGGATAAGCAGAAGTGCCCGCATTGGCTAATCATCAAGAAGAAGGTCCAAGCCGCGCTGTAGCGCGAATCTCAATCCGCGTAATTCGCGTAATTGGCGGCTCGTCTCCTGAACCGCCGTTACAGTTCCCAAGCCCGGTTATCGACCGTGTTCTCGTACGTGGCGCCGGGCACGGTCATGTTCCACTTGACCGTCCAGTTATATGTGTCATCGAAGCGTTCCCGCGTGTAGGGCTGCGGCGGGGCGTGGAGCAAACGCCAGGTCTGAAACTCGTGAGGCTGCAACAGACCGCCGGTCTCCGAGATGAAGTAATGGATGTACGGTGTGGGATCCCCTTCGATTTCCTTCACAGCCCGCGCCTGCGCTCGAAACATCGCGGCGAGCGTCTTGCCATCGAGATCATCGCCGGCGGCCTCGCTGCGCGTCGAATGCGATTCGATCAAAATCCGCAGGCCCCATTTCTGCGCCACACTGATCCAGGGCTCCATGACGCTGGCTGCAGCGACTTTTCCATCCCGCACCGCTTCGAGGCGCTTGAGCATCGGACCGACGTTCGTGCGCTTGACATGCTCCGGCTCTAGGAAACCTTCCATCATCTTCAGTGTCGTGAACTCAGATCCGTTATTCGGCGTTACAGCGATCAACTTGTCCTTGAGCATCTCCGGCTCGTAATAGTCGGAGTCTCCGGCGACCACAATGGCGAACATGGACATCGATGCCCCGAGAGCTACGATCTTGCGATGCCGCAGACCTTGGCAACTCGCTTCGACTGCGCGCTTCATGATGCCCCATTCGCACATTCGGTACTGGTCGATGCCGCCTTCGTTGTAGACGGAATCGAGAGGCCGGTCGAACACCGTGTCGAACTTAACGCTGTGGGACGTCGTGACCTGAGCCATTCCCGGCGTGGTCACAAATTCGATGTCCAGTCCCTCGTCCTTGAAGAATCCCTCATCGCGGGCGACCAACACAGGCAGGTCGTGAACCGCATTCATGATTGCAACTTTGGGTTTCGCTAGAGTTTCTTGCATAGATGATTTCTTTCTCGACTAGTTCGTCGAACTTGCGCTCCCTAAGCCATGTTTGGCGAGGAAAGCTCGGATCGTAGTGTAGGCTCTTTCATTCTCGGCTCGAGTGAATCCTCCGTGCTTACCTCCGGGAATCGTGACGAGTTCCCCGGCGACACCGGCCTTCTTCAACGCATCCTGGAGTCGAACCGAGTGGCTGTACGGCACAGTGGGATCCGCATCTCCTTGGATGGAAATAATGGGCGGTAAGCCGGAACGCACGTACGTCAAGGGCGAAACTCGTTTCGCGATCTCCACGCGATTCGGCATGCTTCCCAACCACTGGACTGCATACGTCTTCATATTCGTGCCCTCGAGGAGATCGGCAACGTCTGTAATTCCGTACCAATCCACGACCGCCGCCACTTTCAACTCTTCGTTCCCGGGACACTGGCGGTCCATGCCGGCAAATGCCGGAATCAGTGCAGTCGTCAATGCGAGATGCCCTCCAGCTGAGCTACCCGAGACGACGAGCTTGCCTGTATCGAAATTGTATTGTTTGGCATTGCGGATCACCCACCGAAGGGCGCACAGACAATCCTCAACTGCCGCAGGCGCGAGCGAAACACGCGCCAATCGATATTCCACATTCACCACATTCCAGCCCATCTCCATATAGGGCAAAAGACTGAAAGTCGCGCCCTCCTTATTACCGCCGGTCCAACCGCCGCCATGAATCCAAATCAGGGTTGGTTGCGGAGTCGTGACGTCGCTGCGCGAATAAACATCGAGTTTCGCGTCGAAATTATTCGCGGTCAGATACGTGATGTTCGGAACAACACGGTACGGAAACTTGATGCTCGCCGTGAATCCCTGCCCAAACGCAACGCCGGCAGAAGCGACAGTCAGACAAAGGATCAGTGTAAGGCCTCGCAGTAATTGCCTCATGGTGACCTCCGATGGTTGGGATGGAAAATCGTCCGTATTCTAACATTAGTTCTTCAAACACTATTTCCCGCGATGCAGAGGATTCTCGATTCGGAGACCGGGTATCGACTGAAGTCGCGGTCGGCTGACCGAGTAGTGGTCGAATTCGGGGTCAGACGTCTAATTCGGGGTCAGGCACATCAAACTGATAAAACAAGTCCAGACCCTGAATTCCCATTTTCCCTCAACGACAGTGGGCTTATGGCTGACCGCCAAATGTGTCTGCGGCCGTCTGGCAGTCTTCTCGCTGGACGAAAAGGTTATCTCGTTCGATTTTGCGACCTACCGCGGGGCGAAGCAGTTATTTCGTTTTTGAGATAACGCATTCAGCGGTTTACAGGAATAGCCGATTTTTGCGGTCGCCTCGTTTTGCGAGAGGCTTATTTCGCCGGCGAAATAACCATCGAGCTAGCGAACTCTTGTTTTTTAAAAATGAAACGCTTGTCTTGTTCGCTCTTGCGGCCTTTTCAAATCCGAAGCAGCTATTTCGTTCGCGAAGTGGCCATTTCGTTTATAAAAGATTGTTTTCGAAACGGAGAGGCTTATTCCGCCGGTGAAATAACCGCACAATTCTTGAGGGGCTTATCGTGATTGATTTTGTGACCCTTCGCGAAACGAAATAACCGTCTCGTCAGCTCTGACGCCTGCTTGGCAGACCGGCTTGTTCTCTCCATCTATGAAGGTTGCGAATCGATCCTCCACCCATCAGCTTCCATGCCGACTCAACCAACGCCGTCAGGCTGGCGTTTGTTTCCAGATCGGACTTGAGCTTTAGCAGATTGGGATATTTCTTTGCGTGCGCCGGCCAGTCCGGAAGTTCCTTAAGCAAGCTTTTTCACCCGCAATTCGGCCGGTTCGGCAGCCACGAGCTCGAGAGCGGTCCAGATCTAATCATGATCGATCGCCATTTGAATCCGGATCTGAGCGTACTGCGTTCGCCGGGGTAGAACCAACTCAAGAAAGTTTCCATTGCGTCAGTTTGTTCATGGACTGCTAGCGCAAAAGGCGGCGCCCGAATTAAAGCCGGGATATCACGGGCGCAGCCCTTGCCTAAGCTTGCGGCTGGGGGCGCGTCATTTCTGCACAGGCCCCTCCCGCCTGTTCTCGATCGTCGTACTTATTGCTACTTGACAGGCGAGAAAATCACTGCCTGGACGTCTTGGCAGCTCATACAACCATTTTCGAAAGTGGAGAGCTGGTTAGGGGCTTGTCCAGTAGCACTAACAGGACCGTGCCCGCGCACGACCAAGTGAATTTCCGCGCGCTTGGAATCCTTCAACCCATTGGCCGTACCAGCGGGCACATTCATTTGGATTCCCGCCGGCGGAGTACCCTCGGCCAGGCTCCCGTGGAAGTTCCCGATGCCGTCAGAACCGACGATGTTCCCTGTTCCGTAGACAATCGACCCTTCCACAGCAGGATTGCCGAGATCGGGGCCCATACAATGCCCAGGACCACCCGCAGTACAATTTTCCGGTCTGTTGAAAATGACAATCCAGACTGTGTAGGCCCCGGGAGTAGTGAGCTGGGACGTGTATACCCTGAACGAAATGCCATCGTGTGTTCTGGTTAAAGTTGCGGCTCCAGGCAATAGCGCCGCTGGGTTGCCAAATCTGAACATGTTCTTCGCCTGAAACGTGGAACCGGCGTTTTCATCTTCGCCGCTCGCTGGAAAAGGATGGGCAAGAAATCCAACGAGGGCTGCCACTAATATCGTCACTTTGATAGTCGTAGACATTGAACCTCCAAGTTTTCCGGTTGAACCGACTTTCGTTTCTGTAGCCTCTCTTTTACGCTGACAACGAAACCGACCGCTAATCTCAACGCGCGTCGAAAAGAATTGGTGTCCTCAATCGTGTGATGGACAGGGTAGGCTTTGTTGCAACGGACTTGAAGGATCTTGAATTCCTTTCTAGGTACGTAACGTCTTGGCATCCGCCGCGGCGCCTTTCGACAGTAATTTCAAAGTTGAGTTTTCACGTAATGTATTGGGGCCTTGGTCGAGCGTCAAGACTCATTCGGAATAATTCGGAATCATTCGGGAGCTAGTTGCCTATACCGGCAAACGGGACTTTTAAACCTAACTGGAGCCGCCGACACCCAACGCCGCACGGCCCTCACCGGCTCCGCGGGGATCGCGTCGCGAATCGTACGGATTGAGCGGCCCTTCCAAATCGTTGAGCATCCGCGCGCAACAGTCGATCGGCACACCGGGATCCGATAACCCATGGGCTGCCGCCCAGGTTTACGTAACGAGTACATATACGACAGTACCGGCGCCCGATACGTGCGACACCCCTTTGAAGCGCCTGTCCTCCGATGATTTCCTGCAAATCCAACACTGTCGGCGGTCACAGACCGCCGCTACAGTTTGGATCCAGCGCTATCGTGTGGAAATCCGCCGGGCGCGTTGGACTAACTGCAGAAATTCTCGCCGGTAGCCATTTCGATCGGAGCCGAGGCTGTCTTCGGCAATGCTGAGAACGGAGTCGATCGTTGCGGTGCCTTTATACGGCGAATCACGCAGAATCATGCCGAACGATGCAACTGCCGCAGCAAACCGGAAATCAAGAGAGGCCTGAGAGAAGGTTTGTTCTCGATCCACCAGCAGGAATGAGAGCAACTTACTGTCGCGGCCTGTGGGCTCCTTGTAGCGAACCTTGACCGTGAGGGTCTCGGTGGACACGTTGCGTGAAGGCAGTTGCGCGGGTTGCTGGTATTTGAGCGGATCGATACCGGGCGCGTTGATCGCTGCACCGCGCGGCACCACTTCGTACAACATGGTTACGGTATGGCCCGCTCCCATATCGCCGCCATCCTTCTGATCGTTGTTGAAATCCTCGTTGCGAAGGGCGCGATTTTCGTAACCGATCAAGCGATAGGAGTCCACCACAGCCGGATTGAATTCAACTTGCACCTTCACATCCTTGGCCACGGTGACCAGCGTGCTGCTCATTTGATCGACAAGCACCTTGCGAGCTTCATTCAAAGTGTCGAGATAGGCGTAGTTCCCGTGCCCTTTGTCAGCCAGCGTTTCAAGCGTGGCATCTTTGTAATTACCCATGCCGACGCCCAGCACGCTGAGAAAGACACCGCTTTTCGATTTGTCTTCTATTAAACGAAGCAGCGCATTTCGATTCGTGATCCCAACATTGAAGTCTCCATCGGTGGCAAGAATCACGCGATTGACACCGCCCGGGATGAAGTTCGCCGTCGCCTGTTCGTAGGCGAGCTGAATGCCGGAACCGCCGTTCGTCGAGCCGCCCGCCTGCAGGCTGTCAATCAAACGCAGAATGGTGTCTTTCTGATCACCGCGTGTCGGCCGCAAAGCCACGCCAGTTGTACCTGCGTAGGTCACGACGGTGACTTTGTCGTTCGCCGTCAGTTGCTCAACGAGCATGCGGATCGCGTCCTTCAACAATGGAAGGCGTTCTGCAGGCTGCATGGAGCCAGACACGTCGAGCAGAAAAACGAGATTGCTCGGAGGACGGCGTCTCGCTTCAACATCTCTGGCTTTGATGGCGACGCGAACCAGCCGGTGCTGCGGATTCCACGGCGCCGCTGCGGCTTCAATCGATGCCCCAATAGGATGGTTGCCTTCCGGTTGCAGGTAGTCGTATGCGAAATAATTGATCATCTCTTCGATCCGCACAGCATCTCGCGGCGGCAGTTGATTCTGGTTCAGATATCGTCGAACGTTCGAATAAGACGCCGTGTCCACGTCGATTGCAAACGTGGATAGCTGATTCTGCGCGGCCGGCAGAAACGGGTTGTCGTTGATCGTGTCATAGGCCTCTCGGCCATCGTTAACACGCCGCCGAACGCGATCGTATTCCGGCGGCACTCCCGGAGCCCGCGGCGAACGAATCGACGCTGATGGCGGTGGCGGAGGTGGTGGCGAAGGTGGTGGCGAAGCTGCTGCGAGTGCCTGACGTGTGCCCTGTCGGCGGACATCGGCGACGGAGACCTCGACGCTCGCGGATACCGCGCCAACCTGCAGCGTGATGTCCTGCTTCGTCTCACCAGTGGCGCCTAATCGAATACCGTTATAAACACCAGTTTGAAAACCCGGCAGCGATCCCGTAAGCCTGTAATTTCCCGGCGAGAGGCCTTCAAACGAATATGCTCCTGACTGATTGGTCACCGTCGCGGCCACGGCTCCGGTTTCGACGTTGGTCGCCGTGACGTCCACGCCCGGAATCACTGCCGCCGTCGCGTCTTGCACCTTGCCGGATAAGGCCGCAATCGGCGGCACCGGCATTGCGGGCACCGGCATTGCAGTAGGGTCAACCATTAGCTTCTGAGGCGTCGGCACTATCGATGGCACCGGCGCTGGTTCTACCTTCAAGGATTCGACAGCCTTGGGCTCTGCAATCTGGGCGATCTGTTCCTCTCGGGCCGGTGTTGTCACAGCCGATAACGCGGGCTGCTCGTCACGCCGCTTGAAGTCCTTCGCTGGTTTTGGCGAAACAGTGGCCGTCGGCGCGGCCTGGTATTCAGATTTGGGTGCTTCGGCGTTCGCGATTGGTGGTGCTGGAGGCTCATTGAGCTGCGACACCCGTGGTCCCGGTGCGATCAAAACAGCCAGAACGATCACCGCAGCAGCGGCAACGGATAGGCCCGCGACCCAGATGGGAGAACGCACGCCAAGCCAACGTCTCGGGCGATGAGCGGTGGCCGACGACCTGATTTTCTGCCGCTGCTCTGCTGTGAGGGGCACGACCGGCACCGCCTCTCGCAATTCTGTCTTGGTCAGTTCTGCAGAGAACCGAAGTTCCTCAACAAGAATCCGCGCTTCTTCCGAAACTTCGAGCTCGAGCTCGACCGCTGCGCGTTCGCTTTCGTTGAGTTCACCAAAAACGTAAGCGGTCCATTTGGGGTCGTCGGGATTGATGCGCGTCATCGAGTCCTCCTGGAAGGTTCTGAAAGCACACGATTGCGAATCGCTCGTAATGCCGTATGGAGCAGCAAACCCACATTGCCGACCGATAGCTTCGTGACTTCGCTGATCTCCTTGTAGCTGAGATCACATTGAAACTTGAGATAGACGACCTCGCGTTGGTTCTTGGGCAGCTTCTCCACAAGCCGGAAGATCTCGCCGACGGCTTCCTTTCGTTCAAGATCCGGCTCGACGCCGATTTCCGTGTCTTCGAGTGGAGTCATGCGGGCCTCCCTTCTGCGCGTGTCGAAGGCGAGATTGCGGCAAACCGTGAACAGCCATTGCGGAAGATATCCGCCGACTTTCGCCGGCTCTTCGCGGCACAACCGCAGAAACGTTTCCTGGACGACTTCTCGCGCAAGCTCCGCGTCTCGAAGCACCCATGTTGCGTAACGGATCAGCGCGTCCTCGTATTGAATCAACGCATCAACGATCCATTGAGATTCAGAGCGATCGATCACCCTTCCACCCGTTTTCGCCTGTTATCCGCCTTCATTAGGGATAACCGCGGAATGAGAGACTTTCTTAGCGAAAAAATGTCACAGCAGCTAAAGTACAGTTCGGACAAGGACTCGAAGGAGGAAATGTGAAGACGATCTCTGCGATCATTGTTTCTCTGTCAATTCTCGCCACGCCATTGCTGGCTCAGAGGAAGTCCTGCGAGGAACTGAAAGCTGAAATTGCTGCGAAACTCGACGCGAAAGGCGTGACAGGTTACACCTTGAATATCGTCAACGCGGAAGATGTGAAGGACGCGAAAGTCGTCGGTACCTGCGACGGTGGTACGAAGCGGATCACTTACGAGCGAAAGTAGCACCTGAACGAACCCGGCGCGCAAAGCGCGCGACCACATGCGCGCTTTAAGAATTGGTCAGGCAAGTGTGTGCCGCTGCACAAGACGATCAACGGTGCGCGCAGAGATCAGGTACGTCGCTCTTCTCTAGGTTGAAACCCACCTCGATATTCAAGGCGACCTGAACGGGCTTGCCATTGCTGGAGCCCGGCTCGAACTTCCACTGTTGAATCGCCTCCGTCGCACTTTCGGTCAAGCCGGCAGGCAAAGGTTTTTCAACTTTCAGGATATGAACTGTGCCGTCCGGCCGAATCACGCCTTGCAGTACGACCGTTCCGACAAGGTGCTGTGCGCGGGCTTCATCGGTATAACGAGGTTCAACGCGTTTGACTACTTTCGGCGGGGTCACGCCCGGCCTAATATGAACGATATCGTCGAATTCGGCTGATGGCGCCGCCGCGAGATGGAAATCAATGTCGATTTGAGCAAGTGCCGCCGGGACAGGAGTCCCATTCCGGAGAGCCGGACAAAACTTCCAGTTCCTCACGGCAACAAGCGCGTTTTCATCCAGTCCATATCCGAGGCCTTTCACCGTACGGAGGACAGTCATCTTACCCCCCGCATCGAATGAGGCCTCGACGGTGACGATCCCCTCGATCCTGTTGTCTCGTGCAGCGCGTGTGTAGAACGGATCCTCATAGTAAGCGAGTTGCGGCGGTGTAAGGCCATCGGGATTACTCATTCGAACCTGCTGAGGCGCCAGCATGACGATGGCGAGAATAAGGGAAACAAGCATAGGGTATCTCCTGTAACGACGTGCTAAACAGTTAGCACACCTTCCGCCCATCGTCATTAGTGTTTTTTAGTTCTACTTCTTTCCTTGACGGTCGCAATGCGGCCCAAGTTCCGCCCGAGAGTTGCATGAAGAAAGGTCCCCGTTGCAAAAGTGGGATCGACTGTGCGTCCTGGAACAGTCCTAAATGTTTTAGTCCTTCTATGTCAGCCCACTCGGGTATAAGAAACAAGACGTTACGGTTCCCAGGCCCCCTGGCAGCGCAATTGCTCCTGAGGTGCCACGAGCCGGAGGAATAGATCGTGATCTTCAACAACATCCGCTTTGCTTTTAGGTCACTTCGCAACCGCCCGGGGCTATCCCTCATCGTCATCGTGATGCTTGCGCTCGGCATTGGTGCGAACACCGCCTTGTTCTCGCTGTTTCATCAGATTTTGCTGGCACCGCTGAACGTGCCCGAACCGCAGCGGCTGGTCAATCTCAGCACGGACGGGCCGAAGTGGGGATCGACAAGTTGCGGTCTCGCGGGCGGTTGCAAGTACGCATTCAGCTACCTCATGTTTCGCGACCTCGAAGCTCGGCAGACAGCCTTCACCACCGGCATCGCCGGCTTTCGCGACTTTCGTGCAAACATCGCCTATCGTGACCAAACATTGTCGGCAAGCGGCATGATGGTTTCCGGCAGATATTTCTCCGCACTTGCGGTGCAACCCGTGCTCGGGCGTTTGATCGGACCGGCGGATGAAACCGGATCTGGCGAGTCTGCTGTCGTTGTTATCAGCCATGAGTACTGGCAAACCAGATTCGGCGGTGATCCCGATGTCGTCAACCAGACGCTCGCGCTGAATGGTGCGCCGTTCACCATCATCGGCGTCGGCCCTGCCGGTTTCACCGGAACGGTCGTCGGACTGCGGCCGCAGATTTTCGTGCCCCTGACGCTCGCCCGGGCGGTGCGGCCTACGACGGATCGCCGCGCATATTGGTTGTATGCATTCGCGCGATTGAATCCAAACGGCACCGTTGAGCAGACATCTTCGGCCGTCAACTCGCTCTTCAGTGGACTCATTGAAGAGTTCGATGCGCCGTTGAACAGAAACATGGAAGGGGAGACGCGGGAAAAGTTTTTGCACCAGCAAGTCACGCTCGAACCCGGTGCGCGCGGGCAGGCTGTTATTGATGACAACACCGCCCATGCGCTGAAGCTGTTGCTCGGCGTCACCGCGGTGGTGCTGTTGATCGTCTGCTTCAATATCGCCAACCTGTTGCTCGCCCGTGGAGCGTCCCGGGCCGGCGAGATGGCGATTCGCTCATCCATTGGCGGCAGCCGCGGTCAACTCGTGTCGCAGTTGTTGACGGAATCGATGGTGCTGGCGATTATCGGGGGAATCGCGAGCCTGCCCATTGCGGCGATAACTCTTGATGTCATCACCACAATGCTTCCCGTTCAGTTCGCTAACCAATTGGGCATTGAACTGAGCACGGTGGCGATGGGTTTTGCAGCAGGCGTGTCGCTACTTACGGTTCTGCTATTCGGTCTCTTTCCTGCGATCCACACGACGCGCACACAGCACGCTCTGACAATGAAGGAGCAGACGCCGCAGTCAACAGGCGGACGGCGAATGGCGCGTTTCCGGGCCACACTCGTCACGGCGCAAATCGCGTTTTCGATGGTTCTCCTCGTGCTGGCGGGTTTGTTTACGCATAGCCTGATGAACATCGCGCGCGTGAGTCTCGGGATGAACGTCGAATCTGTAATCGCGTTCTCTGTCTCGCCGCGATCGAACGGCTACAATGCTGAGAAGTCGACAGCCGTATTGGATCGCATCGAGCAAGAACTGGCTGTTCAACCTGGCGTCATCCGCGTAGGAGCTTCCGCTATAGCGCTCCTTAGCGGTGGCGGGTCCGGCAACAACATCACGATGGAAGGTACCGAAGAACGGCCGGGCTCTGAATTTCTGATGAGAAGGAATGAGGTCAGTCCGAATTTCTTCACCACGCTCTCCATTCCCATTGTGGCTGGCCGTAACTTTACGGACGCCGACCGGGGCGGTGCACCGAAGGTCGCGATCGTCAACCAGAGTTTTGTGCGAAAGATCAATCTCGGCAACAGCGATGTGCTCGGCAAGCGTTTTAGCGGTTATCCGTACGACAACGTGCGAAAGGTTACTCTCGAGATTGTCGGTGTGGCGGCCGATTCGGCGTATGGTTCGGTCAAAGGAAACATACCGGCGCAATATTTTCAGCCCCGGTGGCAAAGCGAGGAGCCTGGGGCGGCGACGTTCTACGTCCGTACAGGCATCGAACCGGATGCCGTGACGCGTGCGGTTCCGAGCGTTGTTGCGCGAATCGATCGCACTCTCCCCGTTAATGGCCTGAAAACGATGCGACGGCAGGTGCAGGAAAACGTGTACGTCGACCGGCTCGTAACGATGCTGTCCGCCGGATTCGCCGGACTTGCTACTTTACTTGCAGCTGTAGGGCTGTATGGTGTGCTGGCTTATAACGTCGGACAGCGCACGCGCGAACTGGGCCTCCGTTTGGCGCTGGGCGCCGACCCCTCGAAATTGCGTACCATGGTCCTCCTTCAGGTTGGGTTGATGGCTCTGATTGGCGGAGGTATCGGATTGGGAGCCGCGGTTGTTCTTGGCCGATCTGCGCAAGCGCTGCTCTTCGGCTTGACCGGGAATGATCCATTGGTGTTGGCCGCCGCGCTGGCAGGACTTTCGGCCGTGGTGCTTATTGCCGGATATCTGCCGGCCCGACGCGCTTCGAATATCTCGCCGATGGAAGCCCTGCGTTACGAATGATGCTGCCGGCGGATAACGGATTCAAAGTCCCCTGTTATGAAGCGAGGAATCGATTGACCACCTTGCGCTGATGTTGCGTGAACCACGACACCCTGCGAATCTAAGGCGATGCTAGTCGCAGCAACGGCGATTCTCAGCCTCTTATTTGCAGCCAGTCCTCAAGGTACGGTCTCGGTCCAACAGATCGATGGCTATCGCCGAACTATCCAGTCACGCCTTCAGTCGGACTCTCTGACTTTTACGCAAGCCGCCCAACTTTTTGAATTTGTCGACGGCGTCACTCGCCAAATTCAGGGATCGAACCGCGCCGAATTCGAGCTTTTCCGCATGCGCGCATTGACTCGTTGTGCTGATTTGGTCAAAGACTATGAGCCCCGAGACCCGGTCGAGCAGTCCTGGGTCATGAAACACGAAGAGGACGTGATCCACAACGAACTCGCAGGCGGCTGGCTGGTGAAAGCAGATCTATATTGGAAACTTGAGGCAAGGTACCGCGGAAATCCGTTCGCGGATGAGATTGCATGGGACGGAGCGCAGACCCCTATAGGCGGCGAGTGTGAGGGTAACGTCAACTGCGACCTCGCTCTCCTTCTACTCACCGATGGCAAGTATCTCGATCTTTATCCCAAGGGGGCCCACGCCGCCGAAGCTATTGGACATATCGACGGCCTGTTGCATGAAGTTATGAGACCGAACAGCCCGTACACGGTCGATCGACGCGATGTCATGGAACTTCGCGAATCGATCGCGCGTTTGACACGAATCCTCGCCCAAACCTCGAGTCTAAAAAAGACGGATCTCATCGCACGCTTCAAACAAATGGAGGAGATATTCCGTTGAATCCTGGGCGTGATTCGTGGGGTATGGAAAACGAAACCATCAGCGTCAGTTTCGACAATGCCCTTGGCGACCATCTTGCGGCCGAGCGTCTGTATTACAAGTCCACGTCATTCGCGAAGATCGACAAGGTTGTGGCGGCAATGCTGGTCTTAGTTGGCGTTTTCAGCACCTGGGGGGCCGGCGCGCGTTGGTGGACGCTTTTGTTTTTTCCGCTGGCTGTTCTGGAATGGTTCAACTTGCTCAGTATCCGTCCCTTGGTGATCAGGTACTGGTTCAAACACAATCCAAAGTTTAGTGAGACCTATCACCTTACACTCGGACCAGAGGGTATCCGTTTCCGGACGAAGTCCATTGATTCGCGCCTAAGCTGGGACCATTACACGAAGGTGCTCGAGGACGATCGACTCTGGCTGCTTGTGTACGGCACGCGCATGTATTCGGTTATTCCTAAACGCGTGTTCCAAGATGAGAGTGAGAGGACTCGCTTCAGGGCGTTGGTCGCTCAGAAATGTCGCGGAGATCAGAGCCGCTAAATGACGGGCTCTCCATTTCGGGGCAGGCGACGCTTTGCCTAACGGAAGGTTCCAGTGGGAGACGAGCCGCCAATTACGCGAATTACGCGGATTGGGGCGCAAGAAATCGGGCTTGAATGGTCCCAATTCGCGTAATTGGCGTAATTGGC
>JACXTT010008595.1_pt1 | contig 14131 bp, 14 predicted proteins | sample 9270951 | NCBI WGS metagenome assembly JACXTT01 (sample SAMN15532306, study PRJNA645909) | rock metagenome | isolation source: weathered quartz diorite | place: Puerto Rico | collected 2017-06-21 | reverse complement strand
GGTTCGGCACGCCGTGGGGCAAGGGCCTGAGGAACTCCGGGCATCCGTGCCGACACTGGGAGGAACCGTTCACCCGGACGTAATGTTGCAGCACCGGAAGATCCTCGCCCGCCGCCGTCGGCGAGCCCGAGCCCCCGACGTACTCGTCGATCCCCGCCGCGCTCGTCATCGAGACGATGAGCGCGTCGACGTTCCGGTTCGAGAGCGCCCAGCGGAAGGCGGCCTGGGCGAACGTGGCCCCGCCCTTCTCGAAGGGGCGCATGTCGTTGAGACGCGCTCCCATCAGGGTCTTCATCGCGACGACACCGACCCCCTTGCCCTTGGCCTTTTGCAAGACCCGCGGCAGCTGGGGCTGGCGCGCGACGAAGTCGAACGAGCGGGTGAACGGCTGGTAGAAGGCGGGATCCTGGCCGAAGTTGTAGGCGACGAGGATCACGTCCACGCTGTCGGTGTCCAGGGCGTAGTCCAGGCACTCGATCAGGTTCCCCGCGTGTCCGGACATTCCCACCGCACGGATCTTGCCCTGCTGCTTGGCGCGAGCCGTGAACTCGTGCCACTCGGGGTTCTTCAGCCGAGCCACCTCGTTGACCGCGTGATTGAAGTAGACGTCGACGTAGTCCGTGCGAAGCCGGCGGAGACTGGTCTCCAGCGCGCGCATCATCGAGTCGCGGCGATCACTCGAGTTGGCGACGGTCTTTGACGTGAGATAGATGCGGTCGCGCTTGCCGCGCACCGCTTCCCCGATGGTCGTCTCCGAGTCCCCGCCGCGATAGCTGTCGGCGCTGTCGAAATAGTTGATCCCGCGGTCGAGCGCGTGCCGGACGAGATCACCCTCCCCGGCACCCAGCTGGCTTCCGCCGAAGGAGATGTCGGACACCCGCATCCCGGTGCGGCCGAGCGGCACGTAACGCTGCACCGCCGCGCCGACGCGACGCGCTGGCTGGGCGGAGGCCCGGAGCGGAAAGGCGCTCAGACCGAGGCCGGCGAGCACTCCCTGCTGCAGCAGGCGACGGCGACCGAGCTGGTGGCGGTCATCCGGGATTTCGATCGTTCGCTCCTCCGGCCCATGGGGGCTTGAGCCATCCTGCCCCGCGGTTGGCCCGCGGTCAAGCGAAGCCGTGAGCTCCCCGCTAGCTCGCGCCCGACTCACCGTCGCCCGATTCGGGCACGATGCCCGGATTCTCTCGGCAGAGTGCGTTGCAACCCGCTGTTTCTCCGAGCGCCGGCTTCTTGGCATCGCTGATGCGCTGCGGAACCGGCCGCGCGGCACTCCGCGAGACGGCGGCGGCCATCATCATGGAACGGCCATGTCCAAGACGAGACGAGAGGCTCGGCGTGTTCGAGACCCTGGAGGTGATCGAGTAATGGACCGACGCGGGTTCATCTACACCTTGGCTGGCGGCTTGCTCGCCGCCCCGCGCACCGCGCGGGCGCATCCTCTCGAGAAGCCCTATCGCGTCGGCATGCTCGAGAGGACGTCGATGGCGATAAATGCCGCCAACGTCAACGGCTTTCGACGGGGGCTGCGGGAGCTCGGGTACGTTGACGGGGAGAGCTTTGTCATCGAGTACCGATCGGCCGATGGCCGCGACGAGCGATTCCCGGGCCTGGCGACCGAGCTGGTTCGGATGAATGTGGACCTGATCTTGACCCGGGGCACGCTAGCGGCTCTGGCGGCCAAGAACGCCACCGCGACGATCCCCGTGGTCTTCACGGGGGTTGGGGATCCGGTTGGGCAGGGGATCGTCGCCAGCCTCGCCCGCCCGGGCGGCAATATCACCGGACTGAGCGCCGCGGTGACCGAGATATACCCGAAACGGGTCCAGCTGCTCAGGGATCTGGTCCCAAGGGCCGCGCGAATCGCCGCCCTCTTCAACATGAGCAACCCGGCTCTCCCACCTCAATGGAAGGAGGTGGAGACGACGGCGCGCTCCCTGGGTGTCGAGCCCTACCTGCTCGACGTCCGGAGGCTCGAGGACTTGGTGCCGGCATTCGACGCTGCCACCAAGCAGCGGATCGACGCGCTCATCGTGGGGCTCGACACCCTCACGCTGGCGAATCAACAGATCATCGTTGACCTGGCGGCGAAGCGCCGGCTGCCCGCGATCTACGCGTCCCTGGAGTTCGTCGGGGGCTTGGTCGTCTACGGAGTGAACTACCCCGAGATGTACCGCCACGCGGCCAGCTTCGCCCACAAGATCTTCAAGGGCGCGAAGCCGGCCGCTCTCCCTGTCGAGGAGCCCACCCGGGTGGAACTGGTCATCAACCTCAAGACGGCCAGGGCCCTCGGCCTGACCATCCCACGGTGGGTCCTGTTCCGGGCAGACCAGGTGATCGAGTAGGATCCGTCTCGCCGAAATTCCCTGAGTAATCCCTAGGTTCACCCAAGACTCCGGCCGGCGGGCCCGGTAAGTCTGTTCTCACATGGCGGTGGAGAGAAGGACGCTGGTCGTCTGCTCGCTCGAGGAACTCCTCGCATTCGTCGCGTCGTTCCTCGAAGCCTCGGCAGACGCCGACAAACACCAAGCTGGCGACGATTCGTCGCACACGGAGACGATCGGAGATGATGTCCACACGACGCCTCGTCCTGGCGGCCGGGCTCTTTGGTCTGTGCGCCATCGCGGTGGAAGCCTGACCCATCGGGGAAGTCTGACGGTTCCGAGTCCTGAACGAACGACGCTGAGAGGCGCCCGCGCGGGAGTGCACGAAGAGCTCGAGCGGCTCGAGGGCGTCGTGCCGCCCGGGGGGACCGGGATGACGGCCTCTGGCGCGCCCATCTCGACGTCGTCCTGACGGAGCTCGCGCTCGGCCACGTCGACGTCGCCGTACGAGCCTGGCACGACGCCTATGGCACGGCCCTCGCGAGCGGAAGCTGGGAGAGCATGATCGCCGTCGGCGACGCCTTCGTGGCGATCGTTCGCGCGTCGGGCAGCGTCGGAGGCGCCCGAATGAACGCGCGAGAAGCGTACCTGAGCGCCTTGATCCGGGCTCGACGGGACCGCTCTGTCGACGGCGCGATCCGCAGCGCCGAGGCGTTCCGGGAGCTCGGCGATCGTGTCGTCGCCGAGCAATGCCTCCACATCGCCGAGCAGCTGGCGGCGGGGGACGAACAAGCGAGGCAGCGGGTGCGCGAGGCGCGGCGACGCTGGCCGACCTAGCAAACGGTCAGGAGGGTCTCGAGCTCCTCCAGCCGTGACTTCGCCTCGCTCAGGTCGAGGGTGCCGAACCCCTCCGTGAACCAGCCGTAGATTCCCGACAGCAGCGCGGACGCCTCCCTGACCTCGCCCTGGTCGGCCCACGGTCGACTCAGGCTCACCGTCGCGCGCAGCTCCAGGGACCGCGCCCGCTGACGGCGCGAAATCTCGATCGCGCGGAGGAAATGCGATTCGGCGTCGCCCCGTGGCGCTGGCCCACCGGTTCCCGTTCGGCTACGATACTCTCCGCCGTGCCCGGTAGGGTCCGAGGCGTCCTGGTGAGGGAAGGGGTCGCCAGCTCCCACCCGAAGGCACAGGAGGTGAGGGGACATGGCCTGGAAGAAGAGCTCACCCGAGGTCGTGCGGCGCTTCGACGAGCTCGTCGCGGTATCCGGCGCGCGGCGGGGTGTCATGTTCGGATGCCCCGTCTACCTGCTGAAAGGGCAACGGTACGCCAGCCTGCATCAGGACCGGGTGGTGCTCCGTCTTTCCCCGAACGATGCGGCTCGATTGATCTCGGAAGGCGGCCGGCCATTCGAGCCGTTCAAAGGACGACCGGTGAAGGATCGGGTCACGGTGCCGGAGGCCATCGCGGCGAATGCGGGATCACTCCGGGCGTGGGTGCGTAGAGCGGCGACGCACGCGCGCCTCGCGAACAAGGGACTCCATGCTCCCGAACGGAGGGCTCGCTGATGGATGCTTCCGGCCGTGTCGTGGATGCCGACGGGCACGTGCTCGAGCCGGCCGACACCTGGGTGAAGTACCTCGAGCCCTCGTACCGGGATCGGGCCATCCGGATCGCGCGCGACGACGAAGGGTACGAGGTCTTGCTGATCGACGGCCTGCCGCTCAAGACGCTCCGAGGCCAGCTCGGCGCGCTGGGCGGGATCTCGATGGACACCCGCGAGCTGCTCACGAGAGGGCAGGTGAGCTACGCGGAGGGCAGTCCGCCCGGCGCCTACGATCCGCGGGCGCGCCTCCAGGTCATGGACGGCGAGGGGATCGACGCCGTCCTGCTCTATCCGACCATCGGGATCTGCTGGGAAGGCCAGGTCGCCGACGGCAACCTCGCGACCGCCTACACGCGCGCGTACAACCGCTGGCTCGCCGAGTTCTGCCGGACCGACCCGAAGCGCTTGTACCCCGTCGCGCACATCTCGCTCCTCGATCCGGCCGGCGCGGTGGAGGAGACGGTCCGCGCCCGCAAGGACGGCTGCGTGGGGATCTACCTGTCGCCGGATCTCGCCGCGCGTGGCGGCCGTCATTTCGACGACCCCGCCTTCGCACGCTTCTGGGAGACCGCGCAGGATCTCGAGATGCCCATCGCGTTCCACGTCGTGGTCCGCGACCGGCAGTGGTTTCGGCAGTGGCTGCGAAAGGATCCCTCGGACGGATTGTTCGGCTTCGCGTTCCTGGCCATCGACGTCATGGCCGCGTTCACTCAGATGCTGTGCGCCGGCATGTTCGAACGGTACCCGCGCCTGCGGTGCGCGGTCCTCGAGGCCGGCTCGAACTGGATCGTCGCCTGGCTGGACCGGCTCGACCACAAGTACCGGGTGATGGCCCACCAGACGCCGATCCGGATGGAGCCCAGCGCGTACTTCTACCGCCAGTGCCTGATCTCGGCCGACCCGGACGAGTCGGTCACCGCGGAGATGATCCGGCACCTCGGCGCCGACTACTTCATCTGGGCCTCCGACTACCCGCACATCGACGCCTCGTTCGGCGTCGTGCGCGAGCTGAAGGAGCGCCTCGCGGCGCTGCCGGAGGACGCGCGCCTCAAGGTGCTTGGCGGCAACGCGGCGCGGTTCTATCGGCTGGTAGCCTGACGTCCCGCGCGCGCTCGAATCGAACGCGACCGCAAGCGACGAAGCGACCGTCGGGCCGAGCCTGCGATTCCCGCCTGGCGTCGATCAGCCGGACGCGCGCCCGAGGTGGTACTGGACGACGTGCGCCGCGGCCGGGTAAGAACCTTTCGGGCGACGCCGGCGGTGGAGGGGGAGGAGCCGCTGGTGTGGCTACGCTCGGTGCGCGACTGCGTGCTGGACGGTCTCCGGCCGCGTGCCGGAACCCGGCGAGTGGTGCGGCTCAGCGGCGCGGACACGGCGGGGATCCGTCTCGAGCGAAGCGACTTCCGGCAGGTGGAGCGGGTGGCGACCGTGGATACGGACGTGGCGGCGAGCGCGCCGCGAATGCAGGGGAACGCGGCGCCGCCCTCCCCGCGATGAGGCGGGCCACGGCGAGAGAAGGGCTGACGACTCGTCACGCCGACTGACGCCGCTCCGCTCCACCGGCGCGCGAGGGATGGGAAGCGACAGAAACCATCCGCCGAGCCGTCAGTTCCGTGTCGGGACCAGACGCTTCAAGTCCGTGTCATCGGCCAGGCGCGCGGGATCGACGCGTACCCGACCCCGGATCAGGTCCGCGACGACCTTGAGCTCGCCGTCGCCCGACGGGTCCTCGGGATCCCCACCGCGATCGAGGCCGGCGGCCGCTCGCACCAGCCCGTCCTTCAGGTAGAAGGCGAGGAACTTCCGGCTCGCGGGCTCGCCCCGGAACACGAGACGGTCCCAGGTCGCGGCGAAGCCCACGTACTCGATCACGTGCTCGTATTGATCCGACCAGAACGTGTGCAGGTAGTCGTACGGCCGCCCATCACCGAGCATCGCCCGCGCCGCCGCGCGCCCCTGCTGAGAGCCGTTGTTCCAGTGCTCCACGCGCAGGCGCCCGAAGAGCGGGTGCAGATGGTTGGCCACGTCACCCGCCGCGTAGACGTCGGGCAGCGAAGTCATGCAGCGCTCGTCCACGAGCACGCCGTTGTCGACCGCCGCGCCCGCCGCGGCCAGCAGCTCGGAATTGGGCACGATACCGATGCCGATCACCACCAGGTCGCACGCGAGTGCGCGGCCCTTCTTGGTTCGCGCCCGCTCGACCCGGTCGCGGCCCTCGAAGGCGGCGACGGAGTCCTCCAGGACGAGCTCGACACCTTTCTCGCGATGGATGCCGGCGAGCACCGCGCCCACCTCCGGGCCCAGGACCCGGGCGAGGGGCACCGGATGGGGCTCGAGCGCGGTGACCTCCACGTCCATCTGGCGCAGGGAGGCGGCGACCTCGGACCCGATGAAGCCGAGTCCGACCACGAGCGCGCGGGACCCGGCCTTGGCGGCGGCCCTGATGCGATCGCATTCTTCCACCGTGCGCAGCTGGAAGACGCCGGGCAGGTCGGCGCCGGGGATCGCCGGAGGGCGGTTGCGCCCTCCGGTGGCGACCAGGAGCCGATCGTAGGGGATCTCCTCGCCTGGACCGAGCGCGACCACCTTGCGTCGAGGGTCGATGGTGCTCGCGTCGGTACCGAGTCTCAGCGTGATGTGCCGTTCCGCGTAGAAGCCGGCGGGATTGACGAGCTGATCCTCGAACCGGTCCACGCCGCGCAGGTAGCCCTTGGACAGCGGCGGGCGGTTGTAGGGCATCTGGGCCTCGGCGCCGATCAGCTCGATCTCGCCGTCGAAGCCGGCCTCTCTGAGCGCCGCCGCGGCGGTGCCTCCCGCCAGCCCCGCGCCCAGGATGACGAAGCGCCTGCCGGTCATCTCACCCTCACATCCGTGACCGTGATGCTAGCACCGTGCCGACGCCAGCGCGACCGGCCCGGGTCCGCCGACGAGCCCTAGACCACGCGCGGCGTCAAGCCCGCGCGGCCGCCCGGCCCGAGGCCAGCTCTGCCGCGGCCGCCTTCTCCACCACCGTGCCCTTGAAGAAGTCGGGATTGACCTCGCCCCAGAAGCGCACCGCGTTGCCGAACATGAAGTCGCGGAAGTCGGCGTCGTCGAGGAGGCCGTGCTCCACCAGCTCGTAGGCCTCGGGCACCACGTCCGTCATGTCGGGTACGTCGAAGTGGCCGATGTCGGAGCTGAAGATCGCGTTGAGCCGCGCGCCCATCGGGTTGGCCTTGCGGTTGAAGGCCCATCCGTTGACCGGATCGTCGGCCTCGCAGCCGAAGTAGAAGCGAGGGACGAACAGATCGCGGATGTCCTGCTTCTTCTCGATCTTGCAGCGGAAGTAGTCGTCGAGATCCTCGACGCCGCCGGTGAGGGCCGAGTTCGAGTCGCCCTCCAGACCGTCGCCCCGACGCACCGCCTCCACCAGGGCCTCGCGCCCGTACTTCTGGGCGTACTGGAGCAAGGCCGCGCGGTCGAGGTTGCTCGGGTTCGTGCTCTCGATGGCCTGGCGGTTGCGCTTCTCCCAGTGGCCGATCAGGTCCGCGTAGAGCATGCAGGCCCAGCCCACGCCGCCTTCGAGGAAGGCGAAGTTGAGATCCGGGAAGCGGCGCGTCACCCCGCCGAAGAAGAGCGCCTTGCACACCGCGTGGCCGGCGGAGGCGAAGTGCCCGATGTGGTTGTAGCAGAAGTTGGACGGCGAGTTGCGCAGCAGGATCGAGCGGGCGCCGTTGTGGAAGCTGGGCGCGATCTTGAGCTCTCGGCACTTCGCCCACACCGGATCGTAGTCGTGGTCGCTGTCGATGCCGATCACGTCGTACCACTCGATGAGGCGCGCGGCGTCCGGCTTCTCCTCGAGCAGGGCGGGGATCGGCCGGCGCATGAGGCCGCCCACCATGATCACCTTGTAGCCGAGCTGCTTGCTGGCGAACTCGATCTCCTCGATGGCCTCCTCCGGCGTGTACATCGGGATGATCGCGGCGGGGATGATCCGGTCCTCGAGCCCGCGGAACTGATCGGCCGCGAAGACGTTGTAGGCGCGGCAGATGGCGCGCCGCATGCGGTTGTCCTGCAGGCGGTGATAGCCGAGCCCCGCGGTGGGATAGACGACGCAGAAGTCGATGCCGAGGTCGTCCAGGCGCTCGTACATGAGGCGCGGCATCATGGCGGTCGCCCGGTCCAGCACGTTCTCGGAGGGCGAGCCCCAGAACGCCTCCTGGCCGACCCGCCGACGGCGCCGCTCGGCCAGCGTCATCTTGAGCGAGTTGGGGACGCGCTGGCTGGCCATCTCGAAGCCCTCGACCGCGGCCTCGCCCCCGATGCGCCGGAACTCCTCCCGCATGACCGGTGCGTATTCGAGCCAGTGCCCATCGGCATCGATGACGGGGTGACTCAGGCGGGAGTGAACCTTCCGGGCCTCGGTTTGACCGTTGGTCTGCATGTCCGCGCCTCCCGGGGACAGCGGGTTCGAGATCAGGTGACGGGGATGATACCCGACCCGGGCGCCGTCCGCGAGCGGGAGGCGTTGCCGGTTGTGTGACGACCGTGTAAGGACAGGAATCACTTGATTGTGAAGCACTCGGCACCCTAGGCTCCGCCCAACTAAGGCGCGATCACTTGGTCGGGAACTTCACGTCTTCGGCCGCCCGCGGCCTTCTCATGGCGGTAAGGTCGTGCAGCTGCATACCGCCCCGCAGCGAGACACGCACTACCGACAGTTCTCGGAAGGGCCCGGCGCCCCGCCGTACCAACTCGATCTGAAAGAGATCATCCCCGCGGGCGACTACGACAGCATCGTCAGGAACAAGAAGCTCACGCTCCATTTCAACGGCGATATGGGCGGAATCCAGTACGCCGTCCCTCAGGAGCTGGTCGCCAAGGGAATGGAGGCGGATTTTAGCTCCGGGCGGAGCGGCAGCGAGAAGCCGGCCTTCCTGTACATCGTCGGAGACTGCGTCTACTTCAACGGCGAGGTCAAGGAGTACTACAAGCAGTTCTACCAGCCCTACGAGTTCTATCCCGCTCCGATCTTCGCGGTTCCCGGCAATCACGACGGCGAGAACCTCCCTGACGACGACATCCTCAAGGGGTTCGTCCGGAACTTCTGCGCCGAACACCCCGTGAAGATGCCAGAGTCGGGTGACTCGCATCGGACCGCGATGGTGCAGCCGAACGTCTACTGGACGCTCCTGACTCCGCTGGCCAGCTTCGTCGGGTTGTACACCAATGTACCGGCCGGAGGAGAAGTGCGCTCGCCCCAGACCGAGTGGCTGGCGTCACAGCTCAGAACATTGCCCAGGTCCCGACCGGTGATCGTCACCATGCACCACCCGATCTACTCGGCGCACGATCATCACTCGGGTAGCACCTACATGAAGCAGATGATGGCGAAGGCGGTCAAGGCGGCGGGGGGGCGGCACCCCGAGATGGTCGTAGCCGGGCACGTGCACGACTATCAGCGCCTCACCAAGCACCTGCCAAACGGGGGCCAGGCCCCGTATCTGGTGACCGGCGCCGGCGGGTATCACAACCTCCATCAGGTCATCAAGGTAAACGGCGAGCACATAGTTCCCCCGGTCGTATTTCATGACAAAGAGGGTGAGGCGGTGACGCTGGAGCGCTACTCTGACGATCGGTTCGGGTTTCTGCGGATGGAGATCACGGATCGCCTTGTGACCAGCAAATTCTATACGGTCCCACGACCGCAGGAGCCGTACAGCAAAGGCAACCAGCTCTTCGACTACGTCGAGTTCGACTGGCGCAAGCGGCGGTACGTGCCCAACGCGTTCTCGCCGTAGCCCGTCGTTCGCGCCACGCGCCTAGCCGCCGGCCATGGCCCCCACCACCAGGAAGGGCTCGGCCCCCATCGCGACCGCGTCGGGTAGCGGGGCATCCGGCGATTCGTGGGAGACGTCCTGCTCGCAGGCAAAGAACCTCACGAACGCGCGGCGCTGGTGGGTGACCTGATCGCGGATGGTTCCGCGCAGCATCGGATAGCCGGCCTCGAGCGCGTCGAGCACCGAGCGCGGCGTCGCCCGGCCCTCGACGGTGACCTTGACCTCGCCGTCGACGCGGGCCAGCGTCCGCAGGTGCGCCGGGAGCACCACCCGGACGATCATGGCAGCGTCTGGACCTCGACCGAGACGACCGAGGGAAGGTCCCGGACGATAGGCGTCCAGCTGTCCCCGGCGTCGGCGGAGGCATAGACCTGGCCGCCGGTGGTGCCGAAGTACACGCCGCACGCGTCGAGCGAGTCGACGGCCATCGCGTCGCGCAGCACGTTGACGTAGCAGTGGCTCTGCGGCAGGCCCTTGGTGAGGGCTTCCCACTCGTTGCCGCCCGTCCGGCTGCGGTACACGCGCAGCTTGCCCTCGGGCAGGTAGTGCTCGGAATCGCTCTTGATCGGGACGACGTAGACGGTCTCCGGCTCGTGCGCGTGCACGTCGATCGGGAACCCGAAGTCGGTCGGCAGGTTACCGCTGACCTCGCGCCACGACTCGCCCGCGTCGTCGGTGCGCATGACGTCCCAGTGCTTCTGCATGAACAGCACGTTCGGGCGCGACCGGTGCATCGCGATGCGGTGCACGCAGTGGCCGACCTCGGCCGTGGGGTCGGGGATCTGCTCCGACCTGAGGCCGCGATTGATCGGCTGCCAGGTCTTCCCGGCGTCGTCGCTCCGGAACACGCCGGCCGCCGAGATCGCGATGAAGATCCGCCCGGGGTGGGTCGGATCCAGCACGATCGTGTGCAGGCACATCCCGCCGGCGCCCGGCTGCCAGGAAGACGCCGAGCGATGGGTGCGCAAGCCGGGAAGCTCCTGCCACGTCTGGCCGCCGTCGGTCGTCCGGAACAGGGCGGCGTCTTCGACCCCGGCGTAGACCGTGTCCGGATCGCTCGCCGAAGGCTCGAGGTGCCAGACGCGCGCGAACTCCCAGGGGTGCGGCGTGCCGTCGTACCACAGGTGAGTGCCCGTCACGCCGTCGTACACGAACTTGTTACCCACCGTCTCCCACGTCTTGCCCCCGTCATTGGAGCGTTGGATGACCTGCCCGAACCAGCTACTGGACTGCGAGGCGTACAGCCGATTCTGGTCGGCGGGCGATCCCTTGAGGTGGTAGATCTCCCAGCCCCCGAAGTGGGGCCCACTCACGTCCCACTGCTTGCGGGCTCCGTCGGACGTCATGACAAACGCGCCCTTGCGCGTACCGACCAGTACCCGTACCCTGCTCATTGCTTCCTCCTTGTCGCGGGTTCGCCCGGCTCTTGCCGTATGGTCGAACGGCGGGCCCCGGGATCGACATACCCGGCGACAAAGGGAGTATACCCGTGGCCGGGCCGCCCCCGCTGGAGGCTTGACTCCCCGGAAGCCTGCGAGTACATAGGGGGCACCTACGGCCATTCAACTTCACTTTACGAGGCGGAGGGCAAGTCATGACGCTACGAATCAACAGTGAGGCACCCAACTTCACGGCGGAGACCACGCAGGGGCGGATCAACTTTCACGAATGGATCGGCACCGGGTGGGCGATCCTGTTCTCGCACCCGAAGAATTTCACGCCGGTGTGCACGACGGAGCTGGGGTACATGGCGGGGCTGAAGCCGCAGTTCGAGAAGCGGAACTGCAAGATCATTGGGATCAGCGTGGACTCGGTGCCGGATCACCAGAAGTGGTCGAAGGACATCGAGGAGACGCAGGGGCACGCGGTGAACTACCCGTTGATCGGGGACCCGGAGCTGAAGGTGGCGAAGGCGTACGACATGCTGCCGGAGGAGGCGGGGACGACGGCGACGGGGCGGACGGCGGCGGACAACGCGACGGTGCGGTCGGTGTTCGTGATTGGGCCGGACAAGAAGGTGAAGGCGATGCTGACGTACCCGATGAGCACGGGGCGGAACTTCGACGAGGTGCTGCGGTTGCTCGACTCCTGCCAGCTGACGGCGAAGCACAAGGTGGCGACGCCGGTGAACTGGAAGCAGGGAGGCGACGTGATCATCTCGCCCGCGGTCTCCGACGCGGAGGCCAAGCAGGCGTATCCGAGCGGGTGGAAGTCCCCGAAGGCCTACATCCGGATCGTGCCACAGCCGAAGTAAGCCGTACCGCTCACCGGCGGCGTGGTCTCATCGCCGCCGGTGAGCCGTGAAGCTATCGATCGGGCCGAAGAGGAGCTGACGATGGCGACCACGCAAGCGCGAAGCGGCGTCAGCGAAGACTGGCTCTCGGTCTGGATCGGGCTGTTCATCTTCATCCTGTCCCTGGGATTGTTCGCCGGGGCCGACGTCCTCGGCTGGGGCGTCACGACCGCCGTGTGGACGGACCCGTCGAAGGCCCTCGCGCCGGTGTCGAAGGCCTACGGTAATTTCTCGGGCGTCGGATCCCTCCTCGCGACCCACGTCTTCTTACTCATCCTCATGACGTTGGGCGCGGTCTTTCTACCGGCCCGCATCGGAAAGTTCGTGGGCGGGTTCACCGTCGTGTTCTGGGCCAGCTACGCGTGCTGGATCATCGGCAGCTGGGCCTACGTGGCCGCGACGTCGGACACGCTCAAGGCGTTCGGGATCCCGTGGTCCCTGAACCTGACCGCGGAGGCCGGCTTCCTGGTGGCGTTGATCGCCGGGCTCGCGGTCGGCAACTTCCTCCCCAGAGTGAGCGAGGCGATCAAGGAGGCCACGCGGCCCGAGTGGTACATCAAGACCGCCATCGTGCTCCTCGGCGGCTTCCTCGGCATCACCGCGGCCGAGCGGCTGGGGCTCGCGACCTCGGTCATGTTCCGGGGCCTCTGCGCGATCATCGAGGCGTACCTGATCTACTGGGCGGTGGTCTACTTCGTCGCGCGGAAGTGGTTCGGGCTGAGCCGCGAGTGGGCGGCACCGCTCGCCTCCGGCATCTCGATTTGCGGCGTGTCGGCGGCCATCGCCACCGCCGGGGCGATCCGGGCCCGGCCGATCGTGCCGATCGTGATCTCGTCGCTCGTCGTCGTGTTCTCGTGCGTGGAGCTCCTGATCCTGCCCTTCCTCGCCGCAACCTTCCTCTACACGGAGCCGATGGTGGCCGGGGGCTGGATGGGGCTGGCGGTCAAGACGGATGGCGCCGCGGTCGCGAGCGGCGCGATCACCGACGCCCTGATCCGGGCCAAGGCGCTGAGCGTGCAGGGCATCAGCTACAAGGAAGGCTGGATGGTCGGGACCACCACGACGGTCAAGGTCTTCATCGACGTCTTCATCGGGGTGTGGGCCTTCGTCCTGGCCGTGATCTGGGCCTCGGCGATCGACCGGCGCCCCGGGGAGCGCGTGGACCGTCGACAGATCTGGGAGCGGTTCCCCAAGTTCGTCATCGGCTACGTGGTGACGTTCCTGGTCGTGCTCGCCGTCGGCGTGAGCGCGCCCGGCCTGATGGGCAAGGCGAAGGCGGCGATGGGCGAGGCCAACGTCTTCCGCGGGATCTTCTTCGTGATGACCTTCTTCACGATCGGGGTCATGTCCAACTTCCGAAAGCTGTGGGATGAGGGCCTCGGCAAGTGCGCGGGGATCTACCTGCGGGGCCTGTTGGGCTTCATAATCTGGGTCGGGCTGCTGGTCTCGGGGCGGTTCTTCCACGGGATCAAGCCGCCACTGGCGACCGGCTAACGACGCACCACGGGGGATCCGATCATGGCCGAGCGACCGCGGATGGCGGACGAGCTCCAGCGGATGAAGGAAGAGCCGCTCCTGCCCGTGGAGAAGAAGCTGATCGCGTGGAGTCTCATCGCCGGCGTCGTGCTGCTGGGCGTCCTGATCTGGATCAGCTACACGTTCTTTCCGGCCTAGCCGGACGTCCCCGAGCCGTCACCGTCCCGACCGCTTGTCCGAGACGATCCGGCCCTCTTTGAAGACGAGGAGCAGCCGGCGCAGGTTCGCGATGTTCTCGAGCGGATCGGCGGCCACCACGATCAGGTCCGCCAGCTTCCCGGGCTCGACCGTGCCCAGGTCGGCGCCCGCTCCGCAGAGTAGGGCGGCGTGGCGGGTGGCGGCCAGCAGGGCCTGCCACGGGGTGGCGCCGTCTCTCACCCAGGGGCCCAGCTCCAGCCGCGGCGCATCCTTCAGGGGGCGGATGTCCGAGCCGAGCGCCATCTTGACTCCCGCCGCGAGCGCCTGGCGGAAGCACTCCCGGTGCTGCCCGGCGGCCGCGTCCCCGCGGTGGCACAGGTCCGGCGGCAGGCTCCGCCCCCCGACCCACGCCCTTTTCCC
>JACXTT010008594.1_pt1 | contig 14132 bp, 9 predicted proteins | sample 9270951 | NCBI WGS metagenome assembly JACXTT01 (sample SAMN15532306, study PRJNA645909) | rock metagenome | isolation source: weathered quartz diorite | place: Puerto Rico | collected 2017-06-21 | reverse complement strand
CGCAGCCCGCCTCGACGTTGACGATCGGCACCCCGGCGAGGCCGAGCGCGGTGAGGACCTTGTGCCCGGCGGCAACCCCGCCGTAGACCGTCCCGCAGAAGGCGGCCTGGAAGTCGCCCCGGCCGATCTCGGCGTCGGCGAGCGCGGCGCGCACCGCATGGCAGCCGAGCATCGTGAGCGACAGCTCGGGGAAGCGACCGAAGGCGTGCATGCCGACGCCCGAGACGTAGACCGGCCTCACGGCTCCTCCGGCCGGAACGCGTAGGAGAGCACGGTCTCCCCGTCGTCGTCGGTGAAGAGGGGCTCGACGACCAGGTGTACGGGAAGACCGGGACGCAGGCGCTCGAGCCGCGACTCGGTGAGCCGCGCGATCACGCGGAGGCCGTTTTCGACCTCGACGACGCCGAATCCGTACGGCACCTCGCCGCGGTAGCCGGGCGGGCGAGCGAGCACCGCCGTGTACAGCCAGAGACGGCCGGAAGGTCCGACGGGCGCTTCGACGCAGCCGTCCGCGCCGCAGTACGGGCAGGTCGTGCCGGCGGGGAAGTGAAGCCGGCTACAGGTCGAGCAACGCGCGGCCCGGAGCCGCGGCGTCCCCCCGTCCTCGACGAAGAGACCGGGGCAGATCGGGCGCGCGCCGGGCACGGGAAGGGACCGTACGGACCGGCGCAGGGGGCGTCAAGATCGACGGGCTACTGCGCCACGATGCGGACCTCGGAGCCGTCCTCCTGGTGCACGCAGTCGATCGCCTCGAGCGGCTGCTCGGTCGGATAGTAGAACCCGAAGAGGTTGCAGTGCTCGTTCTTCTCCGTGTTCGGACCGAACGTGAACGTCTGCCCGCTGTCGTTCTGCCAGGTGCACTCCCACTCGAGGCCCTCGCCCGGCTTGAGCACGAGCTCGCCGGGCGCGTACTGCTGGAACTTCGGGTCGCTGTAGCCCTCGTTCAGGTACACCTGCTCGCCGCGCGTGCCGTCCACGAGCGTGCGCCACACGGCGAACCGGATGCCGCGGAAGTGGTAGTGGCCGGTGAGCGCCATCACCGTCGTCTCCCGGTTCTCCGCGACGTCGCCGGTCAGGTGACAGATGCTCGACGCGGTCGTGAGCCCGGGCGGCACGTTCACGGTGCGATCCTGGGCGAAGAGCGCCCCACCGTGCGCGGTGACAGTCGACTCGTCCATCGGGTAGAGGAGCATCTTGGCTCGGGCTTTTCCGGCGACTGCGAGGCCGGCGTTGCCGAAGCCGGTGTTCACGAAATGCGTCTGGACGAGGAGGGGCTCGCGAGGATCGAAGCGGATGCCGACGCCCGGGTGGAGCTGCCAGTTGAGGTTCGCGGTCTGCGTCGCCGCGACGAGCTCCCAGTGCGCGAAGTCGACCGCGAACGGGCAGTCGCGGGGCCGGCGGTTGCCGGGTCCGGCGGGCGAGTACGTGCCGTCCGGATTCGGGTACTGCACCGGGCCGCTCGTCGGACGGTAGAGGTGCACGTGATGGCTCCCGCCGTGCACGAAGATCTGGACATGGTCGACGTCCACCGTCTGGTTTCGCGGGAAGTCGACCGGGAAGCAGGTCTGCTTCTCGCTTCCCTTGTTCACGCGCCCCGCGACCGCGAGCAGCCGGATGGGCCGGCTCCCCGCTCGGGCATCCACGCCGAACGCGAGGCACGTGCCCGCGACGAGAAGGAGAGGGGCGGCTCGCATGGCTGGCATCCTCTAGAGGAAAATTTCGGCGCCCGACAGACCCGGCGGAAGGATTCGATCCTCCCAACGACGACGGAGGACGAATCCGGCGTCAGGCTACGAGCATGCTCCACCGTGGCAGGTCGCGCCGGGTCCGCAGCTGGTCCCGTCCGGGAGCGCGCTGTGCTGGCAGCCGGCGAGCGAGTCGCACGAATCCGCAGTGCACGGATTGTGGTCGTCGCAGTCGCGCGGCGCGCCGCCCGTGCAGAGGCCGCCCTGGCACGTCTCGCCCCGCGTACACGCGTCGCCGTCCGAGCATCCGGTGCCGTTCGGCAGGGGAGTGTTCACGCAGCCGACGGCCGGATCGCAGTCGCGCGTGCACGGGTTGTTGTCGTTGCAGTCGAGCGGCAGACCCGCGACGCACACGCCGCCCTGGCACGTCTCGGCCCCGTTGCACGCGTTGCCGTCGGTGCAGTCGGCATCCGAGGAGCACCGGCAGGTGCACTGTCCCGGGCTGCCGGCGGGGAGCTGGGCCGCGCCTTGCGGATCGCCGGGGATGCACTGGCCGGGACACGCGGCGTCACCGCCCGGCGCGCTCGTGTCGCACTGCTCGCCCGCACCGAGGAGCCCGTCGCCGCAGGCGCCCTCCTCGGCGAGCCTGCTGTTCTGGGTGACGATGTTCGGCGCGATCAGCCGGCCGGTGAAGAGCGCGCCCCGGCCGAGACGGGCCTTCGCGTTGGGCGCGCGGACGTGGGCGGCGACGATCGCGCCGCGGCCGATCCGGACCGCGTTGCCGACGACGTTCACCTGCACGTCGCCCGCGATGAGGCGGGTCGCGGGCGACGGCCCGAGGCGTCCGAGGCCGTTCACGACGATCCGGTCGAAGACGTCGATCACGACCGGGTTGTCGGCGACGATCTGCGCGTTGAATCCCGTGCGGAGCGTCCGGACATGATATGTCCCGGCGCCCGTCCCGGCGGTGAGCCCACGAAGAATGAGCCTGCCGTTCGGTCCGACGACCACCGTCCCATAGGAGCCCGGCGGGAGGACGAGGGTCGCGCCGAGCCCGACCTGGACCGCGCTCGTTCCCGGAAGGAAGCTCGGAAAGGTCGGCAGTCCGGACAGCACCTGGAGGGGCGGCGCGAACGTGAAGGGCCCGCCGCCGGCGATGACCGCACCCGGACGGATGCTCGGGACGTTCGAGAACAGCCGGCCGACGTGCGCGCCGTCGTCGACGCGCGCGACGTCCCCCACCGCGTGCGACCCGCCGGGAAGGGTCGCGTCCGCGCCGATCGCGAGCATGCCGCGGGGCTCGACGACGCCGACGCTCCCGGAGAGGACGAGGGCGCCGGCTCCGAGGTGGAGAAAGGTGTCTCCGACGAGGACGTACCGACGGGGATCGGTCGACGGTTGCGCGATCGCGGCCGGAGCCTGGACTGCAAGCACCGTGAGGACGACCGCGAGCGCGAGGAGGTGGCGGAGGCCGGGCATGCGGCGCATGAGGGTGCGTCCGGCGCGCCGCAAGAAACGTGCCCCGAACGGCTCTCGAAGGCCCGAGATTTGCTCGCGGGTCGGCACTGCGCGCCCGCACTAGTCGAGCGGACGCGCAAGGAACGCTATGACTTCCGGCGTAACGAGCGAACCCCGCGAATGCTCGTGGTTCCAGGGCGCTTCGATGCCCCTCGCCGGTGACCCGCGAAGACCGCGACAGGTCAGCTCCCCTGCGACCAAGGGCGGGGGCGATCCTCGCGAACGCGCCAGCCTGCAACGATGCATGCCGCGACCCCGCATTCCGGCGCCTCGTGCGGCCGAGAGTGCTCCGCCAGGGCGGGCCCGGCGGCGCGCGTCCGACCCCGAATTTCCCACGTCGATTCGCGGCCGGGCGCGAGGGCTGCGGGGATGCCGAGCCTGCGGATGCGACGCGGCGCGCAAGGCGAAAAACCTGAGGCCCGTGGCGTGCTTCTTGCTTTTGGCCGCGGCATGCCGAAGCAGCTATACGCGACCGGCCGGGCCGCGGTATGCGCGCTCGTCGCCGTGGTCTGCGCGGCCCTCTCGTCCACGCCGGCGCATGCGCTTCACAAGGAGTCACCGCCTGTTTACCGGATCACGAGCGGCGCTTCGAACTTCGTGCCCCCGACCCGGTCGTGGGGCAACTACATGGCCTTCACGTCGTCCGAGGACCTCACGGGCACCGGGAACGCGCGTCCGGAAGTCTTCATCTTCAACATGGCCTTCTTCGACTGCTTCAACGGCACCACGTTCCCGACCACGCCCTGCGAGAACCCGCTGCCTCCCTTCCTCCAGCAGGTGACCAACGGCCCGGGCGATCCTCAGAACGCGAGCATCGCGCTGCCGTTCGACACCTCGAACCCGCCGGACGGCATCAACGACAGCCAGTGGCTCGCCTTCGACGCCCTCGGGAACTTCAACGGCGGGACGGGCCCGTCAGCCGGCCACCGCCAGATCTTCCTGAAGAACCTGATCACGAAGGAGATCCGGCAGGTCACGTTCGGGATCGACGGCGACAGCATCAAGCCCTCACTCTCGAGCCTCGGGGGGCTGGTCGTGTTCGAGTCGACCGCGCAGCTCACCACCAACCCCACGCCCGTCGGCGTTTCGCAGATCTACGCCTACGAGACGAAGAGCCGCATCCTCCGGCAGATCACCCACGGTGTCGTCCCGAGCACGGGCGCGATCCCGAACGACGGTGGCGGCCTCGTCACCTTCCAGTCGGCAGCGAACCTCCTCGGCGACGGGTCGGACACCGGCATCTCGCAGATCTTCTGGTTCTCGTACGACAAGGCGACGCACACGAGCTTGATGCACCAGCTGACCCACGGCAACGGCCCGAGCCAGCACCCGTTCATCTCGATCGTGAGCAGCTACATCGTCTTCGATTCGTCGGCGACCGATCTGCCCGGCACGCTCGGCGGGGGCGGAACGAACATCTACAAGTCGACGCAGCTCGAGGCGCCGAACCCGCAACCACCGGCCATCATCCAGCTGACGTCGTCCGACCACTTCGGCAACTGCAGCAACCCGTCCGTCGACCCGGTGCAGCAGGACCACATCGGCATGATCTGCACCGGTGATCCCTTCTGGAACGGTACGACCGGCAACCGCCTCTTCGTGCTCGAGGTGTCCTCCCAAACGCTCTTCCAGATCACCGGCGCGGGCGACGTGCTGGCGCCGATCGGACAGAACATCGGAAACTGGTTCCTCGTCTTCGCGTCGAGCAGCGATCTCACCAACCAGGGATCGTGCGGCTATCAGATCTACGTCGTCGACTACCTGCCCGGGAAGTGGGACGCGGCCACCCAGCGTGGCCAGTTGCCGCCGGATGCGCTGGCGCCGAACGGGAGCAGCATCATCGGCGTGCGGACGTTCGAGGTCCTCCCGGGCGACGCGACGATGGGGAGCCAGATCGTGATGACGACCCAGGGCGGCGCGACCACGGCCGGCTTCCCGGCCGGCGGTTCGATGCGCCTCGTCATCGGGGCGCCGGACGAGTTCACCGGCCAGGCATCGCTCAAGGTGAGCGCCGACCACTCGACGCTGCCTCCGGTCCCGGTGCCCGGCTACGGGACGGCGTGTCTCAGCATCTCCGCGGACGGCGAGGGCACGATCGACTGCGACGGGGTCAATACGGGTGGTGACGTCGACGTGTCGCAGGACCACATCACCGATGACAGCAACCCGCTCTGCCTCGCGCCGGACTGCCGCGAGGACGACGCCTCCTGTCAGGGCAACCTCCCGGGCCCGCATCGAAGTCTCTGCCCCGTGTGCATCGGCTACGACCCCGAGCACTTCGGCGACGGGACCTGCGCGGGAGGCCCGTACAACGGACAACCGTGCACCACGGATTCCGCATGCCAGGGCAGCATGAACTGCGTGAACGGCACGGTCGCGACGTGCAACGGGTCGATCATCTCGGAGTTCACGGGCACGTACGCTGCGGGCGGGATGGTACTCAACCTGCCCGTGAACCTGAGCATCTCGAGCAATCCCGGCGCCGACGGCACGTTCTGCACCGCAGACGACACGTACACGCAGGTGAAGGACGAGCCCGCCGTCCTCCGCGTCACCACCGGGGCCGAGCCCGCGATGATCACCGACGCCGACGACGTGGCGGGCGCCACACTCACCGTGTCCGAAACGGGGATGGCCTTCGACTGCAACCGTCTGCGCGCCGGTGATCTGACCGGCGCCCGGCTGGTCGGCGTCCTTCCCTTCCTCGACATCCCGAACATTCCGAGCCTGCACGACCTGCTCGTGAGCGTGCGCCTCGAGGCGGCGCCACCGCACGGCGGCACGTGCAGCGCCGATCCGCCGTGCCTGAGCAACGCGGACTGCGACGACGGGAACCCCTGCAACGGCGTCGAGACGTGCGTCAACAACAGCTGCGTCGCCGGCACACCGATCGTCTGCAACGACGGCAACCCGTGCAACGGCACCGAGACGTGCAACCCGGCCGACGGCAGCTGCCTTCCGGGCACCCCGTGCAACGACAACAACCCGTGCAACGGCGTCGAGACCTGCGATCAGACGAACGGGTGCCAGCCGGGAACGCCGATCGTCTGCACGGACAACAACGCGTGCAACGGCGTCGAGACGTGCAATCCAGCGGACGGCACGTGCCTCCCCGGGATGGCCCCGAACTGCGACGACAACAACCCCTGCACCACCGACAGCTGCGATCAGACCATCGGCTGCGTCCACACCAACGTGGCGGGCCCCTGTGATGACGGGAGCCTCTGCACCACCAACGACATGTGCTCGGGTGGCGTGTGCGTGGGGACGCCCGTCGTGTGCGACGACAACAACGCGTGCAACGGCGTCGCGACGTGCAATCCGGCCGACGGGAGCTGCCAGCCCGGCACGCCCCCGAACTGCAACGACAACAACCCCTGTACCGACGACAGCTGCGATCCCAGCTCCGGATGCGTAAACGTCGACAACGACGCGAACGCCTGCAGCGACAACAATCTGTGCACCACCGGCGACCACTGTGCCGCCGGCTCGTGCGTCGGCACACCGGTCCTCTGCAACGACGGCAACGACTGCAACGGCGTCGAGACCTGCAACCCGGCGGACGGAACGTGCCAGAACGGCATGCCGATGACGTGCAACGACAACAACCCGTGCACCGACGACAGCTGCCTGCCCGTCGTCGGCTGCGTCTTCGCGCCGAACACGAATCCGTGCGACGACGGCAGCCTCTGCACGACCGGGGACACGTGCGCGGCCGGCCAGTGCGTCGGGGTCCCGGTCCCCTGTGACGACGGCAACCTCTGCAACGGCCTCGAGACCTGTAACCCCCTCACCGGGACCTGTCAGGCGGGCGTGCCGCTCGTGTGCAACGACGCCAACCCCTGTACGCTCGACACCTGCGATCCGCTCAAAGGCTGCGTCTACACGCTCGTCCCGAACGGCGTCCTCTGTCTGCTCGACGCGCTGGCGGCGGAGGTCGCGGGCGCGAACCCGAACGATCTCGGCGGCGCGCTGCGACAGGCCCGTCTCGAGCAGCGGCTCGCCCGTGTGCGGAGCCGGCTGGTCGCCGGCCTCAACAGCAGCAAGCCGCGGCGCGCGCACAAGAGCTATCTGAAGGCGATGAAGAACCTGCGGGCCTTCGAGACCTCGGTCCGCGCCGGGATCCACCGCGCCAACTTCGACCTCTCCCTTGGCAACCAGCTCATCACGGACAGCGCGAATCTGTTGACCGCGGTGCAGGACCTGATGACGCCGTGACGATGACCACCACCGAGAGGAGACGAAAGATGGCGTGGGGCCGACTCGCCCAGGCGGCTGCCGCCGCCGTGCTCACCACGCTCGGGCCCGTCCCCGCAAGCGCGACGACGCTCATCGTGGATGACGACCGTGCGCAGTGCCCGTCGGCTCCCTACACGAGCGTGAGCGCGGCCGCAGCGGTGGCGGTGGACGGGGACGAGATCGTCATCTGTCCCGGGAACTACCAGGAGCAGGTCGTTCTCACGACGTCCATCCGGCTGCGCGCGATGGACGGCGCCGTCATCCACCCGGCGACCCTCGGCCAGACGCTCGCGAGCATGATCAACGGGCAGCCCGTCACCGCGGGCGTCATGGTGAACGCGCCGCATATCGCGATCGACGGCCTCCAGATCGACATGGGGGCGAATACCCTCGGCAGCTGCACGCCGGTCATGGCCGGGCTCTACCTGCGCAACGCGAGCGGCACGGTGCACAACGCCCACGTGACCGCCGCCCGCGTTCCCGGGATGCCCGCCTGTGACAGCGGGGTCGGGATGCTGATCGAGAGCGGCGTGGTGGGCCAGCGCTTCGGCGTGCCCGTCTTCTCGGTGGCCCACGTTGCCATGAACAACGTCGAGGTCTCCAGTTGCCAGAAGGGGGGCATCGTCGCCAACGGAGTCAGGACGAACATCCGGCTTCTGGGCGGAACGTTCACGGGCGACGGACCGAGCTCGGGCGCGGTGCAGAACGGCGTGCAGTTCGGATACGGCGCGAAGGGGCGCGTCAGCGCACCCACCATCAGCGGGTACGCGTCGCAGGTCAGCGGTCAGACCGCGACCGGGATCCTCCTGTTCCGTTCCGGTCGCGTGCTAATGCGCGACGTGAAGGTCTCCGACTCACAGACCGGCATCTTCATCGTCGGCGGCAGCCTGGTGCAGCACAGCGAGCTCAAGAACCTCGCCGACGACGGGATCGTCGCGCTCGGCAACGGCACCCGGGTCATCACGAACATCGTGGACGGCGCCGGCGTCTCGGGCGTCTTCGTCAACGGGAACAACAACCTCGTCCATGCCGGGTACATCGCGAACGCGCCGGTCGGCCTCTGGTTTTATGGCGGCCTCGGTAACGAGTGGTCGGCCGTCCACTTCGCCGATTCGGTTCCGATCCATGCGCAGGGAGTCTTCGGCGGTCAGCGCGACCTGACCGACGCCTCCGTGTCCCCCGTTCCGGCGCCCTGACCGAGACGCTCCGGCGTTGCGTGCCCGGAGCCCATGTGGCATCCGGGGAGCTGTCCGTGGCGACCAGAGGTGCCGCGATGAACCGCGCCGAGCACCTACGCGTCGGCGACGAGTACTATGTCCTGGCCTCGTCCCTGGCGAGCCGTCGGCGCAAGCACGTGCTCTCGCACGGCGATGCGTTCGCGGTGCTCGATCAGTCGGGCGACATCCCGTGCGCCTTCGAGGAGGAGCTCGGGCTCTTCTACCGCGGCACGCGTCATCTCTCGCAGCTCGAGATGCTGGTCGGCGGCCAGCCGCCGTTCTTCCTCTCCGCCCGCGTGACGCCGGACAACGTGCGCGCGGTCGCGAACCTCACCAACAACGACGTCGACGGAGCCGGCACGGTCACGCCCCGCTCGACGGTCTCGATCCGCCGCACGACGCTCCTCTGCGGCGCGCAGATGCTCGTGCGGCTCGTGCTGCACAGCTTCCACCGGGACCCTCTCCGCTTGCATCTCGAACTCCGCTTCGCCGCGGACTTCGCCGACGTCTTCCAGGTCCGCGGGCTACGGCGCGCCGCGACCGGACGGACGGAGGCCGCGCGCGTCGACGGGGACGCGCTGCACTTCGCGTATCGGGGGCTCGACGGCGTCTCCCGGGTCACGCGCTGCGAGGTTCACGGCGCGGCTGCGCACTGGCAGGCGGAACGCGCGCGCGTCGAGCTCGAGCTCGCCCCCCAGGGGGAGCGGGTCTTCGACGTGCTCGTCCAGTGCACGAGCGATGCCGTCGCGGCGCCGGTCCACCATTCCTTCCACGGCGCCGAGGCCGTGCGCGAGCAGGAGCACCGGGCCTGGCAGGCCGAGCGCAGCGTGCTCCAGACGTCCGACGAGGGGCTCGCCGGGGTCGTCGGCCAGGCGATGGCGGACGTCTTCATGCTGACCGTCCCGCGCGAGGCCGGGACCTGGCACGCGGTCGACCGCTACATCTACGCCGGCATCCCGTGGTTCGCGACCGTCTTCGGCCGGGACGCCCTCATCACCGCGCGGCAGCTCCTCTCCTTCGCGCCCGGGCTCGCGCGCGGCGTTCTCCGCGTCCTCGGTGCGCTCCAGGGCAGGACCGACGATCCGGCGCGGGACGAGCAGCCGGGGAAGATCATCCACGAGGCGCGCTACGGGGAGATGGCAGCGACGGGCGAGGTCCCCTTCGGGCGCTACTATGGCAGCGTCGACGCAACGCCACTCTTCTGCATGGTGCTCGGCGCGTACGCGCGCGCCACCGGAGACCTGGCCCTCGTCCACGAGCTCTGGCCGAACGCCTGCGCCGCTGCCGGATGGATGGAGCGCGCCGGCGACCCGGACGGCGACGGGTACCTCGAGTACCAGCGGATGAGCGAGCACGGGCTCGTGAATCAGGGGTGGAAGGATTCGGGCGACGCGATCTTCCATCGCGACGGGACCCTCGCCGAGCCGCCGATCGCCCTCGTCGAGGTGCAGGGGTATCGCTACGCGGCGCTGGTCGCGATGGCGGACCTCGCCGAGGCGATCGGCGTTCCCGACGGCGCGCGCTGGCGGAGCGAGGCTGCCGAGCTCCGCGACCGGATCAACGCCGACTTCTGGCTCGACGACGAGGAGACGTACGCTCTGGCGCTCGATCGCAGCAAGCGGCCGTGTGCCGTCGTCACCTCGAATGCCGGCCATCTGCTCTTCTGTGGCGTGCCGGATGCGGTCCGCGCGCGGCGCCTCGCCGCGCGCCTGTTCCGGAACGACCTCTTCTCCGGCTGGGGGATCCGCACGCTCGCGAGCGGTCAGGCGCGCTACAACCCGATGAGCTACCACAACGGCTCCGTCTGGCCGCACGACAACTCGCTCATCGCCGCGGGGCTCCGTCGCTATGGCCGTGTCGATGGCGTGATGCAGGTCCTCGACGCCCTGGTCGAGGCCGCGCTCGACTTCGAGGATCGCCGTCTGCCCGAGCTCTTCTGCGGTTTCGGCCGGCGGCGCGATGCCGCGCCCGTGCCCTATCCGGTCGCCTGCCGCCCGCAGGCATGGGCAGCGGGTGCGGTCTTTCTCCTCCTCGAAGCGGCGCTCGGTCTCGAGACCGACGCGCTCCACCGCCGCATCATCTTCCGCGAGCCGCAGCTTCCGTCCTGGCTCGCCTCCCTCGAGATCCGCAACCTGCGCGTCGGGGACGCCCGGCTCGATCTGAACGTCCTCCGCGGAAAGCACGGCGGGTCGGTAGAGATCCTCCGGCGCGAGGGCGAAGTCGAGGTGGTGGAAACCCGCTGAGCGGCGAGGGGTGGGGCCCCTCGCCATCTCGTCTCAGCCCGTCGGCTCGAGCGTCGTGTGCACCTCCGGGGTGCCGAGGGCGTGCCAGCCGGAGAAGAAGCCGGCGGAGTCGGGCCGGAGCTTGAACGAGTTGCCGAGCAGCGCCTCGGGGCTGAAGATGCGGAGCCCGCGGCCCCACGCGCGCACGAAGCCGCGAGGATACTCGTAGAAGACGGCCTCGACGAAGCGCACGGGGAGGGGCTCGTCCTTCAGGTCGAACGTCGGCAGGTCGCCGACCATCTCGCAGGGACCGCAGACGACCGGCGACCAGACCCAGTCGTAGCTGCTGAGCAGCTTCGCCGACGCAGTCTTGTAGCCGGACTTCTGCATGTCGACCCGGTACGTGTTGTCACGGCGGAGGCGCACCGTGGCAGGCGTCGTCACCGTGTAGGTTCGCTTCGGGTCCAGGAAGTTCGTCCCGCGCTCGCAGAGCGTCGGGGTGATCGTCACGGTCGCCCCGGGTGGATTCGAGTCCACGGCCACGTCCTGGTACGGACCGTGGATCATCGTGGCGCAGCCGCCGAGCACCACGAGGGCGGACGCGAGAAGCAGCGGTTCCCGTCTCATGACCCACCTCCTGCCGGTCGCTGGCGCCGGCGACCGCCCATAGAACATCAATACCCACCCCGTCCAGGGGCCCCGTGACCCCACTCCTCACTCCTCACGCCGACCGTCTCGTCGCGAGTTGCGACTTAGGGCAGACGCTGTGCGGGTGTCAAGGAAGGGCAAATTCAGCGACGGATGACGGGCCGCTCGGGCTCGGAATGACCGCCCTGATCGCAGCCATCGTGCACGGGCGCGGTGAGGCACCCGTGCGGGACGGGATCATGCATCGTTGCGAGCGGCCAGATCGCACGCTCGCTTGATATTCAAGACGAATCGCGGGGTTCCGTGGCACCTGAATTGCACTCCCGCGGCTCGCGCGAGGACAACGTGCAAGAGATCGGGACAGCAACTGACAGCGTCCGTGACCGCCTCGAACGAATCCTCTCATCGTACGACGAGATGGATCGCCGCTTCATGTCGGCCGGGGGTCTCGGCAGCCTCCTCAATCTCTACGAGCAGATACGGCGTGAGCTCGAGCGGGTCTCCTTCGAGGAACTCGACCGGATGACGCACGAGATCAAGACCGTGATCGAGGCGCTGCTGAAGATGGACTACGAGCTCCGCAAGGTCCACAACCTCAAGCTTGCCTTCGAGGCGAGAACGCCGAGCGCCGGCACGCTCGGGTGAGCTACGCAGGCGCCACAGCGCCAACCATGGCCTCGCGAGAGTGCGCGATTTATGCTTGCAACTTTGCAGCGGGCGCTCGTACAATGCCGGCCATCATAGCGGCATGCTGCGCGGTCGAGATGGCATGTCGCGCGGGGTAGCCACCACCGATCCTCGCCGCCCGGCGTTCGATAAGCTTGCAGTCTCCGGCTCGAAGCGGGCGCGTGGCGCGGTGCTGACCCCACGGATCGTCGAGAAGCTCGCAGCGATGTCGGACAGCAAAGTGCCCGCTCCCCAAGGCCCGAAGAAGGTCGTGGCGCACCCCGCGCATCCACCCGCGCTCCGCGCCGAGCAGGGCGGGACCCCGGTGCTCGTGCAGGAGAAGGTGATCGCAGAGATCGCCCACGAGCTCGGGAACTTCTTCCACAAGCTCTACTACTGGTCCGACTACCTGAAGGAAAAGCCCGCCCGGAAGACCGCCGACTCGACCGCGGCCCAGATGCTCGAGCGCACGATCAAGAACCTCGAGGACTTCTTGAAGGTCTCTCTCGACTACTTCCACCCGACCCAGCTGTCGTTCACGCGCATGGGCGTGGGAGAGCTGGTCGAGGGACTCCTCTTCCAGGTCCGCTCGCAGCTGAACGGCTCGCCAGTGAACGTCTCCGACGCGGGCGCGTGGGGCGGGCTCGATGCCGACGTCCTCGTCGATCCGAGCCATCTGTCCTACGCCTTCGAGGTCGCGGTCCGTCAGCTCACCAAGCAGATCGGGCCGGGGAGCAGCATCACGATCGAGATCGTCCGCAGCGCCCGGCGCGACGTGCCCGGGCTGGAAGTCGGGTTCTCCCTCCGGCAGCCGAACGAGGCGTCACCGCTCTTCCGCACAGCCGAGGCGGGTATCGAGTGGGCGGTCGCGCAGAAGTTCATCGCGCTCCACGGGGGGGAGCTCGCGGAACGCAACGAGGTCCCGGGTGAGAAGGATCTGATCCTCTTTCTCCCCGTGTGCCCGTGAATCGAGGTCGCACGATGGAAACCCGCATCCTCATAGTGGACGACGACCCCTTCATCTGCCGGCAGCTCGAGGAGCTCTACTCCTCGCAGCAGTACGCGGTGTCGAGCGCGTCGAACGCGCCCGAAGCGCTCCGGCTGCTGGCGGAGCACGAGTTCTCGCTCGCGGTCGTCGATCTCAAGATCCCCGGGACCGACGGGATCGGCCTCACGCGCGAGATCCGCGACCGCTGGCCGGACCTCGACGTGATCATGATCACGGGCTACGCGAGCATCAAGGGCGCCGTCGAGGCGATCAAGCAGGGCGCGAGCGACTACATCACGAAGCCCTTCCAGAAGGAGGAGATCCTCCTCGCGACCGAGAAGATCCTCGAGAAGCGCCGCCTGCTCGACGAGATCAGCTACCTGCGGAGCCAGCTCTCCGACCGCTACTCGTTCGCCAACATGGTGAGCCGTAACCGCGTCATGCACGAGATCTTCGAGACGATCGGCGTGCTCGCGCAGAACGACGCGACCGTCCTCATCTACGGCGAGTCGGGCACCGGGAAGGAGCTCGCGGCACGCGCGATCCACTTCCAGGGCAAGCGGAAGGGCGGGCGCTTCGTCGCCATCAACTGCGCCGCCTTCCCGGACACGCTCCTCGAGAGCGAGCTCTTCGGCTACGAGCGCGGCGCGTTCACCGGCGCGATCCACGACCGGGTCGGGAAGATCGAGCTCTCGAGTGCAGGAACGCTGTTCCTGGACGAGATCGAGTCGATCTCGCTCAACATGCAGCTGAAGCTGCTGCGCGTTCTCGAGGAGCGCGAGGTCGAGAAGCTCGGATCGAACCGCCGCATCAAGGTCAACATGCGCATCATCTGCGCGACCAACATGGATCTCGCGGCGATGGTCGCCGAGGGACGGATGCGCGAGGACTTCTACTACCGGATCAACGTCGTGCCGCTGCGCATTCCGCCGCTGCGCGAGCGCATCGA